>Ga0209671_1003290_pt1 | contig 15436 bp, 15 predicted proteins | sample WorMetHERISLAND2_2_FD_187401 | JGI IMG/M metagenome (GOLD analysis project Ga0209671, IMG submission 187401) | Marine gutless worms symbiont microbial communities from Max Planck institute for Marine Microbiology, Germany - Olavius geniculatus... | ecosystem: Host-associated > Annelida >...
GACTTAATAGTGACCACCATTTATGATTTATGTGATAGTAATATTAATGGTAATAGCTGCGACATTGTTTATGTTGCAGTCATCATAGCAGCAGAGTTTAAAAAACCCAGGTTTTTTAAAAAAAAGCCCAGCCGACTGGGCTTTTTAAAAAAACCCGGGTTTTTTCAAAAAGACTCGGGCTTTTTAAAAATCCCAACTTAGTGGATTTGTTTTTATTACGTTTTGAGGGGTTTAAAAATATGCCGGACCAACGGGTTTTGGAGGTTTATGAATAATATAATATATTATATTATACATATTATATATTAAGATGCACAAGGTGGGTGTAAATATCGAAGCTGAGGCGCCGGCCATCATTACTGTTTTGGGTCTTCATGAATTTTTTGAATTGTGTGTTAAATGCTGTTCACTTCAGATATTGAATAAATATGGAGAAAAATGAGTAAGGTTCTGCAGGTTAGGTTAAAAGTTTAGAAGCTTCAACCACAATAAATTGAATAAAATGTTTTATTATTGGCAAAACAAAAAGTAAAGTGGACATATTTTTGAGGTCGGATTTAGGTGGATTTTTTGGTGGGTTTACCCAAAAAACCCACCAGGTTTTTTTGGGTATGTACCCGGGTGTCTGAACCCTGCGTAGCAGTGAACTGCTACTGCAAAAATTCACCCGGTTCATTCGGCCAGAGCAGTACGAGCGCCAGGTGTCTGCCGATCTTTGGATCAGATCTCAGATCCACCTGTCGGCAGCTACAGTACTACACTAACCATCGCCATTTATTTCTACTCAGCCCAAAAGCTGATACTCTTTTTACCATCCCTTGTAGGGTAGAAGGCTGAGTCGACTTAGCTGGCTGGCTTCGTATCGAGATGGTTTACCTGCCCATAGACAGTCTCCCGTCCAAGAACTAACCGGGCCCGCCTAGAGTAATTTTGTTGATTAGATGAAATGCATTACGACTATGCTAGGCCACAAACCAGGTGATAATCAGGTGCATAGAGGAGAAAAGAAATTAACCACATCAGAAAGTTGCAATTTTCAGATCAAAATCCATTGACATGAAGACAATTTACGGACAATTTTTCGACCGTCAGAAATTTTGGGGAGGGGCATTGGTCCTCTCTGATCCCCCTGCCGTAACGCCACTGGTGATGATCGATTGAGCGGCGCTGAGTATTGAGTTGGTTTGGTTGCGTGCAATGCAATGTCAGGATATTTCTGACGGAGCTGAGAGGGAATCCCAACAAGCGAAACGGTCATGAGGAGACATGTCTCCATGTCGTCTGCTCATTGTCGTCTGTGTCGGCGTCGGTAGACAACGAGGCGCTGACTCTGACATGTGTAAATCTGCTGCTGGACTGGACTGGAGTGACCACTGCGGTGGATGAGACCCCTGGGGAACAAGTGCCGGAGAAACTCAACATTGCAGCTGTCGATGAGGTGAGTTATAGTGCTAATCTATGTAAAAAAACTGTTCAGTTTATATACAGTGTAAGGGTGACATCGTGGTTGTAGATATAAAACAGCACAAACCACAATTTAAAAATTCAAACTTTACCATTTACACAGTCAGCAAAGTTCTTCAGACATCTTCAGCTCTTTTTCTTATATACTGGAGGTCTGGTGTGGTAGCTGAGGTATGCAGGAGTTGTATGGTAGGTGGCTGATTGCCTTTTTATGCGCCACAGCAGGTACTGCTGTAGCGCGTTTTAGCCATCGCAATTCTGTCCATCTGTTTGTCACACGTGTCGATCAGTCAAAAATGGTGCAAGCTAGGATCACCAAATCTTTACTATCGGCTGCCTGGAAGACTCTAGTTTCAGGAACTGTATAGCTTTTTCATAAATTCGAATGATCGAGGGTACTACATGATAGGGGGGTAGGAAAAATTTGCGATTTTCAGCTACTGCTGAGTGCTGAAATTCATGCACTGGATATGGCACTAGGCGTCATCCGGTGTCAAGTCTAAATGAAACATCATTGTAAGCTTAGATTTCGTTTGCACCGGGCTTTCACACATGCATCGCTGTCGTGCATTCCCCTGTGTGTTAGCTGGGCTTTTCTTGTAGGCCTAATGTTTAATAAAACAATGCATTGTGTGCACTGTAGAAAGGCAATACGGCACTGCACTATGCAGCCAGTGCAGGCATGGAGACAGTTGTAGAGGTAACTGCTTTAGTCGTATTTGCATGAGTTTGGTTATTTGCTTTTTTGTTATTGTAAATCAGGGAAACCAATTAAGGCCATGGTTGTGTGGAAAGGAAAGCATTTGAAAATTTGCAGAGATGTTCCATTTTATATGTAACCATCAGCTATCTTCAGCGTGTGCCATTTTTTTTCTTGGTGTTTTAGGGCTTTAGATATTAATGATTAATTAATTGATTAATTGTCAAAAGTGGTTTATATTTATTTGATAGAGCAAAGTCTGAGCTAAAATTTTGATTTCTTGACATTATTAATGTCTCTAGTACTTTGCACACTGTTTTACGGCTTATACAGTGCTATTTTCGCACTTTGCCAAAATCTGACAATTGTTCTAAATTAGTCAATTGATTGAAGTTAATTTTTTTGAGAATTATTAGTTGTTTTTTGTATTCTGTAAATGAAGACCTACTGCTGCATGGTTATCGTGATTGCAGTCATATGAGTGTATCTGTGCAGCGATTGGTGGAAGCGGGAATTCCCCTGGAGGCGGAGAACAAGGAGAAGGAGACGGCCTGTGATTGTGCTGAGAAGAATGGACATGGCGACATTGCTCTGTTCCTCGAGTCAAAGATGGTTTTCTCTTTGGTCAGTTTATTTTTTTTATTTTTCGATTTTACATAATTACAAGCCTCCACAGTGTTAAAGACTAGACCGAGTTCTGTATGAACAACGAAAAACATTTCACGGATTTCAGGTGATATACACACTGGTAGTCAGTCTTTGGGGTAATTTGTGGTCTATGGTATCGTGGGAAGCATGATTGCTAGCGTGAATGACATCATGCACTGTTTATTAGGGTGCTCTGTTGTTTTTTAGTTGAGCTGCGTAAGAAGCCATTGTTCTGTGATTGGAATTTAATTTACTATCTCAAAGAATATTGCACCGCATTTTCAGGAAATAACTTTTCATGTTGTTAACCCTTCTAAGCTTTTTTGGCTGCCTCGCATGCCTAAGAGGGGGTCACCCTCCACCAATAGTCGCATTTTGCATTTTGCTCGATACTTCAAGGCATTTTATACATCACTCGAAAGAATTTCAGAAGAAGACTTTAGAACTGTCTGCTATTGGTTTTTTATGTAAGTAGATAAGTAAGTAAATAAAAAAGTAAGTAAAACATGAATTTTTATAGCGCATAACGTAAAAAATTACCATTTTTGTCTTTTGTCCAAGGCTAAAATATATTTAACTATTTTTATTGTTAAAACAGCACAAATAAGTCACATACGCAACAAATAAACACGAGAACTGAAAAAATGTCATTAGTTATAAATTTTAGTATAGACAGCAATACTGACGAGCTAATTTATCGATATTATCCGATATGTCCCATGGTCTGGAAAACCTGACCTATCAAGGGTGGAGTAGTGTGCAGTATGTCAGAAAATGCCTTTGATGTATCGAAACAGATAGACAAAATATATTAATGGTATCGGTGCATGACAGAAAAATTATTTTTTAAAACCGCAGGAGGGGGTCGTTTTGAGCCCCTCCTTAGGCATAGAAGGGTTAACAATAACCCTACAAAGCTGTTTTTTACTCCTACATAAAGGTGCACACAGAGCGATGGAACGGAACTGAACAAACGGGGTTCCGTTTTTGACGAACAGACAAACGTAATGACCGTAAAGCATTATGGGCAAGCAGTAATGCATTACAGTAGACATTGTCTAACAGCGTTGGTGGCCTATGTTACTGTAGTCGCATGTGAATCAGCCAATGACCAATGGGCTCATTCTGCTCACCCATTGGTCAGTTCATCAACAAGGGTTAATTCGAGCAAAGCTCATGAGATGCACGACAGCCTTAGCGGTTCCTTTTCGCAGGTTGTCCAGATCTATCTCCAGCCATTTTGGTGCAGTTCACTCAAAGTGTGTGTCGCAGGCCGAAATTGCGAAAAATTCATGAAAAACTTTTTTTGCAGGTTTAAGGTCATCGGTGTTGATAAATCTAAAAAGCCCTTCATCAGTGCTTGTAATTATGTGCAGCATGTCTGTGCCTATCTGCAACAGTTTTCACACTAAACGAGCCAATAGCAGCAAAATGACATCTTTTTAGGGGGTACTCTTCTTTGACGCTCTCATTCGAGAAGTATCCCCTCATCCAGGGGCCTGAAATTTTGTCACGATAAACTAGAGTCCTTGGGAGAGCCCACAGTGAATACTTCATGATTCTAGGTATCACCATTTTCATACAGTGCCAGGGTGTGACAAACGGACAGACAAGACGCCTCGACGATGGCTAAGACGCCAAGCGTCTTAAGCGTCTGGCAAGCATAAAAACTAAACTGCATTCAGTTTAGTTCACTTAACATTGCACTGTGTGTGCCTTAACTGGTTGGTGCACTTCACAGTTAGTGCTAGTGAGTTCGAGATAGATTTGTTTGTTCGTAATCGTGCCGGTAATGCTTTGTTTGTGCAGGACGATGTTCAAGCAACCGATCCCATTGATACTTCTCTGAACCTGTTGGAGTTAAATGAGGTACCTCTCTATTGCAGCAGTTGTAGTACTAGTAGTAGTAGTAGTAGCAGTAACAACAAGTGCTTGATAATACCATAAATGGCAAGATTTAACAAAGTTTTTGGGTGACTTTATGCCTTCATCAACATGGTGGTCAGAGACGTTATGTTTTCAGAGTGTTCGTTCATCCATGCATGAGTCCCGAACGAACATTGTTAGCGGGATATCTGGGGTATTTGTTGATGGAATTTGACCAAACGTTCACTACTGATGATCTTCTGGGCAAGGACAAATGCATAAATTTTGGGGGTCAAAAAGTCAAGGTCATAATGGGGTCAAATGTGCCTTAAAAACCATTTTTGATGGAGGCATAATAGTCAACGGAATCGTACCGACCATCTGTTTTCTTCACCAGCTTCAGTGCAAATGCCAACTGCTACTGATAACTAGAAGGCACTGGGGTGTAATGTAATAGTAACTTATGCTTTCTTATTTTGTTTCGTCATTGATTTCATTCTCTTCGGTGTCAAATGGCAGGCAGAACTTTGTTAGTGTGCAGTTTTCTGCAGAAATATTCTTCCAACTGAGCATGAGACAATGCTACGTGCAACGCAGCTGAATTATTCATTTCCCAGAGCAGAATTTTTTCTTCTTGTGCAGTGTAGTACTGAGATTGTTTACGATGCTGGTGCGTGGCAGGCGTACTGTGGGCTTGGAGCGCAGGACTTGCAAGAGGCCAAAGACCAGCTGCTGGTTGAGACTTCCGATATGCTGAGAATTCCACTTTTCACGGCTGAAGCTTTACTCAGAAACCATGGTACGTGTGACGAACCATGTGGTGTGCTGATTAAGAAATGTCCTCTAGAAAAACTTCCGGCTATGGCCATAGGAGATAGAAGCAAATTTTTTGCATCATATTTTTCAAATATTATGATATATTTTAATGACAGAGGGTGGATATGTGGCTTGAATCCTCTCATGTAGGAAAACAAGAAGTCTGAGCTAATGCCCATGAGATGCGCGAGTACCTTTAGCAGTTTATGTTCGCAGGTAATCTTGGTCTGTCTCCATCCATTTCATCGCAATTCACTCCTTTGCAGCCAAAAATCACTCAAAAAATCGCCACAAATCCCTATTTTTAGGGTTCAAGGTCAATCAACGTCATCAATATTGATATTCCTAAGAAGCTCGTCGCTATTGCTTGTTATGTTAAGTAGCATGTCTGTGCCTATCTCCAACCATTTTCACGTTAGGCAAGCCAGCAGCGGATAAATAATCATTTTTAAGAGCGGAACCCCTCTTTGACACTCATGTGCACAGGCCTCCTTGAACCTAGAGCATCCAGACTTAAATTGCTGAAATCTACATTTAATGCTGAAAATCTCATATGCAGGTTGTCTTGGTCTATCTCCAGCCATTTCGGCGCAATTCACTCTTGAAATGCGTGTTACAGCTGAAAATCACGAAAAAATTTACTAAAAACCCTTATTTTGGGAGTTCAAGGTCATTCAAAGTCATCGATGTTGACATTTCTAAGAAGCTCGTCACCAGTGCTTGTTATGATAACAGCATGTCTGTGCCTATCTGCAACCATTTTCACGTTAGACGAGCCAATGGCGGTAAAATAACGTCTTTTTAAGGGATGTGCCTCTCTTTCTCCCTTTCGTTCGTGGGGACCCTCTTCACCCAGTGGCATGAAATTTTGTCACAAAATACTAGAGACTCTTAGCTATCATATGGTGAAGAACGGAAGTCTTTATCTCACATGGGCTCCAATCGGTACTGGGTTGTGATAGACACCAAGACAGAATTACCATAGGTAATACGCACTATAGCTAGCTATGCTAGCTCTCGCATGTAAAAAACTGCTGTAGTTCACAGAGATAGAGTCCTTCCTTTATGGGATGGTTTTTTATCGCCACACCCTCTGGGAAGTGTTCCAAGACTACAAATTTCTGTCTAGCAGTCATATTTTGGTGCAGCATTTCAAGGTTGTTTTTCTTGTGGTTTAAGTCATTTTCTGGGTTTTTTTTGTTTACAGAGTGGTCGCGGGAATTGCTGTTGGAGTCGTGGATACAGGACCCGGTGGCCTGCTGTAACAAATGTGGAGTGACGTCACCAAAGATTGGTCTCGCCAACATCAGATGTAACAGTCTCGAACTGAATAACTCCACAGCCACCATCGCAAAATACCCGTCTGCTGCGGTAACAATGACATTAATATAATTTGATTTCGTTGCACAAATGTTTTGTTTTAGTTGACTGTCCATGTTGGTGGTCATTCAATCCTACATTCTGCAGCTTGTGTGGTATGTCTGCTGGCTGCACCACGGGTCCAACTGTTCACTGATCAATGGCAAGCAGTAGTGCATTACAGTAGGCACCGTCTAATGGCATTAGTGACTACGTGACTACACACATGTACGTGTCAACCAATGACCAATAGGCTTGCCCTGTTCAGCCATTGGTCAATAATTAAATCTTATCCGTTAATTTTAGTTCAGTGCGTTTCTTTAGCTCATGTCACTCAGATGTCTCCTCAGAGATTGCAAAGTGTTCTGGTCGCAAGTCTGACTTATACACAGTGAGCCATAAAAAACGTAGTCCTTTACTTTTGTACATATCTTAGCCAATTATTGACCAATTTTAAAATTTTTTTCACTGGCACACTCCGTGGACAATTTGCTATAACGTGATTATTATATATTTCACCACACCGTAAATGCATCTTTACACTACCTTGTGAAACATAAATGTAAAAAATTTAACGATAATAACAAACATGTAAGTAAATGAAAAAACGCTTCAGACTAACATTGCGGTGAATGATCCATATGACACTAGACTGTGTTAGACCACACAGTCTAGTGTTATACAGATCATTCCCCGCAGTGTTGATCCGAAGTGTTTTTTTTTCAATTTTAGCAACATTTTTCATGTTATTATCGTTATACATGCATATTTCATTCATATTTCACAGCTTAGTGTAGAGACGCATTTACGGTGTGGTGGGATATATAATAATCATATTACTGCAAATTGTCGGTAGAGTGTGTCAGTGAAAGAAGTTTGAAAATCGGTCATTAATTGGCAAAGATATGGACAAAAGTAAAGTGCCACGTTTTCATGACCAACTCTGTATAAAAAGTGCAACAGCAAGTACCGGACCTTTTTGCCTTTGCTTTAAATGCTGATTTTAGTGTTCTCTCATGCAGAAGTGATGATGATGGAATAATAGTGTGTATTTCAGTGTGGCATCTGTGATCTTCCAGTCACCAACGAACCAATCATGATGTCCTGTGATCATCAGTTCTGCAAAGCATGCTGGGAACAGTAAGTAAATTTACTATTTTGTTTTGTGGGTTCTTACCTACAAGTTTTCTGTTGCAGTTGATTGTCCCTGAAACTTTATTTGATTATATTTTGTTCTTTGATTGCCATTGTTTTATTATGGGCTAGTCTCTGCCTTCTGCACTGTCTTGTTGTAATAATGCTTATGAGTTCTTTGCGAGGGGAAGGGGGGAAGGAAGGGATCGAACTTTTTTCGTGTAACTTGCAGAAAGCTTGTGACTGGCTGTGCCATTGTTTTCAACTACTTTAAATGTTCATAGAAAAGTAATGAAACAGCAATAATCAATGTACAGTCTTAGACAAGAAACATTAATACTATTGTTGTAACATCAGCTAATTGGTAAGATAGATAGAACATGGTGATTGGTTAATTGGTGATGCCCATAACATAACGTGTCCCAGCTGTGATTGGTTTGACACACCTGGCTGGCTGGTCCTATTGGTACATAACATCGATCACCTGTTTCAGGCATGGTTGGCATAGATGGGGTCCTAGAGGATTTTTCTCGGGGACAAAAATTGTGCTTTTTGGCTTTGGTCTTTGCCTCAAAGACCACTGTTTTTGGCTTTTAGTCACCTGCAACCAGCGTTCTCCTTGCAATGAGTTTTTGGTATTCAGTGTATAATATATCCAGTGAAACATTGAAACTATGTTTGTCTGAGCATTTGTGTGGTTCGTTACGGTTTGAATAAGACTAAGCTGCAGGACTTATGATGCTCACCAGCACTTTACTTACTTTGTGGCCTTGGCCTTGACAACCACTAGCCTTGGCCGTGGTCTGTGGCCTCAGACCCATTCCTGATATTGATTGGTGTGATATACAAATGTTCTGTAGGTACCTGAGTGGTAAGATAGAAGAAGGTGATGCTCATAACATAACGTGTCCCGGCTATGACTGTGATAAGCTGGTTCCCGTCGAGCTGATCGAAACGGTCGTTTCTCGTGGCATGGCTCGGCGATACCTCCAGTTCGACATCAAGGTAAATCTATCTTTTCTATGGCTCATAAACTATACAGATTCATCAAATTTTAACTGGTTATATTATTGACAGTTATAACAAGAAATATTATTAGATTGTGACCAACCTAACATACTCCTCTCGCGCATCATTTTTTTTTGTATTTTTTAAAAAGCTTTTTCGTTACTTTCGGCTTGTATTAGAGACCCAGCATCTAATTGAGACCCATTTAATATTATACCAATAGTGACTGGCGTCGAGATTGTTATTGGAAATTGTCTCCCCGAAGTTTATAAAATATTGCTCGATTTTAGAAAATGACAGGAAAAAATTTCCAACAACAGTCGATGATGCTAGTTGCTATTTGTCTTGTTATATCTCAACGCATGCGTCTATCTGGCACTGATGTGGGGATGTGGCACCTCAAAGATAATGGGGTCACGACCTTGACCTTATGGGGTCACGTGACGTTATCGGTCACGTGATCGTTTGACTCCCTGCGGTCGACTTCTTATGGATGGTCCATTGTGACCATGCTTCTATCTGGCACCTTTATGGAGATATGGCCGTTTGAAGTTCTTCCAGGAAGGCTCTTCCAGAAACAGAGGTTGGACGTCAGTCGGTTCTCAATATTATACTGATCTCATATACTACTCTTTGCTGCATTAGGAAGTAGCGCACGAGGAGTAAAAATTGTTCAAATTACAGCTTTTTATCAGTTAAATTGTTAGCATTTTGATTTGGGAAGACTTGTTCGCTGCTAGATATCACCATAATGGTTGCCGAAATGTCAACAGTTTTACTGTAAGGCTTGTAGAGGTTATAATCTGATGAATTTGTGTAGTTTATTAACCACCGTTTTAACCTATGAGTTTATAGTAAGATGTTTTATACAGCACTGCTTAGTTTTCATGATGTTGTCCTTTTGTCTTGCATTATTATAATGGTTTGGTGACTCTGTTTGGTTTAGGCTGCTGTGCTGTTTGCATGTGCCACATCCGCCATGTTCAGTAGTGTCAGGTGACAGGTGTGTGATCCATTTGCGGAAACAGGACCTATGATAGCACGAAGACTACAAGATTAAGACCAAAGGTATAAGGGCAAGAGGTGAAACCAAGATCATAAGACAAAGATTAGGACTTTTTAAGCAATTACAAGATTGCAGATGTACGTACCCTTGTAGACGACATGCATCGACTGAGTGTAAGCATTTCTTCAGTCTGATAACATAGTATCGTACTTAACTTACTTTATTCGCCCACCTCTTTGCACTGCGTTGGGCACTCAATGTTGGCAGCAGAACTAGAATGTTAAGACTAAGACTAAAGCTGCCTTCTGTCTCTACTTGGTAGGTAAATCAGCTAAGCCAACTCAGCCTTCCATCCCTCTCGGGTAGGTGAATCGACTACCAGTTTGTCTGACTGGGGTTGAGGCAGGGTGTGCACCTGTGTCGGGTGGCAGGAAACACTGTGATCCCATATGGCAGGTGACGCTCCATAGCCCAGTTTGGTTTTTTATGAAAAGTCATAGATGTTGACTACTCTTGATGTTTTTGCTGATGCTGCAGGCATTTGTGGACACAAACCCGCTGATCAAGTGGTGTCCATGGCCTGGCTGTTGTCGGGCTGTGAGACTCAATGTTAACACAGACAATTCATCGACACAGCAGTACACTCTGCCGATGACGTCTACCAGCGGGCTGGGTGGCGCCGGTGCACGCAACAGTCAGCAGCGGATGAAGTTTTCACGATCTGTCGATTGTGGTTCCGAACATACATTTTGCTGGTTAGTAACTCATCAGATCTGTTGTTGTTGTAGTTGTAGTAGATTTAGTAGTTGTAGTATCATAGTTGTTATCACAGTCAACAGAGAATGAGGTTCTCATGATCTGTTCACTGATCTGTGGCAACAAATGCACATTCTGTTGGTAACACATATACAGGACATGGAGATCAGCACTATGTATGGGCCTTGTGGCGCTGGAAGGACTTTACTTTGCTTGTGCTCCAATTTCATTTCTCTTTAGCTGTATTTGGAACCTCCTATTCACATATTTTTGTTTAAGTGTTTTCCAGCTGTTGTCTGTTACTTTTTTTTACCTAATTTGGCGAAAAATACTTACATGCATGGATATCCAAGTTTTTTGCTTTGGCTGAGCTAAATTTTGACGTTTTTGACATATCACATAAGCGCATTAGAGGTTAATTTTAACAATATGTGCTATATAAATTTACATTTTACTTACTTACTTACTTACACACGCTTACCATTGCTAAGTCATCAATGCTGAAACAGTCCAGTTTTCTGGCCCAGCTTGTACTATCATTGACATCTCATCATTAGTGACCGACGGTGTTGACGTTGGTGCAGGGAATGCCTTGGTGAGGCACACGAGCCAGCAAGTTGTGAGAACTGGAACAGTTGGCACCAGAAGATTGCCGAAGTCAAGCCAGAACAACGTCAGTAAACTGCTGTGAACGGAATATCAACAGCGATAACTCTAGCTGTAGTGATGATAGTTTCAACTTGATTCCAACTATTTCGAAACCTGTCAAATTTCAGTATTGTCAGCTGAATGGTAGTTGTAATAGTTGGAACAGTAGCAATAATAATTTGCACAAAAAGTTGCATCAGAAAGTTTGAATTGTTATGTAAAAAATGTGCACAAATTTTTTAGGTAACAATTCAAACTTTTTCATGTCCAACTGATATTATTAGAGCGCTAATCATTTCAGTATGTAACCAAAACGAACACTAAGGTCAACTCAGCCTTTCATCCCTCTTGAGTAGCTAAATAATGTACCAGCCCGACTGGCTGGGGTTAAGGTGGGTCATGTTCATTTGTGTCAGATGGATTCTTGACCTCACGTTCAGAGACAAGAAAAGGAATGACGATATCCGTCGCATCCTCGGAGTAGCGTGCATCACGGACAAAGTACGGGAGGCCAGGTTGAGATGGTTTGGGCATGTACAATGCCGAGAAGAGGAGGATTGTGTCAGGAGAATCTTGGAGGCAGACGTACGTGGACAACGGAGTAGGGAAAGACGGAGAAAAAGGTGGATCGACGTCGTGAAGTACAACACGAAGGACTTGCAGGTCCACCTGATGGACGTGGGGAATAGAGCGGAGTGGAGACGGAGAACCTGTGTGGCTGACCCCTCACCCGAGGGATCTAAACCAGCCTGAAGGAGAGAGAGAGAGCTTTGTCGATCATAAAATTTCAACTTTCTGCTTTCATTGTTTTCATTGTCTTAACCCATGGCACCGCTGCTTGAAATGCTGACAAATCGGCAATAAATAAGTGACCGAAATAATTTGGTAAAATGCAAAAACGCTCATTTATGTTGCCCTCTCGTGCATCAGAAGTAGGCCTTTTTGGCCAGGGGTTTTGCCGCCCAAACCTTCCGTTTCCTTGGGGTCACGGACCCCCTTGTATAACAACTCGTCATTAAACCTCACAAGTACCAAATGAATCCGTCAAACAGTTGAAGTAGGGTGCACAATATATGTGACATACTACAGACTGACGGACCACACTATGGAAAATGGGTAGCTATAGAGAGATGTTCATTTGTGTCGGATGGCAGATAACACAGCATGCACTGTGTGATTCCGTATTCCAGATGCTCCGTGGCTCTGCAGTGGGTTTTTCATAAACCACTGTATACGACGTTTTAACTTTTTCATGTATTGTATAATGTAGAACATTTGATGGCAGTTACTGTATTGTATCTGTACCATGTAGTAAAACATTACATGCAATATGGTGTGATGTACGTATTGCGTCCAGTGTCAGGTACAGAGGAAGCATTGGAAAACTCGGCCAACTGTCTGTGGCTGGTGACCAACTCTAAGCCTTGCTCCAGCTGCAAGTCACCGATTCAAAAGAACGAAGGCTGCAACCACATGAAGTGCTCTAAGGTGTGTTCGCCGTAGTCAAGCAGTAATAAAATAAAACAAATTATGCGATAAAAACCAGACTCTTTACTGAGTGAGACATATATAACAAAACTTTAAAACTTATAACATGTTTTTAAAATGATTATTATATAAGTAAGTTCTAAGATGCAATAAAAAGATAGTTCTGGTTGTGGCATTTTGCAGTTCAGCAGGCAGGGAATTCCAGACTGCAGGTCCTGCCACAGTGAATGTGCCATCTTCTAGTCTCATCCTTGTTTTTTGGATTTTTTGAGTGGGTTACACATTTCATGCTGGGGTAAAATGCTCATATCCCTCTTTAAATGAAGCGACATTTGACACAGAAACTAAACACTTTCTCCAGTATTGTTTACTGTTCGGCCGTATTGCTTGGAGCCATGATGGAAACGTGCACCAGTTCTGTTGCAAATAGTGCTTGCTGTAAAACCGAATTAATATCCACAACTGTGACGATTTTTTTTCATCCACGATTTGTGCTTTTGTGTTCTGTGTGGCGTCTGCAGTGCAAGTACGACTTCTGTTGGGTCTGCTTGGAGCCCTGGAAGAAGCATAGTACAGCTACCGGAGGTTATTTCCGCTGCAATCGCTACGAAGTCGTTCGCAAAGTGGAGGAGCAACAGGACTTACTGAAGACCGAGGTACTCTTTTGTGTCAGTCAGTTCTATTGTCTTGCTTTAGCTAACAGATAGATAAAAACTAAGTGATGGAATAAATAAACTAAATTAAACAAAAATTCTGAGCTCGATTGTTAACGTGTACAGTTTCATTTAGAAAAACGGATAAAGAGGAGTTCTTTGATTTGTGAGAGTGTGTCTCAAATTCCTGATTCCGAAAAGCTCAAACAGGTTTAAGGCTGTGTATAGCTCTTTACGGGAAACCCATCGCAGAGCTACAGAACGTCACCTGCCATATGCAATCACACAGTGTTAACTACCATGTGATGCAGGTGAGGGGAATACTTTCATTACATCACAGTTACAAATGGTTGTTTGTGTTGAAGGCTGAACTGAAGAACAAGCAGGTGCAGGAAATGAACCGGTTCATGCACTACTACAGCCGCTTCAAGAACCACGAAAACAGCTACAAAGTATCCACTGTCTTACTGTAATGCGCGTAGAGTCTGTTTGTTTGTCTGTCAGCCCCTCTAGCATCTTCCCTGTTGCATGGTCGCTAACTTCGACTGCAGCATTTGAGTCCTTGGGCCTTAGGTACGTGCCCCCACCTTGACCCCCACCTGCCCCGCGAGTAGCCTGAGGGGATGGCGATGTTAGATCTTCTTTCCCCACTGATTCTACAAGCCCGTCTGCTTAGCACAACGTGTAGTGCTTTATGTCGGAAAACTCCCACCCGTATAGGGCGGGGTGCTTCTAGTTGCAAAAACTGCCAGCAATTTGTTTTTTGTGTGTACCGGTAGTAACAGATATAAAATTGCACAAATTATAATGCCCAAGTACAAGGTAATGTGTTAGCTTATATACATTTAATCTGTCTTCAGTAGTCAAATGTGGGTAAACATCTAACCTAACACATAATATTTGTGCTTTTTTGCAATTAGCCTGTTGCTAACGCATATGAACCACTTGAAAACATGTATGTTTTGGGATATCGTGTACTTTTGTAGCATTCATTTATTCGTCATAAAATCCCGTGTACTCAATTCCCACGGTCTAACATATTCACCTGATAAAATTCATGCTGGAATGGTCTCATTAAGGATTTGGAAACTGGGAAATGTTGGTATTTGTTGAGCTAGATAAAAAAGGGTTCTTTTTTTTGTGTCTTTCCGTAACCATGTGAGTATTAATTTTCTGTCAAGTACAGCCAGTCTGATGTAGGAAAGGTAGTTGTCATTATTCGATGGTATGCCATAATTACCAAAATCTTAAGATTTATTTAAGACCAGGGTCACCAATTCCAGACCTTAACAAGGGACCAACTTAAATCAGTAATATGTGAAGTCACTAGTAGTTGCTATAGGTGCCAGGCAGGCTGCATATATTCATTCATTTGTTCATATATTGATGATTGATTTATTCACTGATCGATGAATTATTTATTTGTTCATGTATTTATTTACTTATTACGTGTTTCAGTTGGAGTTGCCTCTGTATGAGACGGCAATGCAGAAGATGCGTTCTCTGGCCCGCGCCGTACTGCAGTCAGACGACCAAGTCGAGGAACAGATTAAGTTTATTCAGCAGTCTGTCACGCAGTTACTCAAAGCCCGACACGTCCTCAAGTGCTCCTACGTCTACGGATATTACCTTGAGCAAACCGGATACAAGAAACCCATCTTTGAGTGCATGCAGGTAACGACCGGTTTCCCACGTCGTTTTTAGTCAATTTTGCTAACGGTCGCACTTATGGTGCAATTTTATAGGAACTTACCAGTGCCCTACCCCACCGAGGTCAGCCACCTTGACGTGGTGGTGGGGCTTTGCTCCGATGACCCGAAAGATTTCTACAATCTGGAGGATAGGAGCATACTAAGAGCTGACCAAATACGTGAGAACATTTACTACACG
>Ga0209671_1003291_pt1 | contig 15434 bp, 13 predicted proteins | sample WorMetHERISLAND2_2_FD_187401 | JGI IMG/M metagenome (GOLD analysis project Ga0209671, IMG submission 187401) | Marine gutless worms symbiont microbial communities from Max Planck institute for Marine Microbiology, Germany - Olavius geniculatus... | ecosystem: Host-associated > Annelida >...
CTCCGGAGGGATGGAAGGCTGAGTTGACCTAGGCGGCTGGTTACATACCGAGATGGTTTACCTGTCCACAGGCAGTCACCCATTGCAGTACTAACTGGGCCCGGCGTACAGTAACTTCGTTGATCAGATCAAATGCATTACCACTACACCACGCCACTAACCCGTTACTAGTTACGCATTTAGACATCAGATCACTATTAGTGTTATCTCAACAGCGAGAAAATGTATCTGACCTGTAATAGTTTAGTTGTACCAATTTGCGAATATTCACTTGTGGAGAACTTGTTTGAACCTGGTGTGACTCCTCTGAAGTTAAGCCTTGGTAGTAGTTGTGGTGTTGGTGAAAGTGCTAGTGTTGCTCATACTGTTCTAACAGCCACTAATCATATGCAAAAAGTTGTAAGTTTGTGAAATAGCATTAGTCAGGATTGCTGACAATAAATAGTGTTGTACACTGAAGGAGCCATATGGCTTTCGCTGCACTGGTAGCGGCATCTGCATTGTGCTTATTTTAGTCAGACTTGATATATTGGTGCTTAGCTGCAGTTGCTATGGCAGGTTTTTTTGAGAGTGCTACTGCTGCTTGGTTGATGTTGTTGTGTATTCAGGTTGTCTGTCGGCACAGCGCATGGCTTTGCCATTGTTAATTACATCACTCTTCAGCTTGTACATGCGGCTTCCACACTGAATCCTGCTGGTTTGTTGCTTCGCTTCTTAGTCAGTGTATTTGCAAGCTACGTATTTTTAACTTGAACGAATAGACCTATATTCATTCGAGTCTGGTTTGTTGCTCCGCTTCTTAGTCAGTATATTTGCAAGCTACGTATTTTTAACTCGAATGAATATAGGTCTACACCAGACTGTATCAAATACACCTCCATGAAATGCCATCACATGTAAGAAGCAGATCGTATTTTACACTGTTATACTGTACATGCTGATATTATACACTGCTATAATGAATGTTTATTTGGCTTTTCAAACACAAATGGTGTATATGATGGATGGTTTGTGTAACATCGGTAGTGCATGTTGTTTGAATGAAGTCATGAATGTGTGACTTTTCAGGGAATCCCATGTACTATAATGTGTTATTTTACCATATTCTAAATGAAGTCTGTAAGTAGGAAGTAGTTTTGACTTCTCTCTTTCTCTTTCATTCCCGGTCTAGGGGGCGAGTCACCGCCCCAATCGTTCCAGGAAGTCCCAGAGGCATCGTAGATCAGTTAAGAACAGACGCCTGTGATGAACTCCCAGGAATCGGATTCTCCGGGATTGCGGCGCTTTGCTGGGCCGGTGAGGTTGGAGGCAAGTGGCAAACGATCGTTGCCAGTGGTTGCCGGTCGCTCGGTCAACGTCGGGCTCAGAGGCTTCCACCATGAGAAGGTGGCCGCACAGGAAGCTTTAACTTCTCTAGTTAGGCTGGGATGCAGGGATGCCTTCCCTGACTCTTTCTATGGAGTAAACTCATTCTGTCATCATTTAAAAAGAAGGCTTTGCTTACTGTAACATAATTTGTAATAAATTGTAATAATTTCACTGGATTTTCGTACATATTACAGTTTTAATACAAAACACAGAGCATGCAAAAAAGTAAGCATGATTTTGCCTTATGTCATTCGAGTTCCGGGTGTTAGCCAGTGCTTGTGTGATTGCACTGAGAGCTGTTCATTGTTCACTGTGAATTCAGCAACGACCGAGCAGATCGTGTCGACGTTGTCACGCAATCGCTCGCTGCGCAAGTCTTTGCGCGAGTCGTTCCGTCGAATGCGCAGTCGAAGCACGGCCGTACGCAACGATCACACCAAGTCTGTGATTGGAGCCCTCTCTGGGTCGACTGATGACAAAATCGGTCAACATGTTGAACCAATGATGTCCACCATGTGAGCTTTTGTTTTAGGATTTTGCTAAAAACCAGCAAAATATCGCAGAAATAAGCAACATTTTTGGAAGGAAGATGTTTAGTTTGTTTTGTAACTGGATTGTTGTAGTTATAGCTATTAATAGTTTTTTTTTCATTTTTTCACTTTATATAGTGACAATTATAGATAATAGACAGTGATTTAAATCATGTTGTATGGCTTTTGGTTGAGCCTATTCATCAAAGGCACATATGAGAACTTAGTTTAATGGGCTTTTTGTGAATTAATACGTTAATTGTCTGATTTGTGCTGGTTGCTGTGACAGTAGCTAATAAAACTGCAGTACATATATACGCCGAAGGCGTAGTATGCGCACAACCATGGTAGTGCTATTTTGGCTTTCCAAACCAAGCTCATGGCACTTAAGTGATCGTTTGACCAAGCCATGGCAATGCATCCATAGCAACATCGATGTCACATTGTTACAAAATACTGTAAAAATCCTTTGTTATGGAGTGTTTGAATGCTGCTAAATAATCACATGTGTATTGTCACATCATATTTGTTATTTTTCACAAAACGTTGAGTCCAATTAAGGTAAATTTAATCGGAATTAGTGTGAAGTTTGCGGTCTGCATATGTGAACCGACATACCCAATGAGCTGAACGTACCATTTTGCTCACAAAATCGTTCCATGCAAATTGCACTTTGTTATATGTTTTAGCACGTACTTTATGCAGTGCTAATATAATAATAACACAATAAAGTAAAATAAGTGCAACACAATATTGTACAAGCACACAATGCAACAAAAATATGTGGCAATCGTAGTGGGCTTGGCGAGTGTATTGGCTTGGCAGCTATGGGAAGCCATAGATGACACTCTACCACAAACACAGCCTGTTGCAAATACTATGCGCCTTTGGCACTTATATATGTACTGTGATAAAACTGCATGATAGTCTGATAATTATCTTACAGTTTCTGACTTAATTTTCCGACTTCATTCAGTGCATTGCTTGTAATTGCTGATGGATATTTACTGCATGGCACTGTGTATAAATAAGTGGAAGTCGGTCACTGGAGAGTGAAGTCGACAGTGAGATACAGATCGACACTCGGCCTGTCACACCGATGATGTTGGCCTGTTCATCATCGCGTGCTTCTCTGCCTACCATGTCACCACCAATGACACCGAAACATGTCAACAGTCGGACGCTGGATCGTCGTCGGCCCGGCCCCGCAGACCGGCTTATCTCTTCCATTGTCTGCAGTCTACACTTTGCCGACACCTTCATTTCAGATGGTCAGTTAACGTTCTGCCATGTAGGCCATCTTTATTTTTGTGTTGTCTTAGTTACCTCCGGTAAGGAGGTAATGTTTTTGCTGGTTTTTGTCTGTTTATCTGTGTGTTAGCAAGATAACTCAGAAAGTTATACATGGATCTTTCTGAAATTTTGAGGGTATGTTGGGCATGGCATAAACTACTAGTGATTCCATTTTGGGTGTGATCTGGTAGGAATTTTGGATTTTGGATCACTTTGAAATTTTCGTTACCATTGCGTTAAAGGGGGCATAAGGAAACCGCTGCAAAACCGAAGATGGTGATGCCACCTGGCGAACAGCTTTGCCTTGGTGGAGGTACCTGCGGACTATGACTGCTTTCTAGTTAAGTTATGTTTTTTTACGCGCGAAAGCATTCTGCTTCGCGCGTCTTTGCCATCGTCCGGGCGTCCATCCGTTCGTCCGTCCGTCCGTCTGTCCGTCCGTCTGTCACACTCGTGAGCTGTATCAAAACGGTGCAAGCTAGGATAACGAAATCTTCACTGTGGGCTGCCCCAAGGTCTCTAGTTTATCGTGACAAAATTTCGTGCCACTGGGTGCAGGGGTTCCCCTCGAACGAGGGCGTCAAAGAGGGGTACCCCCCTAAAAAGACGTCATTTTGCCGTTATTGGCTCAAATAACGTGAAAACGGTTGCAGATAGGTACATACATGCTGCTTATCATAACAAGCACTGGTGACAGGCTTTTTGGATTCATCAACATCGATGACCTTGAACGACCTTGAACCTCTCAAAAAGAGGTTTTTAGTGAATTTTTCGCAATTTTTGAATGCAGCGCACATTTCAACACTGAATTGCGACAAAATGGCTGGAGATAGACCAAGACTACCTGCATATGAAATTTTAAGCATTCAACGTAGATTTTAGCAGTTCAAGTCCCGACCCCCTAGGTTCAGGGAGGCCGGCGCAGGCGGGCGTCAAAGACAACTACTCCCCTAAAAAGTGGTTATTTTACCGCAATGCTTTCGCGCGTCTCATGAGCTTTGCTCAAATTACTTGTCTTTCTAGTGCACTGAACTCTTAGTCGAAGTTCTGTTTTCGTACGAGTGGTAGAAACGACAGTGTAGATGTTACAGATGTTAAGTTTAGTACTTTTGATGTTTTCTTTAACTGGCAGTTTGTACTGAATACATATTACTTCCTGTGTACATTTAACGATATAGTTGAATTTGATGCGTAGTGCAGTATTATTTTGTTGAACACTGAATAGTTTTGCACAGTTATCGTGTAATATGATAAATTTAAATTTAATGTTTATGTAAAAGGGTGCACTGTGGCACTCTTATTAGTGAATTGTGCAGTCTGGAAACATGAGTCACTCAAATATGAATGTAAAAAAGGGTGTCTAGTATAATGCTGCAGTGGCACGTGAGATTGTAATTAAACATAACAAACTAAACATGTATAAATAGTCTAGAACCAGATAATGTGGCATGTGTTCTGTTGAGGTATATGCAGAATGATTGTGATCATTATGACAGAATCACGAGCAGTACTTACCATTATTTATCAAGTTTTGCTCAGTGTAATGCAAGATGAACCGGGTGAATTATGTTCAGTGGAGCGTTCGTTGCCGACTTTGTGGGTTGGGACAAGCGGAGGTCTGGTTTGTGTCTATGAGTTCACTCTAGGGTCAACAACTGATGTTGAGCAACCTCCACCACTCAAGTGTGTTCTTGGTAAGCACCCGTAGCAGAGCATCGTGTTATTTTGCTACAGACGAAGTGCATATTCGTGTAAAATAACGAATTTCTGACATTGCCGTTTTCTTACTGTGCAGCTGTTAACATTCTGTATATTCAGTTGTGGCTTAAAATGAATTTTCGTGAAAACTAGCATTTTAGTGCATTCTTTTTTTGTTTTTTTTCTGATGTTTCGTTTATTGGTAAATTTTAGTCTGACGTTGCTGTTACAGTTTTTGTCCTTCAGGAGGGTTGGCTGATGCCTTACCTTTTCACTAACCATCCGACAGTACCGATGTTCTGCTTTAGTACAGTTGACATTTGGGCATGTAAGGTCTTTGAGGTACACCATCAGGCATTATCGATGCGCTGCCACTTAGTCTTCAGGCAGCATCTCAAGACCTTGTTTTATCATTTATATTCACACCCAGCTGACATTTTACAGACATGGTCCTAGAAATAATGCGTCTTATTCAGTTTCTGGTGGTGCTGTCAATGACGATGATGATGACTGTGATGTGTTTATTGTGTAAAACAGTAAAGCAGCTGCAGTTGCGTCACTGCCCGGCCGTGCTGTCAATCAGTATCGTGGACCGTGCGCTGCAGCCATTGTCCGGCTGTCTAGACGTACAGCAGGACACTAGCAGCAAGACTGCTGACATGACTGGTGGACATCATGCTGTCATATGCACTGACGACCAACTTAAGGTTTGACTTTTCCCACTTGCCATTTCTCTCGTCTACTTACTGACAACCTGTTAGTTGTATTCAATACAGCAAAATAAAATATATTCTCATGTATCTGTTGTATGCGTGAAACATCCAGGAGTACTGACCACAATAACATTATTATGCCATAGAAAACAGTTTAGTTCTGAGGTGACTTATGAGGAGATCTATGTCAATTTTATTGTTATGATCTGGAAGAATTATTTTAACTCTGTTGTTGTTGATAATTTTCATGCCAAATTTCTACGTTTGCAATTTTTCACAAATGTCTTTTATGATTAAAATTGAAATTATTCTGTTACTGTTAACATGCTGTGCTGCATGTTAAAATATTTGAAAATTTGATATTATATGCTTTGTAGTTGAATATTTTAGCCTTGACTATCAGTCAGCAAATCGTCATTTGCTTTTCAAGTAATTGTTTGTGTTAGATCTTAAAGATTTCTTTTAAGATCTTTAAAGGCTGTGTCTGATACTGTTTTGTGTTGAAGCTCAGTTGGTTAAATAGTAGATTAGAGAATATTAGAGCTGGTTACATACACAGCGATGAATGCTGTCAATGATGTGCTGTTGTAGATATTCGCATTGCCGAGCTTCAAAGTGCTGAGCAAATGTCGTGTTGTGTCACGCGACGGTGTTCGAGTGCGCAAGGCAAACGTTGTGGAATTTCGAAGTCGCAGCGGTAGATAGTATTTTTAATCAGTTGATCAAAAACTTATTTGCTTTTATTTGCTTTTATTTGCTTATTTTGCTTTTTAAGAGGCACGTGAGGCAAATCATACTGTAGACTTATTGCTTTATTGCTGTAGACTTCTTTGCTGTGCATGCTTACCTAGGTAACCATGGTGTTTCATCTTCATCATCATCAGTCACGCTTGACCAGCTGGGATTGTAGCGCCCTCCAACTGCAGCAGTCGACGGCAATGTCCCATGCAACATCAGCGGAGGTGCCGGTGTCGAACTCCACTTGGCGGACCCAGTTGTGTCTCGGTCGTCCTGGTCGTCGCTTCCAGTGTGGGTTGTTGTCGGGACGGCCTGCAGCTCGTGTGTCGACTGCCAGTCGCATAGCCATCTGACCTGGTGCCTCCTCAGGTAGTCGATGGACGTGTCCAAAGACCGCTGAACACCATCTACGAATGTGACTAGTGAGATTTTCCTGCTCCATCTGACTGGTCACTTTAGCATCGGTTACACAGTGGAACCAGCGAATTCTGAGGATGCGTTGCTGGCATGACATGTGTAATGCTTCCAGTTTTCGTTTGTCATATTTCAGTATGGTCCACGTTTCACATCCGTATAGGTGAACAGACAGGACAAGTGAGTTGTAAACTTGCAACTTGGTTGCCCGGCTGAGTCTGGATTGCTGCCACATATTGGACAATCAGCCCATGACGCCAGAAGCCATACCAATTTGACGATGTATTTCATGCAGTGATTGACCATCGGAATTAATAGCACTGCCAAGATATAGAAACTAATCTACTGCTTCGACTATCTGTCCACTGGCCTGCATGTAAACTGAAGATGGCGGTGTACCATGGCCAATATTCTGAATCTTTGTTTTCTGCCATGATGTGTGTGGTTCAACAGTCTTGACAGTGGCATCAAAGGTGGTCAGTATCTCTAGCCATTTGGACAGGCAGTTGGTGAACAGAACACCATCATTGGCATAGGCTTGATCTGTAAAGTGAGTAGAATCAATGGTGACACCCATGGACTCTGTGCATCTGTTGAGAATCCAGTCCATGGCAATGCAAAATAATGCTAGCGCTAATACACAGTGGTGTTTCTTAACACTTACAATGTATTTAAGATGTCTGTTGTGATAAATTCTACGATTGCAGAAATAAGCAATCATCAATTATTAACATTTTGATCTTCCTACAAAACTGGTTGAAACACACTCACTAATTGTGTGTCAGTGCATTTGTGACATCTCTTAGCTCAGTAACTTATGAAGTTTTTAAAACATATCATTTTTTTGCTAATTACCAATTTTAGCTTTTAATTTAATTGTGATTAACTTTTTAATTAATGCACCCGAAGTCGTCTACTAAGTATTCTTCATCATTACCAGTCGTAATAAGTTCTTTCATGCCATTTTCAGATGAGAACTATGTGGAGAACTGTGTAACATGTCTGACTGACTCACCTGATGTTCACGTCGTTAGTCTGCCACACCTGCGACCTCAGCTCAAAGTCAACGCTGTCCATCTAGTCGGCAGGTTGGATCTGCTTGTTGTAGTAGTAGTAGTAGCATGTAGTGGTAGCATCAGCTGCTGTCCACCATGTTGGATTTTGATCCAAATGGAAGTACTGCCATTTGATTTACTAACATGGAGTGAATTGGATGACTTGTTGCAGAGATGTGGCCATTTGCAATATTCGATCTGAACGAAAATAATGCTATTTGATCCGTTTACCCCAACAGCACTACTCTAGAACCAAAAATGAAGTCCATCGGGTGACCCATTGCTGAGATATAGTCATTTGAATTTTTTTGTGATGCAAGGTCGGTCGGTCAGTTGTTGTATTCTCCCTCGTTACTATGTTTAGAATGTAGCTCGTTAGGAGTAAAACTGTTGTTCTCAAATGTTGTTACAAAACTAGAAATCTCACAAGAATCCAAGAGATACTTCTATTGTGTACAGCGCATTGAGTTGTGCTGTTGTATTTTCCTTCATTGTATCGGTGCTTATGTTCTGTTGTTGATGTGTGCATTATTGCCTTTCAGTGAAATAGTAAATAACTGTAGAGGATAATGTGGAAGGTTTTGTGGTAGGATTAACTCTAGTTTGGACTTTCGATGTCTAAACTTGTAATGAAAAGGCTGAATTGCAGAGAGATATTATGTTCTTCATTGTCGATGTTGATGCTGCAGTCGTAATGCGAGTCTTTTGACTCGTTGTGGTGAGCTTTTTCTGCTACATTCGTCATCGGAGTATGTCCGCATGTCACTGTCAGCTCGACACGTTTTACGCCCTGCTTGCTACATCACTGTTCCACCAAGCACTCATCATTCGCCAGTTGTCACTGAAGCAGATGAACACATGGAACCAACCACTGCATCTGACAACAGTCAAACTACACAGGCATTGATCAACGGAACTGAATACACACAGGATCAGTATGTCCTTTTAACGTTATCAGTATGAACTTATTGTTTACTCCTCGTGTGCTATGTTTCTAACGTAGCGAAGAGGAGTATATGAGATTAGTGTAATATTGAGGACCGACTGATCGACCGACGACCGATTGACGACTGACCTCTGTTCCTGGAAGAGCCTTTCTAGAAGAACTTCGAATGGCCATATCTTGATAACGGTGCCAGATAGACGGGGAGACAATTTCCAATAACGACTTTGACACCAGTCACTATTAGTATAATATTAGTCCGGTCGCAAGTTGACGCCGGGTCTCTAATACAAGTTGAAAGGAATGAAAAAGCACTTAGAAGAATACAGGAGAAAATAATGCGTGTGAGGACTACATTAGATTGGTCACGATCTAATAATATTTCTTGTTTGTAATGTGCATTTTAATTGTATACTATTAAAAAAATTTGTGATATGTGATACTCAGTAGTTTTTTTTATATTTCTATGCAGTCATAGGTGACAATTTATGGGTCTTTCCTATCTGTTCATTCGTTCTCTATGCTGTCCCATGGACTTAAAAATGAAAGGCATAGACAAATTGGTGTGAATGTTCCTTTAGGCATAAAAACTGTAACCAGTGTATCAATTTCTGGTTCAAAGGGTCAAAATTTAGAGGGAGCAATTGCTGTACATTGGCCCTTGTTACGATTCTGCTGGTTGTGACTGTGTTGTTTGACTTGGCAGTCGCTGACTCAAACTTTTCCAGCTTGGGTCAAAAGTTTTTCACTTTGCTAGATGGCTTGAGCCACAAAATACAGTTTACATCTCCAGACATAACCAGTACTGGAATATAATTATTGAGTCGTTATATTCCATGATCTGCAGTTACCCAAGATATGCCGAGTCCTTTGGCAGCCTTGGTTAAAAAGAATCCAGTCGTCAATTACAGGCTTACATATTAGGCTACTGTGCTGGGCCAGACGGTCAGTCTCTGGGGCTGTACAAAAGTCAGGAACAATTGTAAAATACTGTTTTGGGTTCAAATAAAGTACAGCTCAGCTTGGCTCAAACATTTTGCAGCTCAGCTTCTGCACTTTTGGCTTTGGTCGCCAGATTTGTGTTGTGGTGTGTGATGCAAGGTCGTTGGAGCTGGCTGATGATGATGATGCTGATGATGAAGATGAGTCTACAGCAGCAGCAGCAGCGGAATGTCGTGATTCATTGGCTGATGACCTGACAGCGACCGATTGTCACACACACAGCATCGGCAGCTGGTCTGCCAGCGCCAGGGACACTCTCACTGCTGACAGCACCCAGGATGTCCTCGCTGTACCAATCTAGTCACCAGCACCTGCCGTCTACTGGTGAGCTCAGCCCTGATGTGCTGTGTTTTTATCAGAGTTAAAGGCAAATTTGTATGGTGCCATAAAACCTATGATCCTAAGATAAGAAACATCAGCAGTCACTATATTATGGTTACGATGCATAGGCATCAGTAAACAGATGAGTCTTGAGTCATGCGTGGGAAGCTAGCAGACTGTTTTCATTGAGGACATTAACTGGTAATTTGTTCCGAGTGGTAAGGGGAGCCACGCTCTGGATGAGTTGATCAAGGTAGGATGACATCTTGCTATTTTCTTAGCTGTTTTTTCCTTTCTTCTTTTCTGTTTTATGCAACTGTTAGGGCCGATTTATTCATGTCCAAGTTAATTTCTAGGTTACCTAACCTAGGTTATCTCGGTCACGAGGTTAAGTTCAGAGTTAACCCTTGTCGCGTTTATTTACGGAAAAACTAACCAGAGTTTGCTAATCTGCGAGTTAAACTACATCCATATAACCATGCCATGAATCAAGCGTTTCGATTGGCGGTAGTAGTCATGTGGCTGTTCATTTACGGCCCACTATAGGCGTATAAGCTAAATGGCATGTCTATGGGTAGTAGAGGATATTTAAATGACAGTTAATGTGCAGTGTATTCCAACAGGATGCAATAAATGCAATACAACCATCGCAGCAACTGTGAAAATTACAATTTCAATACATAATCGCGATTACGATTATTACAAGATTTTAATATTGTCAGTTTTACTGTGTATCACCCCTATGTAAAAGTCGACTGTTCCGCGTGAGGCACGCCGCGAGGTCAAGGTCACTGGTGCAGACGACATTTTCATTCGCAGCAACATAATTTTGCTGACTATAATGATAGAATTTACAACGCAGAACGTTGTCACGATTCTTTGTCCTCTGGTTCATCAATCTACGACTGTGAAAGGTTTGCAGATGTTGTTATTTACACGAGTCAGCTTCAATCTTGCAGGTTAACCTCGCAAAATTGGGAGGTTAACTGTTCGAGTTAAGTCTGAGATAACCGCGCGAGTTAACCTACTGATGTGTCATAAATCAACGCGACATAGGTTAAGTTTTGGAATTACCGACTTTAACCTATAGGTTATCCTTAACCTGGACGTGAATAAATTGGCCCTTAATGGAAGTTTGTTTTTGGCACCTAACGTAACCTTAATCAATTTTGTAGAAGTTGGCAAGTTAAACAATTGCCCTAGTGCCAGCATAATATGTGGCCATTCGCCTAGGTATACACACTGTCCAACACAGCCCTAATCTTTCCCTTTTGAATTGACAATTGGCACGCTGTTTACGCTAATGGAGAAGTGTTTTTTTGTTTTCAATTTAATAATTTGTGCAGGCTGGACAGAGTCATGGGCAAGACCTATAATGCAGCCTTCTACCATGTTGCAAAACAAAAGTTTAACAATACTATAGTAGTGGTGTTAGCATTAGCAGCAGTAACTTATGATGAATATGTGCCACACCGCAATATTAGGTCTACTCTGCATAGCACAGCTCTATATAGACTTGTGTTCGGGAAATTTAGTTTGTAACATTCTGCTGTTGTTGTTGTTGTAGTTGATGAAATCCCACGCAACACTTTCTATGGACTGGGAATTCCCGCCTAGGAAGCAAGCAACTGCTGCATGTGAGCATAGAGCAGTGAATTTGAATTAAAACGTAGTATTGTAGTCATCATCTGTAGAGCTACTATAGCCGGCAATTTGTCTGCAGAGATGAAACACATAGCAGCGGCAATGTGTGAAGCTGTAAGAATGTAATGTAAGGCTGTGTCGGACAGTATTACAGTGTCATATTGATTGTGTCAACTGAAGACTTGTAGGCATTTTTATGTCGTCATAATAATTATATTAGCATTCTGATGAGGACTTATTGTCATGTTTGTGTTCTCTGTGTGTGACCAAGGAGAAGCTGAGCTGTCACAAAAATGTGGATCAAATTTTCTACTGCTTGCAATGTGCTTAGTTATTTTATAACGTCGTGCATAGTAAATTGTTGCTCGTAATAAAGCAATGTTGTGTGGTGTCGGGTCATATTCTTGAGAGCCGTTTCTAATATCTGATATTGACCAGCGTTTCTCACACTTGTGTGTCTTGTGCACTGTTCGGCCACTGTGTGTGATGACCAAACCTACACACACAAGTTGGTTTAGTGATGCCATCGAGGCCAGGAGTCATGGAATCGATGGCGACCAATTCAAGGTGTTTTCCTGAAGTTCTATTGCGCTTGCGTGAACCTGTTAATGATTATTTTGCTCGTGAGTTTGAAAAACAGTAGATTTGAAGATTGTGATCTTGCGGCTACATCAAATCAGTCTTTAGCTTCGCGTTGACATTCCGTTCTTTTTGTAGCTGCACCAATGCCGTATCTAGATTACTGAATAGATGTGTAGATGTAATTTTTACTTATGTATTTGAACTCTTTCTTACTTAGTCGTTTGCTTAGTAAGATTTTGCATTTTGGATATAGCTTATTACATGTGGCAACTTTCTTAGGCTAGCATTTGCAGACATTTGTAGTGTTTACACTGAGAAACTATTTGAAAATAGAATGATTGTATTTAGCAATAGCCGTTGACTTTCCCACCTGCTTTTCATTATAAAAGTTTTTTCTATACTTGACCAGCGCTGTCGGTTGTTTTCATGATCTTTTTTATTACAAGCGGACAATTCAATACGCTTTCCATCCACTTGATCTTTGTCATAGTATCTGCCTGCGACCTCCATTTTTGGCCTGCGGCCTTAATTTTCAGCCTTTTGGGCCTCAACTCGGCCTGCGGCCTCAATCTCACCCTGCAGTTTTAATTCTCGGTCCTTTGGGCTTTAACTTGGGGTGCTGTAGTATAGATTATATCTTAGAATGTAATGTAGTGATCAACTGCAGTTTTAGCAATTTACTTATTTTATTGACTTATGTTATAAATTGTCTACGTATTACATGTGTACATATTATGTGTATATGTATGTGTGTTGATAAGATGTTTTTATTCTTGAGAGAATTCCGGGTTGACTATGAATACAGTGACGTGTATGACTGAGCATTACACTGCAGGTGCTGAGCCCTTTTTGTTTGCAAGTAAACTACTGACTGTTTTTATACAGATGCACTGATTGTCAGCCAATAATCAATATTGACTGTTTTGCTTGATTACTAGTGTCGGCCAGTTGTCATTTTCGATGCCAATTATTGGCTGTCTTGATTTCATTGTACTCATTACAAACTGCTTTTCTGCCACCTGTGGTGTTAACTCTTAAAAAAAACAGCCACATGGCACTTTTATTTGAACCCATAGCCAGCCCATGAATAAGTTAAATAGTGAACTCGGTCAAGAAATGTTTGCTGTGCTTCTACGAGGGTCATTCGATAAATAAGTTACAAAATGGCGCCATTTCATTAATTCTTAAAATAGGAAAAAATCTGAAATATACGTTTTGTAGTGAACTTAATTCTGAGTACCTGATGTGAGTTTTATTACGATGACCTCACTGTGACGTCATTTGTGAATATTAAATTCGGCGATGTTACCACTGAAATTGCCCCGTAATGAACAGCGTGCCGTTATTGTTTTTTTGTGGGTCTATGACTTCATGCAAATTCGATTCACTCTTAGATACATCCAGTATATGGGGATACGTGTTTTATGAAGCCAACAGTACATGCTTGGTGGAAGAAAATGCTAGTTGGGCAGAAATTTGCATCAGCCACTGAGCTGCAATCAGTCGTTCTTCGATGGCTTGAACAGCAGCCAGCATCGTCCTTTGCATCGGGAATTCAGAAGCTTGGTGTCAGATGGGACAAATGTTTGAACAAAATCGGAAGATATGTTAAAAAATGAAACAATACTGTTTAACATTTATAGATGTGACATTAACTTGTTAAGTTTATTCGTTTTCTTCGCTCCTATGCCGATTGTCATTTGTGAGTTATGATAGATTACTGGTAGAGAACATAATACACAAGTAGACCGTGTTCTATTAACAGATGACGTCACAATAATGACGTCATCATTAAAAGAATTTCAGCATATGCTCAGAATTAAATTCCCTACAAAACGTGTATTTCGAATTTTTCCTATTTTAAGAATTTAGTGAATGGCGCTGTTTTGTAACTTATTTATCAAACAACCCTCGTATTTCCAGTAGAAAACGATGCATTTTGCTGTGTGTTTGATAGTGACCAAAACAATTGACCTGACTGTCCTATAATCAGCCAACCAGTAATCAGCCAATGCCTCATTATCAGTGCATCTCTTTATTTATTGTTGTAGCATGGTATGATATTCTCGCAGCATCGTGTTGTTATATTTATTTTATTTTGTTAAGTCGCTTATTAAGCTTCAGCGCAGCCATGTAACCATGTAGGCTGTGATGCATTGTGCTGCTTGCAGAGAATGATTTCGGTGACCTATGCATATTCATTCTAGTATTCTGTTCTTCTGCCGGCAGTTTTTTTTATTTGCAGTTACTCGCTGATTTGTATTCTATATGCTTATGCTATCTGCACTGTACATGTTTGCAAAGCTTAATGATCAAACAGTATCTTATTCGCTCGTGACATATGGGCTGCATAATCGTGTCTTGTTGATTGGTTGAAAATGGGTAATAAATCTATGTATTGTGCTGAATGCTGTTTAACTGAGCTGATAATTATGTATTTCACATCAAACTAATGCACTTGCTATTTCTCTGGTGATGAGTCCGTGAGTTGTGCAGAGGTGTTGTACGGTATAGCAATCAGCTGTCAATTTTTCGTCAGTCCCGTTGGATTTATTACTGTAGTTTAAAAATTGTTGTCATACAGTTCCAGTAAAGGCAAACTTTGATGCAGCTGTCTATTATATTTGTAGTTTCCACTGCAGTGTCAATGATAATCAGAGATGTAGTACTTGGTACTTGTACTTGTACTTATATTCAAACAGTATGCTTAATAATTAAGTGCAGTGCCCAAAGCTGTCCAGAAAATTGTGGAAAAATAAACATGGAAATAGGCAACATTGCAGTGAAATCTTTTTATTAACCAGTAATTTCATTACTTCATGATCGATGTTCGCCAATCACTGTTATTGAGTTGGACCACTCAGCTTTAGCTGTACAATGGGGGCATTACAACACAGCAATTTTTTTATTTAAACTTGAACAAGTGTAGGCCTGATCCAATTGTAATAATTTTTGGTATGAACATTCCTGACATAATTGGCCATGAAGACCTAACTCAACCTCTGTTTATGCATTACCTGGAAAAAACACGCGAAATATGCATTAAAATCAACAAAGAAAATTCAACAAACTGAAAAGTAGTGATTGCTAAATATTTACCAAATTATCTTTTTATTATTACTTATTCCGATAC
>Ga0209671_1003292_pt1 | contig 15433 bp, 9 predicted proteins | sample WorMetHERISLAND2_2_FD_187401 | JGI IMG/M metagenome (GOLD analysis project Ga0209671, IMG submission 187401) | Marine gutless worms symbiont microbial communities from Max Planck institute for Marine Microbiology, Germany - Olavius geniculatus... | ecosystem: Host-associated > Annelida >...
TTAGAATAAATCGTTTGATATGGGCAGAATAACAAAGGATGATCGCTGTTTGATCATGGGCTTACGAACTGAGAACTGTTTTGCTAGGTAATGTGGTTACACAATAAAGGTACGGTGGGTAAAAGAACTTTACGTTTACGCGCCATAAATTTCTGCTTGTAACAGTGAAAGAATGGTTAAAATCGGTGCTGAATTACCAAAGTTATCCCAAAAATAAAACTCGGTATCCGTTTTTTTGGAACACCCTGTATAGCTGCCGGTTATGTATGTGTATTTGCTATTTCGTTGATTTGCTTCATCTTTAGGCTTATAGGTCTACGCTCGTTATACATACCTTAGTATGACACTTTGCTGACGTGCATGGTTATAGATATATACGGTGATATATAATTACGCGCGAAAGCAGCTTTGCTTTCAGCGCGTCTTAACCATCGCAATTCCGTCTGTCCGTCTGTCTGTCCGTCACACGGATGGATCAGGCAAAAACGGTGCAAGCTAGGATCACCAAATCTTCACCGTCGGCTGCCCGGAAGACTCTAGTTTCAGGAACCGTAAAGCTTTTCCATTAATTCGAAGGGGGTCACCCCGAACGAAGGCCCTAAATGAGAGGGGGTGGGTAAAATTTGCGATTTTCAGCCAAAAACTCGCTGTATCTCAGTAACGGTGCGAGATAAGGCCTAGGTTACTATTAATCACTAATAGGAAATCGTACACTGGCGGTCGATTGGCGCCGAATTCAATGACCTTGGATGACCTTGAACGTTAAAATAGGGGGTTTGTGGTATTTTTTCCGATATCAGGCTGCGCAAGTCTATATCATTCACAAGGCGGCGCCACGGTTCTGGCGTTGATGGCGTGGCGTAGTTGGTAATGCGTTTCGGCTGAAACGAAGTTACTCTACGTCGGGCCCGGTTAGTACTGCGATGGGTGACTACTGAACCGGAACTGCTATAAGCTTTCGCGCGTCTCGTGAGCATTAGCTCAAATTTCTTGTTAGCAGTACTCTTGGTGCAAAGTGGCAGAACTTTAACTGTTACTATGCTTTTTAGCATTAAAAATTAGCATTAAAAGCTATATCGTCTAACGAACCTTACACAATTGCGTATACGCTTTTTATTATTAACTCAGTATAGCTATTCTTCTACGTTTTATGGCTGCAGCAATTTAACATAATAAAAATGTTTCGTTCATTCGTTCGTCGTTTGTTCGTCTGTGGCGTACTGGCTGGCGACGCTACTCGCTTTGCGTTTCGTCACTTCGTGCAATGCAGTGGGTCCACTGTTCAGTGCACTGTCGGTTTGCGGTCAGTGAGTAATGACTACAGGCCGAGCTGGCGCATCCATTGACGCCACTGTCTTGTCACATTCAATTTATCGCATTACTCACTCCTCTCTACTGCTCTGCAGTCTCTGCTGTTGCGGCTGCTGATGCTGCTTGAAAATTTTAAGATGCCTTGTTGTTGCAACATTTATCATTTCGGACATTCGGCGGACTGGAGGACAACAGTTACTGTAGCGAACAGTTAGATACAAATTCGTTCAAATTGTCGGATTCTACACACATTCTACTGTATGTGGCTTAGAGAAACATTACTAGCTTTTAGACAACACTGCTGAGCATCAGCGATGCTGGGTATTGTGACAGATTTTACCACAACGTGGTCTGTCCGTCCGTCTGTATAAGCACGAGTATAGAGCCGACGCAGCTTTGACAAAAAAGTCACAATGCGCCGTATATCCGTGACACTGGTGCACCAAACTAAAGCCGTTGAACGGATTAAGATGCCATTTCACGGTTGTACTCCAGTGGCCTCTGTAACGCTGTTTTAAATCGATCCCCGTATCTCCACCCATAAAGGAATATTTTGGGTCTGTAAACTACCATTACAAATAGCGTAAATATACTACACATTATATACAAGCCTATTTCAGCAAGATTGAGATCGGCGTCAGACTACATAAATGTTGAATTTTTTTTCCATTTCGCCGTATCGGCATCGAAGAAGTCGCGCGTGTCTGCACTCTGCATGCTTCGGAGACTAGACCTATATGGTTGCGGCAACAGGCGCCACAGTATGCATGTAGGCGTACAGTCTCTGACGCCGCTGCAGATGCTGATGCACACGGATAGACATACGTGTACGTGAGGACCGCCAGGGACTGACTGGTCTGGACTCTCCAGAGCGTCGAAGCATCAGCTAATGCATCAACATAATTACTCGTCAGGACGATGATGAGAGTTGCAGCGAGGACCGCGGCTTAGATGATGGGAGTGTGGCGATGTGGGAACAACTATCCTGAATGACGGCCGGTTGCTCGCAGCTGAAAACGAGTTGTTACGGAAGGAAGGACAAGGCACTAACAAACTCGATTTCGGAATTAAAGCTAATACTGTACTTGTAAGCTCTAAATCTATTTTTTTTCAAATTACATATATTTGCGTTTGCTCAATTTTTTATGAACAGTTCGTTGACTGATGGCGCTTAGTTTTTGTTTTGAAAAGCAACTGTCACAGATGTCAATGGCACGCAGTCTTTCAATTACTACACTAACATTAACATTGAAATTTTTATATGTCCAAGTAAGTAATTTAAACTAAAGGTTAGTATGTAGGCCATGTGTCTAATCGTACCTTGCCGACACTGCAGGTGAGTTAATTTTAGCTGTTGAAAATGCACAAATATGTGCAATTTCAACGTTTAGTTTTTGAAAAAAAATTGGAGGCATAGGCCTCAGGACGTCTCCGCAGACGCAGACTGGCTTCCGGTTCGGCGTCGGGTGGACTTCAAGATGGCCACACTGGTCTACATGACACTGTCCGGCATGGCTCCAGCTTACCTGGCCGTCGACTGTCATCTGGTCTCCGACGAAGGTCGTCGTCGGCTGCGTTTTGCCAATTCAAGGACGTGTCGTCAGACGGACCTACAGCAGCTATGGAGACATGTTTTGCTACTGCAAGTTCTAGGCTGTGGAACAATCTTCCGGCTCATCTGAGACAAACTGACATTAGCTTTGAACAGTTTAGACGCCTATTGAAGACATTTTTGTTCGGGCGTTGAGAGCGCGGCGCATAGTGGCTAACAGTTAGATTTCTGGAGGCATAGCCCTTAGGTCTTCTCCGCAGACATCACCCCTTCGGCGCACCTGGCATCGCTTAGAGCTTTCGATTCATCCCACGTCAGAACAAGTCGTGTTTTTTGGCCTTGGTGCGAACTGTCACGGAGTTCTGTTCTGTTCTGGCGGCTTTGTACACTTTTTAAAATAACTGAAATAACGCTTGATTGATGCAAAGCACAAAACTAAACCCTATGACTTCACATCGATGTTTAGTCCCTCATCGCACTATCACACTGTCGCCCAGTTGTCACTGCTGTAGCGATGGTGGTCGTGGAATGGAGCGGTCGCCCACCACGCTACTAATCACTAGTTCGCGTGCTGCGACAATTTCTGCTGCTAATGAACAGCTGGGCATGGACGTCTATAACCCCCTTGAGCCTTTAGAGTAATTTCTCCAATCTTTTCTTTTTACGTCTCCTCTTTTCTTTCCTTTTTCGTTTTTTTCCGGAGGCTATTTCGATATCTAGCCAAGGGTTTAAGAAGCGTTGTGGTGAGTTATGGGACAAATTATCACCGATTTTGTGATGTTGCCAGCCTGCAAAATGCATTCGGAATTAAGCTGAATATTACTGGTATAACTTAGATTTTAAATTATTAGCTTACCAACTAAAATGTCCTTTTGAATGCCAGGAAACTCTCCCCACTTTTATAGGATTAAATGTCTGCTCCAAGCTTCGTATGATGTACACATTTTTGCAGCTAGAAAAAACGCATACTAATTACATCGTTATAGCCAATCACACGTGCATCTCCTTGAACGACTTGTTGACTGTAGGTGGTTTCTAATATCGTCAATTTGCATATGGTCGGTTCTTTCTTATCGTTATAAACAAAAGATCGGATGATGCACATGTATATATACGGGGTGGGCCAAAAAAACTGGCATCATTTTTGTACGCTTTATAACTTTACTAAATCTTAACCAATTTACGAATTTTTTTCACTGTTAAAATTAGAAAAAAATGTAATATTACTTTTACTATAAATCCCACCACACCTCAAGTTTGTCACTACACTACCTTGTGTCTTATAAAAACACCACAACACAACGTTTTGCCTTCAAGGCGAAGACCTGCTTTTAAAAACATTTTGCTTACTTGTACATTTTATTTTGCCTGTGCCTAGCGACGTTATCACTGACGTCATTAGCACATGGTTAGTATTTTTGAAAAGTTTTGTTTGCTTTGATCGCACCATTGGTCAGTGGCGTGGCCGGTTTTAATGCGTCGTCCAGCAACAAGGCGGACATATTAAACAATGTAAAAAAAATGCAAAATGTGACAGTTGACTTTAAACAATAATTGAGACATCAAACACATTGTTTCCTGTTGTTAATTTATTAAAATGTGCTGTTATAAAAGTCGTTTTGTCTTCAATTGTTGCTTTGAGACATATAACATTTCGTAAGGTAATGTAGCGACACACTTCAGATGTGGTGGGATATGATAGGGTTATTACAAATTTTCTCCTGATTCTGACAGTAAAAAATTTTTAAAATTGGTTAATATTTGGTGAAGATATAAATTATACAAAAATGGTGCCAGTTTTTTTGGCTCATCCTGTAGATATTGTTGTAACAACTTTCTTCAATGTGTTCAGCCCCTTCCAAAAATACAGTCCAGTGTCCACTGAAGCCAGTGCAGTTAGGAAGTTGTTTGGGGATTGAGAAAACAGGTGGGAGGGTTAAACCCTTAACTGTTTTTTAACCCCCCTAACACACTGTCAAATATGCACTAGGGGGTTAATTATATACTACATACGGTTTACATCACAATTCTGGTCAGCCTCCGACCATCGAAAACTTCAACCCCCCCCCCAGCAAATTTTTCGCAATTCAAACACTGACTGAAGCACCACATCGCAAGTAACGTTTATAGTGTCACGAAAGGCCATCCTTTGCGGTGCAAATAGAGAAGTAAGCGGAGTTTCTGCTTATTTCTGTGCAGATGCTAACGTTCGTGCGGCGGCACCGTTTATCCCACTGCGTGGCATAGAACGCGTGTGCCGGTCAAGATATGGTCCAACAGGCGCCATTAACCACGTGAATGTCACCACGACTGCTGCTGCTGCTGCTGCTGCTGCTGCAGTGAATGGCCTATGGACGTGTTGTGACCGACGCTGACCGTTTGTCGACCGGTCATTGAGGATTTGCACGTGGCGGTTTCGTCTGTGGTCACCGTCACCTCTGTCGCTAAAACCCGCCGGCCCGGCCCTCTGCTCTGTCGAAGATCAGACAAACACTTAAGACGAACCCCCCTTACGACAGAATATCTTGTAGGCCTAGTCAGACAAATTGGGTGGTTTCTATTGTTTCTTGGGTACATCTTGGGCGGAAACTTGGCAAGACAGTTGTGGGGGGCACTTTGCTTACTACCAGCTACCTAAAATTTTAGAAATGTTTGATGTTGTGAAACTGGCGCTGTTTGTAGCAGTTTGAACGTTAGTTTCCGATTTTTGAATATTTTCATCAGCTGATGTTCGGTTTCGATTAATATTTACCTTCACTACCAGTCTACGAGAGACTCGCCATCCAACAAACCACGAAATACCACCCATGATGTCATAAATCGAAATATCTGCTTCTCTTAACTCAAATTCGGATATGATCAGCAAATGCAAAGTTCAATTGACTTTGCATTTAATAGGTTCTTTAAGAAATTATTTAGTACAAATGACATTGAAACTGTTAAGAATATTCAATTGTACCTTGGCATATCCTTACCCAACGTTGTCTTGGGTAATAGATCGGTAAAGTTTGAACTGAGTTTCGGGCTTTTCGCTCGTTAGTTAAGGCTTTCGTCTATTTGTATCATCCTACTGTCACTCTGTCTTACCGTCCGCTGTGTTGTTAATTATGTTTGTGCTGTTTTTTCTTCTTTTTATGTGCTACCATTTCATGGTGAACTAAGTTGAATATAAATGCTGCCAAAGCTTATCTAATCTGCTTTGGAAGCACACGTCTTTCCAATATACGGGAACTGGTTGTAAGGAGGCGGAGTAGTCGTGGGGTGTTTTCGTCGTACGAGTTCTCTTTGACACCGTCCTATATATGTCCGGCTGTCGAAAACATCAATACCTGTCACTGACCGTGCACCGGCTATCTGCAGCTTTCATTGCTCGGCATCCGCAGAGTTTCAGAGTAGGCTGCTCGTAAATTCGCTGCATCTGCGTGGTTTTGAAAATTTAGTCCAAAATTAATTTACGAAAAATCCTGAATGAATGAATGCATGAAAAACAGCTTTCCGTGCTAGAGCCAAACAGCTCGACACTAAGCAACTATAGGCCCGAGATACTAAATATTCTCAGTTAAACAATTTTTGCATAACGGTCTGTTCGTATTTAGGCAATTCGTATAAAAGGCATAGATTGTTAGTGACAGAAATGTCACGTTTTGACAGAGAATATGCTAATCAATCTAAACAATTATTTATGTTAAACAAAATCCGTAACTGGCTTACCAGTTAAATGCCAACGACTAAGGTAATTGGTCCGCATCTTGCGTGCATGTTTTTTTTCTGCGTGGCGGATCATGCGAGATGAATGTTGGGCCCAGTTTACTGTCGGCGCTTGAGTCCCACGGCAAGTAGACGGATGGCCGCATACACGTTACGCAAAACTGCGTCCGTGTGAAATTTCACGACAGCTAGATTAGCAGAGCAGATATGCTTTGTCCCAGCGTGTCTGTGACAAGAACCACAGTAATTTCGTAGTAAACGTTAACTCGGTATGCTAGCCAGTATTTGCTGACTAACGTATCAATTGTCATGACAGACTGATAAATCTTTCCTTGCTGTGGAGCACCGAAGCCTTTGTTTAACACTGTGTGACCGGTGATGCCACGATGGCCACATGAATGTCTGCCAAATGACATTTCATTCCGTCCAGCGGCTCTAGCAGAGTGAATGGGTGTATCAGCTAGACGGCCAGACGGACGGACAGACGGCACTACGCAATAGCCGGCATCGAGCCATTTATTCGAAAACGCGAAGCGCCCACATTCGCGATCATTGCGTCTTTTAAGAACGCAGTACGTCACTCACGAATGAAATGCGGGACCACGCAGCGTGGCGAACAAGATGCTGTTATTCTGACGACTTGTGTTTCGTGCTCGGTCGATCTGAATGTAGGCCTATAACGGCCACCGAGCACGTGTGCAGCCAGCTACAGCTGCGATAAAATGAAACAATGTTATTCTTGCATTCCGGTTTTATTTCAGTTGCGCGGACTGCACTACTGGTAGCACATCAGTTGGTGTCGATCGACGAATTCGTCAATATGAAACCCGGTCCGTACTTGGAGTTTTGGGTAAAAACCCAAAACTCCAAGTGCGTTTACGGGCAGGTAAATCATAATCAGTGTCTAACCGGCCACCGGGTCGACTTAGCTTAGGCTACTAACTTCTGTAAGACGGTAAAACTAGTATCAGCTTTTGGACCGTGTAATAATAAATGGCGACGTAGTACCATATAGCGACCATATAGCGACCTATTTGAACAGATTTGTTGTTCAAGCTTATCAACTTGGTACAAAAGCGGGTGGCCATCCGGCGCTTGTGCTGCATTCATCAAATGAACCAAGTGAACTTTCGCAATAGCAGTGTCATAATGACAACACAATAAACACTGCCGTGGCTATTACCGTTATTATTACAGGAACACTCTGACCCGGTACCCGAGTCGCCTGGTGGTGATTAATAAGTCCCAACCTCCACAATTCGATTTGTTGGGGATCTGCTGTGGTACAGAGCGCAGTTTTTCTTTTTTCTTTTTTTTACGCGCGATAGCAAAATGCATCACGCGTCTTAGCCATCGTCTAGGCGTCTGTCCGTCCGTTCGTCTGTCACACTCGTGATCTGTTTCAAAACGGTGCAAGGTAAGATCACAAAATCTTCACTGTTGGTTGCCCCAAAAACTTTAGTTTATCTTGACAAAATTTCGTGCTCCTGGGTGAAAGGGTTCTCCTCGAACGAAGGCGAACAAGAGGGGTACCCCCTTAAAAAGACGTTATTTTGCCGCCATTGTCTCTTCTAGTGTGAAAACGCTTGCAGATAAGTACAGACATGTTGCTTATCATAACAAGCACTGGTCACGGGTTTTTTAAAATTTTATCAACATCGATGACCTTAAACGACCTTGAACGACATCACGAAGATGAGGTCGACCGGGACAGTGGACTGCAGTCAGCGTTTCTTCCTGTGGGAAACTCTCGACGTTAAATGAGGTTTAGTTATTGCTGCTATATTATTGTAGCTTTTGAGCACACATATTTCCGTTGGATCATGACTTTGACAGCTTTAAACAGTTTCTAAAAACCATCATCTTTCCCACCACAGCTGCTAAACTTTGCTCACATCACGCAGCCATTCGCACTTTTCCCGTGTTTTTTCTTGATCCCATCAGAAGATATATCACATGTTCCAACCTAAAACTAAAAGAAATGAAAACAAAACTTATCTGTACAGAATAATTTTGTACAAAGCTTTACTTCAAATATTCGTGAAGTAAACAGATTTTAACCAAATTTGCACAGCGAAATAGATGCCAGACACAATCATTTCATTTATCTGCCTGTTTTGCGTTAAAGCGGCAATTGATACTGATTTTCTCTTGTAGGTGGCTCATACTCTTTATTTGCTGATGGAAAAGTATAAGCAAATTGATGCTTGCCACTCAATTGCCTGGGCTATAAGGCTCGTATTCCATTATTTCGATTTGCTGTTGACTTGCTGTAGGTCTATGCAGATTGTAAGATCTGTTGTACAGCATGTTGTACAACAAGTTGTCAATACACAACAAATCAAAGCAGATGGAGTGCCAGCTTATGAGTGGAAAAGATCAAAGCGACAAAATGTTTGCATTAAAAAGTAATCCAGGAAATTTTGTTCATAGAGTTCGAAATCAGAGAAAAAATGCGTCAGGCGGAAATCGGGTCGTCATTTCGTCGACCTTCAGATGAAGATGTTGTCGTTGGTGGATGTCGGAAACCGACCGATGCGAGGCAATCATTAGCAGACCCACAAAAAGCGATGACTGCAGCCAAAACCGGTGGCGTGGCGTAAGTGGTAACGCGTTTCGGCTGAAACGAAGTTACTCTACGCCGAGCCCGGTTAGTACTGCGATGGGTGACTGCCTGCGGGCAGGTAAACCATCTCGGTGCGAAGCCTGCCAACTAGATCGACTCAGCCTTCTACCCTCCGTGGAACGGTAAAATGAGCAGTAACTCATTTATATGGGTTATGGAAGGTGGTGGCCTTGGTACAGCTGACTGGGGCTGCCTAGCCGGCCGCTGCGTTAGCCTGTGTCTGCAGGCTGCACGTGGTGGCCGTTCGGCTGGCGCCTCGGGTTAGTGACGAATAGCGCATTAAAGGCGTTGTACGCGAGATGCGCTACAAAAATTGACACCTTTACCTTTTTTACCTTTTTACCAAATAACCCGACGTCTGATGGTCATGTACAAGACATTTAACGTTGATCGTGGTGTCGGGGAGAATCTGCTTACGTGTGGGCGCACAACACCCAGTTTTCGTTTGCACTACTTATGTGATTCGAGGTAAAAATCAGAAAAACCAAAAACTCAAGATGTGATCGAGACTAAGAACGGCGATTTTAAACCTCAACAATGCCGTTATCAATCAATCAATCGTCACACATTTTACTCGCCATGTGTCGATAATGCTAATGGCATTTCTTGGCAGTAGCCAGGTTTTCCGTAGCGGCATATTGCAGCCAACACGAGTCAGGCTTTTGCCTAGAAGCGCTGTACAATCTCTGAGGTGGCAGCTGATTGGCACGAACTAATGATAGCACGGCGCATTATGCAGCCGTCCATTGCCAGCGTTAGCGCCAAACAACCGTAGCAATCAGCGACACTAATTTCGTAACCGACACAGCTGTCAGCTGAGGGTAGGAGGCTGAGTTAACCGAAGCACGCAGTAGGTTTGCAACTTGCTCGAGGCTTAGATACAGCTTCTGTGATGTCAAGCAATGATCGACCCTGCAGGTGCCTGCGCTGTCCACTTCAGTAACATGATCGATGCCTGTTCGACCAGATCACGGGTTGACCGTTCTGCCAAGTAGTCACATAGGCCTCAGACAGGATTAACTATAGGACAGTATTGTAGCAAAATCGTGGCTTGAGGTGAGACGCTTTGGTTTCCGGCTCTGAATGAAGAAATTGAAAATTATAATAACGAGGCAAATATTTCAGAACCGTTTTTGTGTTTGAGCCCGTTGCTTTGATAACTGAGCGTACTGATTAAATGATGCTGTGAGTGGTCGAATGTGAAACTTTGCCAACAAAGTCGTAAGTCTGATTTCCATCTGACTTAAAACACGTAACGCAAGAATAGTCACACCTCTTCTGTCACTGCGTTTTGGCTGTTACGTCGGCTGCGTTACTTGCGTCAAACAAGGGCTTTGAGTTACGTCCGTTATGCTAAATGGAAAGAGGTCTTGACACGCCACTGTGCCGACGACTGCATACGTGTACTTCTTTAACCTGCCATAAACAGCCCGTGATTAGACGGCTGAGACCGTTTCTTCTTCGTGTATTAAAAGAAAGCACCGATGCACTCCGTTGTCCGTTGACTATGCCTGCAGTTAATCAGCCTGAATGTTTAATTTGGCCTCAGTAACGTTGCTGGTTACCACATATAGACCGCTGTAGACTTTGGACAAGACAACGTGAAGTCGAAAGATTATTAGGTTTGGATGTGCTTATCGTTTAACGATCGGGTAGCTGGAACATGTACGACATTACTCAACTCTAATGATCATATGCCTAGTTGGAAAAGCAGAAGAAGATAGTCGACAACAAACGAGATGACATTGGCCCAGTGGCGTCGTGCCAGAGGAAGCACTGCCCCGCTCTTAAATTTTAGGCTGTCGAAAAATTTTATTCTTGTCTGAAACTTTCGTCCAAGAATACCAGATTTTGTGGATGGGAAAATTCAAGTCAAAAAGTAAAACTTTGAGCACACATAATTATTATCTGTCGGAAATAATGCAGCTGCCTATCGGGAAATTGCAACTTTTTTCTAACCTTTCTAACGCACGACACCGCTAGAGTGCTGTGTTGGAGGTACCTGTACTTTGCAAATGCAAATCTCGTACACCGTTCTCTGTGTCTTTACGCGCGAAAGCAGCTACTGCTTTCAGCGCGTCTTAGCCATCGCAATTCTGTCCGTCCGTCCGTCACACGGGTGGATCAGTCAAAAGCGGTGCAAGCTAGGATTACTAAATTTTCACCGCCAGCTGCACGCTACTATCGTTATGCGATCCAGATAAAGAATTTTGTATTTATGTATTAACTTAGCGTGAACACCCCAATTTTCAGCTAAACTACTGAACCGGAACTGCTATAGGCTTTCGCGCGTCTCGTGAGCATTAGCTCAACTTTCTTGTTTTTCATGTTTGTTAATTAGTTATATTTTCGTCTGACCTATCATAAAAATGAGGTAGGCCTAGGTTTTGATAAAGGTTAAAGGCGGTCGTCCAACTCAGAGATAGCAGTCATGTAAGTAAGTAAGTAAGTAAGTAAGTAAGTAAGTAAGTAAATGATTTATATAGCGCCAAAGCCTCAGAAAGAATCAGGGCGCATGTACCCGTATGTGCCGGTATTTCCGTGTTCTGTCCGCTGAGCAGGTGATCGATGATGTAACCCGCCGCCACCCATGCATGGCATGCTCACACAGCAGTACTTGGAGATCTCTGGGACGAAGGAGGCCAATTGACCGAATCAATCGTCCGTATACACGAACTGCTTCCACGTGATCAGTTCAGCCGCTTTCCGCATTTTACCCTCTCTCTCCGCGCCGTCTGAGTTACTTCAACTGATATGTAGATTCGTCGGGATCGTTGTAAGCGCTCGTCCGAATCCGAAATAAATGCGCGAATTATGCAGTGAGCAGCGAAATATCAGAGTTGGACATGAAACGATGAGCAGCGTTTACGCCGACCTAATGCGACCCAACTTGACCAGACACACGGATAGATCATAGACGATCCATCCACAGGATCAATTCTGAATGAAAGCGCGGGCTTTTATAGTTTCTAATCATCACTGATCTGCTTTTATCGTATTGTGCGCCTGACTTTGCAGTTTCTTGCGCTCGTGATTCGCCTGGCTGTAGCGACGTATCCGGGATTCAAGGCCACGCCAATTCAACACCCTAACCACCGCGCTATGCCACAGCTTATACAATCAAGCTCTATATGATGTCACGTAACGAAGCACACTAATGTTCGTTCGGTATTTAGGACGCCGTATACCCGAACTCACTCGTTCACCTATCGCTGCAAACAAACAAACAGACATCGTAGTATAGAAGACAAACTGTAAGCAGAATTTTCAGCTATTTTGCTTTGTTTTTAAACTCGAAAACGGTGTCGGCCAAGTGCCGACTTATTGCGCGGCTGTCCGCCTGATCTTTGATCTTGTGCTGGAGCACGTTAGTTTATGCAAATTTTGTTTTTATGCCTTTTCTTTAATGAGTTACGCGAAAAACGGATAAACGGACAAACAGACTGATGGACAGACAAAACCTTTAATGCGGCTTATTTGTACGACCATGTAATAAATACACTGTGTCACAATAAAAAGTGCCCCCTTAGAATATCATCAATAACTGTGATAGTATATACAAAATCTTATTGCGTCAAGACTTGTAAAAACGTAACTCGAAAAACGACAAAGCGTAAAACTGAAAAATTGTTGTAAACGTCTCCCAAAGCAGGAATAATTTCTCAGCTCGTTGTTGCTCGTTTTTTGTTGCAAGTCGACGCTTCAACAGATGCGGTCGGTGTGCATTGTTTTATTCCGTGCTTACCGGCAATCGCTCGTCCGCGTGGATCCACTGCTTCTCTGATACGTATGCCGACCGGTCGCTGTTGCAATCGCTGCGATATTTTACCGCAACAGCACCAGGGTTCGATTTGTCAAAAAACCAGTGGGGGTCGCCGGCTGGCGAGCGCCGAAGGCGCGAGAGTGGAGGCGCCGCAGGCGCCGAGAGAGGTGACCTCACGTATGCTCAGGGGCCTCATGCTATGTAGGGCCTATGAAAAAATTTCTATTTTTTTAAAAATAATTTAAAACGTAAAATAAAAAAAAAACATGCAGAGAGTTTACCCAAAATGGACAAGTCTATTAATTTTCATTAATGTACAGTAATCGTAATCTGTGATGTATTGCGGCGTATTATAGAATGTTTAGGCTACACGATCCAGCAAACGTCCAGCAAACTTCAAGCAAATGTAATGCATTACCCTGCATTCTAAAGTCATTAGCTAAGTTAACAGAGCGAATTGACTACTGTCAAATCCACCCACTCCAGTCCGTCATATTTTAAATATCGATCGAAGCCCAGCCCCCAGTTTATCGCGTTGTCCGGCAACCATGGCTGCAGATTGCAGAATGCAGTGCTATGTCGACGCGGCTGACCGCTGCGATGCGATGCGTTGCGACGGTTTGTGGTGAATCCAGTTTCAGCGGTTGGTTGCGACATTTATTGTCAGGGGACTGACTGACCACGCTGTCGCCGCGCAGCGCTGTATAGTACCAGCAGCGGGCCGGACCGGCGCCGAGTAACGGATGTCGCCGTACGCCGCATACATCTTGTATCTCATTGATCGAGCCGGGCGGTGACGTCTCATCCTCTGTCTATGCCGCTACAACCACAGTGCTTGGTCAAAATGGGCCGGAACGCAACTCTGTCTCAGGGCCCGCAAAACTGTCGGCGAGAGTTCTGGGGCCCCGCACTGACACCAAAGAAATTACTGCCGCAACTCACATCGGGGTTCTGGCACATACTGTCTACAGCCATCGCTGGCGTTCCGGTGTCGTGGGAAATTTGTCGCACCTGGAAAATTCTTTCCTCCTCCATATTGTCATAATGTAACTAACGCTAACGCTAACCCTAACCCTAACCTCAACCCTAGCCCCAATCCTAACTCTAATCTTAACCCTACTCCTAACCCTAATCCTAACCATAAATTTAACCCTATCCTTAATCTTAACCCTAACCCGTACTGCTGCGTGTGGGAATAATTTTCCGGTGCGACGAATTTTCCACTACACCGGTGCGCGTATCGGCAACGTCGTGGCTGCAGGGGGGAGGGGCATGTCCTTCAGTTCTAGACTGTCGGAAATTTGTCGGATAATGTTGTCGTCAAAAAATTCACTCCTAAAATGCAAAATTTGGGACTGAAAATTGTCCAATATGGCAAAATTCAACAGCGAATTTGAAATTTTCAGCACATATAATCTCCTCTGTCGGAAATGCGCAGTGTTTGTCGGAAAATGTTTCTTCATGCACGCCTACTTTTTAACCCACTACTCCGCTGGCGCGTAGAATGATTGTCACGTACGATACTCTGCTTTTACGTAGTTTTGCTGCTTGTCGGTGCATATGGATATCACATTGCAGCACGGTAGTGCTGACACTGTTGTAAGGGCGATGAACGTTAAGTATAGGAAATGGCGTTTGGGGGGTCTTGTAACTCCGAAACCCCTTAACCGATTTCCATAAAACTTGGCACCGACCCTACATGCAAAATTTGGTTGCAATTGGTTCAAAGGGGGCGTGGCTGCGCATGCGCGAAATTCGCCGCTAGGTGTCGACTTTTTTCCTTTTTTCCTTGCGCACGGCTACAGACCGACCGACGCCGCTAATGGCTCAAACGAAGCGTCCTGACGCCGGACACATTCCTTATATATATATATATTCGATTAAAATTTTTAAAATTTGCCCCTTTTTATGCCCCAATTTTTAAAAATTTGCATTACGGCCTATGGGGACTTCAAAGCGATATAACTCGGTCCCCGTAAAAGATAATTGCGCATTGTTTGCACCTACCCCCCTATTTTCGGAGTCCAGCAATCTAACGGTGTCATTCAAATGTACCCCCTAACGACTACTGTTGGCATAGCAATTATTCAAAGGTTGCAAAATGTTGCATTACAGCCAATGGAGAGTTCAAAGCGGTATAAATCAGTCCCCGTAAAAGATAATTGCGCGCCGTTTGCACCTGTCCCCTTATTTTTGGGCTCGGGCTATCCGATGGTGTCACTTAAATTTCTCCTCTGTCGATCCCCGTTGCCTCTCAACGAATTTTTAGACAAAATTGACTATAACTCGGCCCCCGTGAAAGAAAATTGCGCGCTGTTTGCATCTACCCCCTATTTTCGTGCCCGGGCTTTCCAACGGTGTCATTTAAATTTCTCCCCTGCCGACCCCCGTTGCCGTGGCAACAAATTTTGGGACAAAATTGACTATAACTCGGCCCCCGTGAAAGATAATTGAGCGCTGTTAGCACCTACCC
>Ga0209671_1003294_pt1 | contig 15429 bp, 8 predicted proteins | sample WorMetHERISLAND2_2_FD_187401 | JGI IMG/M metagenome (GOLD analysis project Ga0209671, IMG submission 187401) | Marine gutless worms symbiont microbial communities from Max Planck institute for Marine Microbiology, Germany - Olavius geniculatus... | ecosystem: Host-associated > Annelida >...
GGTTAAGTGTGAGTATTGTTGAGAGGCAGTGTGATACAAGGAAAGGTGAGAAACGGAGGCAGATGAAGATGATAACGTGTCCTGATGATGTGACAATGATGTTATGATGAGAAAGGTGATGAGACAGGCGAGCAGATGCATGATGAATGATGATGACCTTTGTCTTACCCCCACCCACTCTTCTCTTTTACATGTGAGAGCTAGCATAGCTAGCTATAGCACGTATTAGCTATGGTAATTCTGTCTTGGTGTCTTGGTGTCACGTCCCAGTACCGTTCCAAGACCAGATTTAACCTTTCGCTGATAACAGGCCAAGTCCCTGCCGATTTCAAAAATTCTTTCATTACACTGGTCATTAAGAAACCTGGTTTGGACGAGGGCAGCCCTTCATCTTATTGGCCGATATCAAACTTATCTGTTATTTCGAAGTTACTCGAGTGTCTTGTTGCACAACAACTGTATTAAAAGTATTAAAATATAAAATATTCTTCGCATATATATATAGTAGACATTATTATGCACACAAAATGCACATTGTACTGATTATTGTGTGTGTGTGAGTCTAGGGTGTGATCTGAGGGAGTGGACACAAACAGAGACAATTGGACAGACAGACAGACAGACAGACATATGTGAGAAACATGTCAACAAAGCATCCATCATCATCTGTCACTGTGACAGCAGTAGGTCTGTGTCTGATGGTAGTCTTTATTAAAGCAATCAACCGACAAACCGCTGTAGACACAATGCAAAACATACTGACGTGCTAAAAAACGACTAAAACAGTCTTTGTACTAGTTTTTGTCTCCATTTTCCCCTGCACCTATACATTTATTTGCATCCTTTCCCATACATTTTAACCTGTTGGAAATTTTTTTTTTGTCAGAATATTTAGCTTTATTTAGAAATAAATATTTAAATATTTAGAATATTTAGAATGTTTTACATTGATTCAATAAAATAAGCATCTTTTGAGTATCTGAGTGTATGTTTATACTGCCCTTTAGGGTAATTTCGTTATGCGGTCCATTGTAGTGTACGAGCATGTTTCACTAGCGGATTATTATTCTACACATGTGATGTGAGAATTCCGAGTGACAGTATTTGTTACATTCTAATAACTATTGGGGGAACTATTACTGTTGGAAATTTGCAGCTGACTCGTGGGAAATTTCTCCCTAACTTTTTGAAGCCACCACGATGCCACTGTGTACAGCGCATGCTGGGCAGTCGGATTTCAGCTGGACTAATTTATGGTGGCTTGGTACCATACCATTTAGGATGTTGGACTTGCAGTCATGAGGTCATTGGTTCAACTTTCAGTTGGGTTGCTATCAAGGGTTTGTTAGTACTTGGATGACTGACTCTGTGGACAGGTAAACCATTTTAGTATATAACCTACACCAAAGTCAATTCAGATTTCCATCTCTCCTGGGTAGGTGAAACAAGAAATTTGAGCTAATGCTCGCAAGATGCGTGAAAGCAGTTCCTGTTCGCAAACTGTCAGTTCGTCTCCAGCCATTTCGTCGCAGTTTATTCTTCGAGTGTGTACTGCAGCTGAAGATTGCAAAAATCAATAAAACCCCATTATTTTGGAAGTTTAGGGTCCTTCAAGGTCATCGATGTTAATATGACTGAAAAGCTCATCACTAGTGCTTGCTGTGGTAGGCAGCCTGCCCATGCCTATCTGCAACCGTTTTCACGAAATACTGGTCAACAGTGGTAAAATAACGAACTGTTACGGGTTTATCGCTGTTTGATGCCCTCGTACGCAGGTTTCCTTGAATCTAGAAAATTGAGACTTTGACCATTGAAATCTATGTTCAATGCTGAAAATTTCGTATGCAGCTTCTCCATGTCTGTCTCAGTTGATTTCTGTGCAATTTGCTCTGGAAATGTGTCTTGCAGCCAGAAATCACCACAAAATCCATAAAAAACCTTTATTTTGGCATTCAGGATCATCCAAGGTCATTGAATTCAGTGACAATAAAGAGCCAGTGTACAACTTCCTATTAGTGATTGAGATAGAGCAACTTATTGGCTAAAAATCGCAAATTTTTCCTACCCCCTCTCGTTTAGCGCTTTCGTTCGGGGTGACCCCCTTCGAATTTATGGAAAAGCTTTACGGTTCCTGAAACTAGAGTCATTCAGGCAGCCGACTGTGAAGATTTGGTGATTCTAACTAGCACCGTTTTTGACTGATCCATCCGTGTGATGGACAGACAGAGAGACGGATGGACAGAATTGCAATGGCTAAGACGTGCTAAAGCAGTCTAGCTGCTTTCGCACGTACCGAGTGCCAGTTTTTCTGGTTGGGTGTTGGGTGGCAGATAACAATGTGTGATTTCATATGTGTGATTCCATATGGCAGGTGATGCTCCGTATCTTTGAGATGGGTTTCCCCATGAACTGCTATACCTTTAAGCCAATTTTAAAAGTTCTATTTAACTCTGCATCACTGTTCCAACGTTAAGTGTCTGTCTTTGTGTGTCACAGTGCACAGCGCTAAAGGACTCAAGCCCAAGAAGAAAGGTAATTGACCGCTACTCCTCATAATTTTATTTAGCCAAAAAAGCAGAACGTGAGACACCCAATATATGCATATTTACCAGGGCAGGTAATGATTAAATTTTTTAGCGGTTAACTTTTTTCAAATTTACCAATTAGTTAATCATTAATTTTGATTAAAACCGAAAGTGGTTACTGTGCAAAAAATGCATGTTTTTTTCCCTGGTACCAACTAAGAAGTTATTAAAAGTGATCCTCGTCAAGTGGTCAGCAGAACACCAACTTTTTTGACTCCACCAACATAACAGATGTGCTTCAGGGTGGTGACAGCCTAATGGAAATTTTGTCACTTCAGGGCATCTGCTCTCCTTTTCTCCATATAGACACCGGCCTAAAGTGCTTGTCATGACAGCAAAGACAAGTTATTAACTAACAGCTCGGTGGACTAGCATTTTCTTAAGAAAGTGATTATCATTTGTCAGATGTTTGTTAAAGTGTCCATTTCTAATGTTTTTCTTAGTGATGTGACTTTAGTTGAAAGTGTAAGAATTAAAATTTCCTTAATCATTGATAATTTTTAGTGGTCAGTTATGTGCTATTTTTGGAGCTTTAATATTTGTATAACATTTGTTTCGGTCAGCTGATGAATGCAACTATTTCTTATTCGCTTACAAGCGATAATTGTTGATTGTTTATGCTGCTGCTGCAGACAAGCACAAGTTTGGAGTGATCCTCGGAGTCGGTGCGTGCAAATATCGTACGGATGTTGTCGAGGATTTGTTTGACAACCCCGTCTTCAACACCGAGTGTGACATGTCAGTACAGTAATGTGTCGATTATTTCGTTGTCATTCACTTGTGTGATGTCAAATGAAGCCAAACTCTCGAGTACGACGCTGACGCCATGAGGACGAGGCCAATTGTTCAAGGTCGAGCTCTGAGGTCGAAGATAGAACCATAAAAGTGACAGTGGCATCATAACCTAGAAGTTTTCTGGCATCAACAAAGCAGTAGGCACTAGGATCGAGGCAAGGCCAAGGCCATATGCTTAAGGCTAAGGCGAAGGCCGGCCATGGTTTCAAGACTCACACAGTGACCAGGGCCAAAATATTAAGTAAGTAAGTAAGTAAATGATTTATAAAGTGCCAAAGTCTCAGAAAGAATCAGGGCGCATAGGATGATGGACGCTAGGTGGCAGAAAAGGCTGACTGAAAGTAGTGGGTCTTTAAGTGACGTCTGAAGGTAGCCAAGGTTTGACACTGACGAATTTGAGGAGTTCAGGAGTTCCAAATTTTTGATGCAGAGACACGAAAAGAACGAGAACCAAAGGATAAGTTATGCCGTGGAATTGCAAGTAACTGACTGGTAGAAGAGCGCATGGACACTGAGGATTTATGATACTGCAGAAGATCAGTAAGGTAAGGTGAATGGCCAGTGTGCAGTGTCTTATAAGTTGGTACATAACCAACCATCAAGATCAACTCAACGTTCCATCCCTCTGGGAAAGCAATTTGAGTACTGGCCCATCTGGCCGGGATTAAGGCTTAGCACGTACGCCAAGGTGTTGATTGGCAGTTAACAATATGTGATCCCATAGCTTTGAGATGGTTTTCCACGGGAAGCTAGACATCTTAAAGACATCTCAAAACTAGCAAGGAATAGCTGCTAAGTCATACCAAATACTCTTCCGTGCCATAGAGCGAGATAAACTGTTCCTCATCCTGCAAGTGCCGAGCTGCCCCAAAGTCAATCAGCTTGTATATCGACCTGCACGTGATAAAAACAACCATACTAACTACACGGTTGGCCATAAATACGTGACAGTAACCACTTAGCACCAAATGGCATAACTCTGCTACAATGCTGTCTTACAGCATAAAAACCTCTACAACTAAGCAATGCCATTATGCCACTAAACTTACCCACCTCACCAACTGGGTTTACCATGTAATTTCTGCATTGGAATGATGTCGCTGTTCTTTAATTGTATGTGTTTGAGTGTCAGCTATCGGAACAACCAGTAATTATGCCCCACTACGTATATACCTCACAATCTGACGTTACTTATTTATCACGATATCATGGTGGCAGAAAACATAGCACCAAAGTAAGCAAAAAATACATTTCTCATATTATTTTATGCAGAAAACAAAAAGTTCAATATATGTGAGACACAAATTACACGCCATCCGTGTCTACTACAAGAAACAGCAATACGGTGCGGGTGACATGCTTTGTAGATAAAAAGCTGCAGTAAATAACTGCCATGCAATTATTGCCGTGATCGCATCCTATTAAATAGCTAATTCAATGTAACATACACACATACCCTGTCTGAGTGGCCACCTTCAGTTTTATTACATCACACCACTTCATTACGTTGGTCACTGAAAATCCAACAACTTCTAAAGGTAAAGGTAAAGGTAAAGATCGTCAATTTGTATAGCGCATTGTCGTGAGCATGCGCATGCCTCTAATGCACTTTTCGTCACTAACCAGAGCTGCCTGCCACATGGCCACCGTGTGCAGCCTGCAGACACAGGCTGGCGCAGCGGCCGGCTAGGCAACCCCAGTCAGCTGCACCAACGTCCCCACCTTCCGTAACTCATGTAAGATAGTTTACCTGCCCGCAGGCAGTCACCCATCGCAGTACTAACCGGGCCCGGCATAGAGTAACTTCGTTTCAGCCTAAACGCGTTACCAACTAAGCCACGCCACCAACCTAATGCAGGAATATTGCTTATTACATTTAGTAAGTCTCAAAGAGCATTTTTTGACAACAAGCTAACTGCCCAACTCCAGAGCAAATGTAAAGAAACAATGCCGTTAAAAAAATTAAGTCTCAGTATTCTGATCTCATTCAGGTTGTCCATCAATTAGGGTGCTGAAACGAATATAACCATAATGCCCTGGGATATCTCTACCACCCTTTATACAGCAACAAGAAAATGATAAAACAAAGTCATCAGACCACCTGCCGTCATCTGTAATATAGCGCATGATGTTTCCGGGTTTGATGTCTCGATGTATGACATCATTGTCACGTAGATGTTTCATACCAGCAGCTGACGACACACACCAATCAAATCAATGTTAACTAAATCAGCACTTATTATACTGTTGCAACCAAAAGACTGGATTATGACAATATAAAAACACACTAAATAAAAAGTCAATGAGTGAAATGCAAGATTCAGTAAGAACAACAAACACAGTTTAGTAAAACATACGATAAAATGTTACTGATAATTAAAAAGTAACGAGTTTTTAAATTTGAAAAATGTTCACACTAGCAAAGAAGAAATTCCTATAAAACTGCAAAAATAACAGCACTGGATCAAAGCCATTTATGCTGACTTAAATTTCCACTGTAAATACAATAGCAAATTATCTTTTATCAAAAACACGTGAAGAGTTTAGACCCTGACTCCAGCATCAGCAGGTCCAACATTTGGCCATTTTGGCAAACTAGCCAGGTTGACCGTCGTAAAAGAATTTAGTCAGTTTAGTCTAAGAAACAGAAAGTGCACTATTTCCGGTTAAAAGCGATAATAATAGAGCTGACAAAGAGTTAATTTTAAATGCATTAACGCACTGCGTTAATTTTTTTAATGCATTAATTAACGCGTTATTAACACACCCAGGCCGGTCAACAGGGAGAGTAAAGGTGTAAGTTACTCTGGGCCCCGTGATGTTTGGGAGTTCCGCCTGTAGAATATAAAAAAAATAAAAACACAGTTTTAAACATATAATCAACCACAGCTCTATACAATAAATATTTAAATAATTATTTATTTGCAGTAGTGACAGAACGACAACTACAGATTAGTTACTTGGATTCATTCTGTTGTCAAATAACCGCAGTTTAACAGAATATTGGAACTTTTGCTTCACAGAATTTAGTAAATTCACATAAATTTATGCAAGTGTGTCAGTTTTTTTAATTCGCATTATTTTTTAATGCACGTTAATTTATTAACACATTAACACGTTAATTAATGCTTTAATTTGACAGCTCTAAATATTAACAACTGTGAATTGTAGTCATTTGAGCGATTCGTCTCAAATATTCAAATATTCGTCTCAAATAAGTTCCAGTGGAACTTAAGGATGTAAATTCTGCTCTAGCTAGATTTTGAAAGTTGGGATCCAGTAACACACACTGCTCCTGAAAACTAACCAACGTCGCGAAGAACACAAATGAATTCGGTTTCATCAAGACCATACGCATTCTCCGGGTTGTCCAAGATGTTAAACAGACTTCCTCCAGTACACAGATCCATAACCAGCACCTGGCTATGTACATACGCCTGTAACATACAACGTCATGGCAATATCTCAATCTAAGAATACTGGTACTAGAATTATGCACTGAAAATATGCAAATTGCGCACAACACCACAACACCTTTAGTTTAGTGATTAAACAGAGTTTTTGCACAATATGCGAACCAATTTTTTCCACCATCCATTACTTTTTTATACTCGAGAAAAAGAATGCTGAATTACTCCACTGAGTCAAAATCATCAGACTGCACTAAACATAGCCAACTAAAGAAAGATTTGCCATTCTCTCTCAATTTTGTTGGCTACATTCATTTTAAAAGAAGAAGAAGATTTCGCATAAGCACTAGGCAGCAAAGCTGAACTAGGCCCGTTGCGTGGGAGCTCATCCCCATGACGGCACTTTGAGCCGGCGAGGGCGGGGCCCAATTAAGCCAGCATACAGCCCAAGTCAGCCGGATGGCCGGCTCAAGTTAACAGCCAGCGCCTTTAACCGACTGAGTCAGTATACCTGCAGTCCTGGCCACAGGGCCTACTGTTGCGCAGAACTCGCCATTTCTTCCCTAGCGATGGCCCTGACCACTGCCAGTACTCATTTTACCATCCCACGGAGGGTAGAAGGCTGAGTCGACCTAGTTGGCTGGCTCCATACTGTAGACAGTCACCCATCTAAGTACTAACTGGGCCCGGCGTAGAGTAACTTCATCTCATCCGAGACGCGTTACCAACTACGTTAAATGCTCATGTTCCAGCAGTGAGCTTGCACTGAGCTGCTGGAGGCAAATAAGTAAGCAAGGCTACTACAAAGTTTGGTAGCTATAGCTGGACATTGTACTCATGCAAATTCATACACACGATACAGCCAAATCTTGTTAGACAGAAGACAAGTTACGCATTAAACACAGCTATCTAATTATGCAAAAAATCACCAATTATGCAGCAAATTATGCGTGCACATAATTGCATAATTCCACAGTCACTACGCTCAACATACGCTGTGTCCAGAAAAAAGTGAATCCCTGGACATTGTACAATCTAAACCAATCTGAATAAAATTCTTATACTTAATCCTCAGTAAATTGCTGAAAAGATCACCAAATTTCGTTGAAAAATATTATTTCTTAGCAAAATTATTAATTGTTAAATATCGATAACAGAATACCTCTGTTACCAATATGATGTTACATGATACTGCACACTGCAAGGTTCGTGATTTGTATTACTACGAACAGCCCTAGAAAAGCTAGACAAATATGTTGAATCAATGGTGAGTTAAGAGCCACACAGAACAAAAAGACAGACAGATAGACAGGCAAGTAAGTAAGTAAGTAAGTAAAGTGTAAATTTATATAGCGCATACTCAAAAATATTTCTAATGCGCAAGATCTGTAACAAGCCTATTAGAATGGCCACATGAGTACAATAGCCTGTATGAAACAAGTAATGCTGACTTCTTCTTCAATCGCATGCAGCTGAACAATATTCTCATGGCCGAGCTTCTTAAGAATCTCAAATTCTCTCTTCTGAATGTCCACAGGACGAAGTTGACTGGCACTGTTGAATGTCTTTACAGCAAACAACTCTCCAGTTTTCTGCACACAACATCAGAGTAACAAATAAATTTCTGGTGCTATAATTCATCAAATTTCTGTGTTGCTTTACTGATTTGGTGATAATAAACCAAGAAGAGGAGCCCTACAAACTTCCTCAAACATTTTGCGCAAATTTGTTGTGGCATCGCATACTAACAAGAAAAGCAACAGAATTTTGCCAAAACGTTAACAAACCGCTCAAAAGGTGGTAAATTTGATACATTCTTATAGTTCGTTAGCCGATGTTTCAGCCTTTGAGTTAATTCAAAGATATCAAACTAACAGTGACATACACTCACACCATGTTAGCAGGCATGGTTTACAGGTAAACTTGGAGTGGTCAGCTGCCATCTTTAGTCCAATTCTCCAGTGCTTCCATAATATTACAGACCAAAACTTTTCATATCCTGCTAAAAACTGTCTCAGTAACCCTTTCTCTGTCTAGTTCTATCATCACTTTGAGCCAAGTCTAATTAACCATGCATGAAAAATTCCAATAAAATCCACCTGTAACTTTTTGTGTAATCCTGCTAACAGATCTACAAACAGATTCACGAATAAATGCTGGGCATCACATAGCCTTCTTGACAGAGCTGCTGAGGTATCATAACTGCCGACCTGGCAAAGTTTCAAGATGACTGTGCAAGAAATTTATCTCCTCTACAATCTGGGTGATTTGGCTGACAACAAATCTGATACAATTCAATTTGAAAAAATTTTGATTCGATTCGATTCACTGGCTGTGGCATCATAGCAAAATTAAGCAAATGGTGGGAACAGTTGCGAACCCTAAATTTTTGGCTGTCAAAAAATGTCAGAGATCTTCTTGTCCGATAATGTTTGTCCAAATATGCAAAATCTGGGGCTGAAAAACACCCACAATCTCTTCTGTTGAAAATTTGTAGTGTTTGTGAAAAAATTGCAACTTCGGCCCCACGTTTTTTGGTAAGGTAAAAGGTAAAGTACAGCACTTGCTATAGCGCTTCTTACATAAGACAGAATGGTGGCCAGAATAGCTTTGACAAGCTCGTAAGTGGCAGCTGATTGGCATGAGCTAATGATATCGCAGTGCACTATGCGGCAATCCATTGCATGCTTCACGGAACAATTGAATCCATGGTTTGCAACTAGCATACATACCACCACCCGAATAGGCCACACTAGGCCTTCACCCCTTAGCTCGTAAGCTACTACTCATTTCCATCCCACAAAGAGTAGGAGGCTGAGTTGGCCTGAGCACACTGTAGGTGAGCAACTTGCTCAAGGTTGCTTGCAAATTACCGGCAGTAAGAATCAAACCGCAGCCTGAAAGTTATGAGTCGACACCAACCACTAGACCACTTGCACCAACACAGGCAGGTAGGTGTGAACAACTTGCCCAGAGTTGTTACTTGGTAGTGCACCAGCTGGGAATTAAACTGTGACCTTTCAGTCTCATATCCAATGTGAGCCTATACTATCATGCCATCGCACTACTGCACCATCGTTGGCAGATCAACCCACTGCACCCAGAAGAACCAACTGAAACTCGTAAATAAAAAAAATTCACGTCATGGAAGAAAGGGTTAACATCACTGGTCACTGGTTGTGCCTTTGGAAGCTCGTGACAGTCATAGTGGAGTGAAATTAAATGAAAGTTGTGTGACACAACATGAATGCATGCATGCAGTTAGCACAATCAGTGCGCAAAAAGAGGAGTTTGCAAACAGAACTTGGCTTCAATATTTCAGGAAACTGGTGAGTTAAATCGAAATAAGCTTAAGTTCAATTTGCCCTGCCAAATCAATTTGAATCGATTCGCCTTGATTATTCCCAGCTCTAATCCCCTCCGGTCCCATTCCCTCTTTTTCCTCCCTTGAAATATCCTTTCTGCCTCCCTTCCCTTCCTTCCTCTGACTCGACCCAATTTGTGTCAAACAAAAAAAGACAAAACCGTAAAAAGATTTTCGCTTGTTTCTAGTCTCCACCATTCCACTCATATCCTGTCAGTATGAAAATGTACCCAACGCACCGGAATGAATGTGTTGATCAGGACAATCCCTATTTAGTTACTATTTAGGTACTCAATCAATCTTTGTGTCAATTACCGGTACTCTTTATGCGATCGTTTTGCCATAATTATTTTGTGAGGCTAAAAATGCGCCAAATTCATCTTTGGTTAGGACTCCATGCCAGATCAAACTGGAAAGCTCTTATCATTCTTCCAGACCCCCTAGTCAGCTGGATAGGTCAAGCAAATATATGACTGGTTCTATCGGTTAACTAATTAGGCTACGTGATGATACAGTGAATGACTGTGACACCTTATGGCGGCATTTGTAGACGCTGCCAGTGGCACCTTGCCCGAGTACATCAGTGACACTCCAGACATAGTTCAGTGACCCGCGCAGCTGACTCATTGCACCAGTCTACAAATAGCACATGACCATATAATATCATTCGACAACAGGCCCCTGTAAGGTCTGGAAGCTGTAGCTTTATCTGTTTCTTAGCCGGATGGCATACAAGGCACCAAGAATGTTTTTGGCATTATCCAACTTTAGCCCCAACTGGGGCTGGACTTTTTTGGGGGTCATTTATTACAAGTATAATAATTATGTTAATAGCTGAATAAGAAGCAACACAGCCTAGAAGACTGTGTTCCGGCTTATTCAGTTATGACAGTTTACTATATTTCTACTACGCAATCCAGTAATCTTGTGGTTTTTATAGTTGAACACGTCTATAGAATGATAGCCTTGCTCTCATATATAACCTCCAGGAATAGCCCCAGATGTGGCCATCTGGGGCTATTCCTGGAGGTTATATATTAACGCAGTATGGCCATTATCACTGAGTTTAGGTACATTATAACATGACTACGTTAAACATTTGTGGTTTTTATAGTGTTTGTTGGGGCTAAAGGTTTAGTCCCATCTGGGGCTAATCCTGGATATGGCCATGTTTTTTTAGTTACAGCTACACGGCTTTCAATGGCAATGTCCCCTGTAAACTACACCAAGATGTCTTAACTCCGGTATGCCTGAAAACCGCAGGACACCGAAGGACACTGCAGGACTCCATAGATAGACTGCAAGACACATAAATGATAACCGCAAACGATTTTCAGACGTGAAAACAAGACTTAACCTTTCAGTAGTTTAATAAATTTAAACAAACGCCGCTAAACAATGCAAAAATAACAAAATCAGCACGCCACCAGATGCATAGAAACAGGGACAAAATGCCACACGCCGACGCTGAGATGCAGGCCACATACCTGGACGCCAAGGGTGCGTACGCCGTACGTCAAACGTGCACCAAGACGCTTAAATTTACAATGTACATCCCTCATGTTGTCAGTGTTTGCACATTCATTCACGCCATTCTCGTTCTCAAATTCTGTACTGGCTAAGCTTACAATCAATTGATACATTTACCGGTATGTGTCCTGCGGTGTCCTGCGGTTTTCTTCCACATCCTGAAATATTAGTATTGTAGATGGTGGCTTACAGCCAGCCAATAGTAGCTTAATAGGCGAACGCTGCAGCGGCGCGCAGCATCGATGCAGTGCAGGCAGTCAGTCATCAGTAGTCATCGGTAAAGTCAACAGTCAGTTGAGCTGTCGATTTCAACAATGTAGTGAAGCAGTGACGTTTGTGGCTGTGGCGACCGCTGTAGCCGGGGCCCCGATGCTGTCGATTACTGATGATCTGTCGCGTTATATGCATATTAGAATAAAAGAATGAAAATGGTAACATTACTTGCGTTGACCCCATGTAAATAGAAAGACCTGCTACCTCTAGCTAAGCGAATTGCTCTAATCAGTACAAAATGAATAAGTTATAATAAGAATAAGTTAAATTTAAAATAGAGAATAATAATAAGGACAACTAGAGCGGTGAAATGGTTAGAATGGAGTTGAGAGTAGACGCAAATCAGTCGAGAAGACAGGAGATGAGAATGTGAAATAGAAGCCAAAGTAAAGAGAAAATTAACATAGCTTAATTCCCCGAAAATCCTCTTTACTTAAAAGAGAAAAGAGAAATAACACCAAACATAACAAAAGTAAATGAATAATAAACACAATACAACATAATAAATATACCCCGAAACCTACCCCCCTTTACCACAACTTACACGTGGTGTGAGATTCGGATCATGGGGTCCAAAAATAAAAGTTATAAAATTTCTTTTCAACGCGAGTAGTTTTCATTCTTTTTAGTTTTATCGGTAACTGTAAGTATGCCATGGCGTTTATTACTTATGATGTTTATTAGTTTGCTAGTGTCATTAATATTGTAGGTCGCGCATAGCCTACGGTTGTTATTATTCACAGGTGAGTCAAACGTAAACAATATAAGAACATGGGCTAATGTTTACGAGACGCCCGGCAGTTTCTCTTTGCAAACCGTCAGTCCGTTATTAGCCTTCTCGTCGCAGTTCATTTTTATATTTTGTGCTGCAGCAGACGATTGCAAAAATTAATAATATGCGTCGTGTCTGTGCCTATTAGCACCCGTATTTATGCTGCGCAAGACGACTGCGGTGGGATGAACATTTTTTTAAGAGAGTTGCTGTCTTTGACGCCTTCGTTCGAATGGAATCCTTGTACCCAGAGGCATAAAATTCCGTGGCAATGAACTACAGGTTTTGGGGCAACTTACAATGAAGGTTTGCGCCGTTTTAACTAGGATTGCGGATGTCACAGATGGACAGATAAATGCCCAGACAATGGCTAAGGCGTACAAAGTACTCTGTTCTGATTGTAAAATTTGTAATGAATGATATTTTATATATATATATAGGTTCATGAACGGCAACGCATTGCAGAAAGCTACACGGAAGTCAACAATTCGTAGATAAGTATAGCGTAAACTGCAACGAATGTGAGATGTCTTGTTTCCAACCACTAATAAAATTATAGGCCCGTGACGGACAGTTATATTAGTGAGAGTAATTTTATGAGTGAGAATTTCAAAGCTGGCCTAATTATTAAATGAATAATAAACACAATACAACATAATAAATATACCCCGAAACCTACCCCCTTTACCACAACTTACAGTATCGCCACATCACCGCTATAATGTGGCTATATAATGCTCTAAAATTAAAGAAAACCTATAGGTTTACGGTTTTCAGCACTTTTTGGTAGTTATTCAAAATGTCCTGCGGTGTTCTGCGGTGTCCTGCGGTTTTCAATCATACCCTTTAACTCCAGGCTCCATTTTAAGCTGAATCAATGTATCAAAACGGCCCAGAGTTATTCAGCTAGACAACTGCAATCGACGACACACCTCATTACACACCCTATTACGAGAAATCTATAATACAATCGATATGTAAACAAAAGTATATCAGCACATTCCGGGGGTTTTCCCCAGCGTCAGCATTCATCTTAACCAAACTGGTTAACTATTCTTTGCTCCGGATTTGGCGCCAATGGTACAATATTGTGAATAATAATAATTCGTGTTCAATTCATGTCGGAGGGTTTAAAAATGAATGGAGAAACAGAGCGCAGTCCTGCGTCGACTAAGCCGGTGCTGAAGGTAATGTTGTACAGCAGTTGTTCCGTACTCAGCCGCTGGCAGCTGATAGGTCTCATCGGGTCGCTTGAAAATGCAGGACCTGACATTGACGAACCACGAAAAATGCAGGACCTGACAGGGCCTTCCACAGATGGGGGATGGAGACAAACTGTCTCCAATTTAGGTCAGGGGGGAAGCTTCCCCCCTAGCTTTCCCCACCTGAGCTGGGAAGATTAACCCACGAACGTTTTATCAACTTATAGTTGTACTTATACCTTTACCTTTACCTTCTTCTTCACGTGTGATATATTAGCGTTGATTGCAGCGTTCGAAGGCAGCGTTGATGTAGCGTCAATAGCAAATAGAAAGCGGCATTAACGCTATAGCGTTTAAACGCTAGCGTTTAAACGGCGTTTAAACGCTAGCGTTCATGTAGCGTTGATGTAGCGTCAATAGCGAATGCCCAAAAACCAAAAGTGCTTTCCCTCCTGACCCCTCACCAAGGGCTTTGCCCCTGGATCTCATTGGGAGCTCTGCCCTCAGATCCCATTATAGGTTCGCGCTACCACGCTCGCTATGGGACCATGCCTTTTAGATATTAAGGGACTAGAAATGCCACTGCAAATAACCGCAATTTAATATAAGGTAAATATTGGAACTTTCGCTTCACAGAATTAATTAGTAAACTTACACATGTGCGTTAATTTTTAGCCGATTGTACTTTAGTAACGGTCGAGCTGTTGTTACATGTGGGTTGTCGTCCGTCTGTCCATCACGGATCATAGTTTACAAAAGTGGGTAAATTTGCGGCTTCCATTGCACGTCTAAAAACCAAAAGTGCTTCAGCTTCAGGGTGGCTTCGCCCCCCTGACCAGCTACACGAGGTCACTGAATCTCTTGTTCCATGCGCTCGTCAACGCTACATGAACGCTAGCATTTAAACGCTATAGGGTTAATGCCGCTTTCTATTTGCTATTGACGCTACATCAACGCTGCCTTCGAACGCTGCAATCAACGCTAATATATCACACGTTTCTTCTTCAGCCTTTGAAGTTAGGCCAGGTTGACTTGTTGGCTGTTCACCGGCTGTCGAATAAATATGCCAGGATCCAGATAATAATAACGGTCTTTCCAGTATTTGTCTAATCTTCCTTTAAAACTGTTCAATGATGGCGCAGACACCACTTCGTTTGGCAAGTTATTCCACGAGGTTACCATGCGGTAAGAGAAGAATGACGACCTAACGTGTGAACGACAGTGCCTCTTCAACAGCTTGTGGTCATGTCCTCTCGATGCAGTCACTGGTGCTCTTGGCAGAAGTTCATTTGTTCTGACTGAGTACGTTCCACGCAGATATTTGAACACCTCGATCATATCACCGTGGTAACGATGATACACTAAGGATGGTAATTCCATCTGCCGTAGTCGTGACTCATATGGAAGATTTTGCAAGCTGCACACTAACTTTGTAGCCCGCCTCTGCACCCTTTCTAGTTGTTCTATCTCCTTCTTGTATCTCGGATGCCACACTACA
>Ga0209671_1003295_pt1 | contig 15429 bp, 14 predicted proteins | sample WorMetHERISLAND2_2_FD_187401 | JGI IMG/M metagenome (GOLD analysis project Ga0209671, IMG submission 187401) | Marine gutless worms symbiont microbial communities from Max Planck institute for Marine Microbiology, Germany - Olavius geniculatus... | ecosystem: Host-associated > Annelida >...
GACTATGGACTCAACAGTTACTGTACTGTAGCACTGCTGTGTGTATAACTGGATATAGTTACTAAAACTGTTCCTGAAAGTTACTAAGAACGATTAATATTAGTCATTTTGTGAGACGACGATACGTGACTGATCGTTGACTAGGCAGAGAACAAAAATATTTGTCAATGAGACGTTTTTAACGGTATATATGACCGTGAATTGGCACCGTGAATTCGCCGTGAATTTTGCGACTTTCCTAAAAGTATGCCGTGATTTTTCCACTTTTGCACCGTGATTTTCGTATAGCCCTACTCAGCGTACGCAAAGCACGCTAGTTTACAGCATTGGTGTTACCCACGATAGTGCAGTGACGCATATAAGGTGTGTAGAAATCTTCAGTGATGATAGACTTGTTGCAAATTTTACACTAAGTGCGCCAGTGAAAGAATTTTAAAATCGGTCGAGATTTAGCAGAGACGTGGACAAAGTTTGGTGGTAAGCCTATGTTTTTCTGACTCACGGTGTAGCCTACACAGGCTGGCTAACTGACGATGATTAAATTTGATATATCATTACGTTGTTAAAAGCGTGAAGTGCAGTACGTCAAGAGTCAACACACGTAGCCCAACAAGATATTAACGTCATTATAATACAATATTAAACTGTGGATTACAACAGTACATCACGCAGCTGCAGTTAACACGTGTACACCGTGTCCGGAAAAAAGTGGTATTTTTGACATATCTTTGACAAACTCAAACATATTTTCATAATTTTTGGCACGAGACGTCCTGATTATTCACTTAATTAAAGGGTTGAGATATTTTCTCTTTATATTGTCGAGTCACTACATAGAGCTGACGTAATTATGACGTCATCGAAAATGCCGTTTTATTGTATCTGAGGTGAAAAAAGATAATAGTGTTTCGGTTAATAACTTTAACAAAATTTTAAAAAAGTAACATGCAACTGACAATGTACTCATAGTCCACTTCACTCGAATACTGAGTTACTGACGCCACTTTACCGTGTAAAATAAAACACTCATCGTATTTTTACTTTACTCCACACCAAAATAAACTGAAATGCAGAAACATAGTCTTTTTGCCTGTAGCAGTCTTAGTTGTCAGCAACAGTGACAAAACTTGCTATTAATCAACTTTTGAGTCAACAACTTTATTACAAATGTACACTACCGCGACGCTAACGCATGCTGCAGAAATGACGCTGCTTGCTGATAACGGCTGCTGCACAACGACGTTCCCGTAGTGCACGCGAAAGCCACGGTTAACATGGCGAAAAGCAAAACTAAATTTAAACATTTTTGATAAAAAATAATTTATTTCTATGCCAACAATCTCTCAAGTTTTTACTGCAATTTTCCTTCATCAGTTTTCCTGTTTTCGTATTGCAGTGGCTCATCTAGTGGCTCATCTTTCCACAAAAAAGGCATTTTTGATGAGGTCACGATTACATTAGCTATACGTAGTGAGAAGTAGATTTTGAAGAAAAGTTTTAGATTTTTAGTCAAGCGTATCATAGTGACAATGTGTGCCAAACATTATGAAAGTAAGTTTATATTCCTTGAAGTTATTCAGGAAAAAGTGTAGACTCTTTTTTTTCCGGACACGGTGTGTTTACAGTCATGTGCGCCTACGCGGTCCATTCTGTAGTGTTTGACAGAAATGTACAGTACTTGCAAGCTACACGGATAGGTTACAAAAATAATGGAAACAGCTCGCGAAAACGGCTACGCTCCAGACCGAGGGATGCCCGTGATGATGAGGCTGATCAACTGTAGGCCTACGCACGCAGCATCTAACACAATATGCAACAAGTTCAACGCTCAGATGCCTCGCCCCAAACTAGAATAGTAGTACCTATGTTGGCCCAATGCCGACATAATTATGCGGCAGGCCGCCCATATCTGCAAATTCCAGTCCTGACTTAAGATTGGCACATCGGTTAATCCTACCCCATGGAACGTTGACACCAATTTTGGTTTTTCTACGCCATTTTGATTTCCCGCATGTTAGGAGCCAAGCCTTACAGATCAAACAGACGAACGGCCGCACAAAACAAAGAACGCATAAAACAGATACAAAACAACAACGTTGTCATTCAGTGAAATGCTCCTTTTCTTTGAGGCTGTCAAGATTCGACGGTAATTCCCGCAACCCAGCGGCGTCGTGAGTTAAAAAAAGTTGGGGGACATGCAGTAAGTGGCATTTTTTAGACCGACAGCCGCAAATTTCTTATACAGAGGGGATATTCAAGGATGCTCAAAAGTGCAATTTTTCTCCTAAATTCACCCATGCAAAATTGGGGATTTCCAATCACAAATTTGGTCTTTTTGAAAGAAAATCTTCCGACAGAAAAAAATCTGTTGACCAGGTAAAACTTAGGGAGTCATTTGCAGCTCTTACCCCCATGCCACGGCCATGGCACTGCCGCATACTATAACGCGTCGTTAACGATCAGTCTACGGGGTGGTAGACATTCGACGACGACGGATTAACGTCTCCGACAGGGTCGTTGTGAAGCGACGACGAAGCACTCTGAGACTGGTCGGCGGCTAGGTCGTCGACGACGTGCGGTCGGAAGCCCATGTTCTTGCGGCGCAGAAACATGTCGATCTCGCGGAACGTCGGTCGACGCTGATCGTCGGCGTTCCAGCACTCGACCAGCAGGTCGTACATCTCGGGCGGGCAGATGGCGGGCCTGGCGGGGCGTGCGCAGACGGCGCCGCGCCGCGCATGCGCACTGTTAGCAACCACCTGCTCGTCACTGAGAGACGACAGCGGTTGCTCACAGCCCAGCGTCAGCACCTCCCACACGGTCACGGCGAACGACCACACGTCACCGCGGATTGTGTAGATGCTCTGCGTCATGCAACAACAGACAGCCACTGACATAACGACGTAAAAAGTTTTAAAAACTGTGCTTTCGTAGCAGTCTACGAGAAAGTAGGGAGGGACGGAGGCGGAAAATATTTTTAATGGATCGTGCCCGTCCGTCCGTCTGTCTGACTGTGTCTGTCAGTCACGTATTGTGTCATAATTCGAAAATTATAGAAAACACGAAAGTGCCAAAATTTTGTGTGAACGTCTCCCATTACAAAGTAGCCGGTGTGCCGAATTTCAGCTCAAAAGTCCGGGTTAATGTTAGGGTTGAAGTTGCGAAGAGCAGTGTATAGCTAGACGGAGGGCTAACTTATTTTTTTCCAATTTATGCTGTTGAGAGTGTCAATAAAAGTCTCTTCGCGTTTGCGATGCAAAGCGGATTATCAGTTATGATTAAGCATAGGGTAATAGCTGCTAACCAGCAGAAGTGCTTCCCAGCACATCCAGCGGACAGGCAGTCCGGCGTACGGCGCCCAGCGGCAGTAGTCGTCTCGATGTCTGGGCTGGTTACGTCCGAGGTCAGTAACTTTGACCGTGCAGTCGGGGGTCACCAGACAGTTCCTGGCAGCGAGTTCGCCGTGCACGTAGCCGCTAGTTTCGAGGTAATTCATCGCGGACGCGATCTGTGACGACAGGTACATTAGTCGCCCGTAACTGCACGACGCACAGTACAGTCACATCGTCGTTCACACACGGCTTGACCGTACGGTACGGCACTAAAAATGGAACAAAACCAACAAAACTCGTTTTCGGCTAGGGCTCCAGCCTGACCCCTCCGAAGAGCCAACGATGTTCCTAAAGATTTGCAGATTTGGCTGGTGAGACTCGGCATTTCGATTCTTAACCCCTCTGGCGTTTCCCCCGATTAACAGGCCTACTGCCATTTTTTACAAACTGAACACTACAAGGCACTGTCGTCACTAAAAGTTTCACGGGTGTAGTGCACGCAGTGAAGCATTTTGGCACTGAAACTTAGCCGACAACTTTTTTTAGTTTTTTTAGACGCGTACGTGTACTGTACTTCGACCCCATAGCGCAACAAAAATTTTCTGAGCGTCTGCACATTGTAAATTTGTTGTGCTTATATGAAAATATTAGGTCTATTTGTCGGTCAGCGGACCTGAGCGCGGCGGTAGCAGAGCGACTAGGTGACGAGGTGAGACGCGTTGGTGAATCGGTGGAACTGAACGTGTGAGACGACCGGTGACGTAGGAACGTCTTGAGGTCCATGCTGGCGTCACCGTGCTCTAGGACGACCCTCGCCGGCTCATCAATGACTGCCAGCACCCGGGCCACGTTCTCGTCGTCCATACGACACAGGCGAGACGCCTCCGCCATGAACTCCGATCTATAGATGTGAACAATGCGCTACAGTAGCAACGTGGCAAGGGGAAAACAAGAGGCAACAGCCTCCTCCCCAGATGAATTTTAGCCTGCCGGAAAAATTCTCTTCTTGTGAGGACTCTTTCCGCAGTCACATATTTGTCAATGTTTGAAAGCAAGTAGCCAAAACCTCTGCGTGTCCATTTTTTGGCGAAGATTCTTTAATAAACTTTTGTAAACTAAAACCTTTTACCTTCTTAAACTTTTAATCAACTGTTTGTCGTCTGCAGTAAACACTGTCTTAAAACCGAAACTATGATATGGCAACATGACATGCGCCATCGAGTATGAATCCATTGTTATTAACGGTCAAACTAAGACTTTTGCAATCTACAAGGTAGTGTGGCAACAGTATTAAGGTGAGATAGGCAAAACAGGAAGCCATTTACGTCACGTTTCTTCATGATGTTGCATGCCAAAAATTATTAAAATCGGTCAATGTTTCGCCAAGTTGTTCAATAACTAACACTTTTCTGAAACACGGTGTGAATACGTCGACAACAACCAGATTGTACGACATATCTCCTGAGCCGCATGCGTCGAAGTTGTAGATGATGCTGTATAATAATACGGCAAAAATGATAATGACGACGACGACGATGATGCGGTCTACCTGGTCTGTGAGTCTGCGTCGTGTTGAAGACTGCGAACGAGCACCAGAGTCGACCTGGTGCTGCTCTGAGCAAGTGCTTCAGGCGCGCCGCCGCCATTATTTACCCGTTCACCAGCCACCGTCGCCGCAGCCACGTACACCTACAAAAATTAGTACTGAGTAATAAGCAAGTAACCTAATCGGTAAATTCATAGTCTATCGCATTTGATTATAACAATAAATTGAATTTATACACGTTAGAGGACGCATAAAAGCAAAAGGTCACTATAGGCGAAGTCCCGTTGTTTTAATGTAGCGTAAACACGCTCGATAGGCCTACGCGGTAAGTTGCAATAACATCACGACATGCGTAGAGCGCGTTAGTCTCCTAAACTATGAGCTTGTTTCTAACTGGAAGTCTTTCTGAAACAGAATGCTTTGCGTAGCCCTATCGGCATTCGGTCAAAGTTGATATAGCAGAACTAATCTCTGCTAGGCCTAGTGACAGATTTAGTCTCAGTTTTCGCTCCAATTACGTGCTGTTTTGATGCATTATTATCATCATTAGGCTACTGTTAACATCAAGCAGCTCGTGTATATAGGACACGTTTCTTTGATGTCAGGCATCGCCGGACTTGCAAGCTTACAGCCTCAAGCCTCGTTTCCACCCAACGCAAAGCACGAAACGCAGGGTCATTGCGTACTTCTTTGACTTGCAGGTGAAGCAAGGAAAGTATACGAGCAAGTACGAAAGATAACAGTGAACGAAAAAAAGTACGCAACAGCTAAACGCGACGGACCGTACGGACGCAAGCGACAGAACGGTCAAAACGCAGGAATAGAAGCGGTGTCTTGCGTTGCGTTCGTTGCACCGGATGGAAACAGGGCTTAACGCGGAGAGATGAAATCGCAGAAAACATGAGACGACGGCGACGGAAGCAAAGGCTTTCGCGCCTCTCACGTCACTGACGTCATTAGTGGCGTCGTCTTTGAAACGTCGGTAACACGATGATTTGGAAATTATAGATTTGGAGTGTCTGATGTATTCGCTTGTCTCAACAACGTTCTGAGCTATCCGCATCTTACGCTTTTTACCACTGCCGGGTTTGCAATTTACGGTACCGGTTTGAACAATCTTTGTTATCATCTTATTTAAAAATGACGGAAACCAAATTTTGTTCAGAAACGACGAGATAAACTTTTTTCGGTCCAAAACCATTCGCCTGACGAGCCACTTTAATTACAACTTTTATCTTTTCGCTAAAAACATAGGTTATTTCATTACTTACACAGCAGTGATGTGTCTGTCAATGACGTCAAAATAGCAGGCACTCTTGAAAAGCCGTTTATAACGGAATCTAAATAATGGCATCTCTTCGAAATTTGATTTGTTCACTTTTGCTTCGTACTTTTACGCCAAATTCTGTGCATTCTTTTTATACGCTGGACACTGCAATTTACATCATAAGCAGTTTTAGTGTATCAGAGTTATTGGTGATATTCTAAGGGTCCACTTTTTAAGACAAGCGTATTGTGCTGCTTTACGCGAAATAAACTGATGATGACAATAGCAGAATTGAAATTTTGAACACCCATAATCTCTCCTGTTGGAAATTTAAGGCCTACAGCGTCTGTATAGAAAAAAATTGCAACCTCCTGTCCCCGCCAATTTTTTCTTCACCCACGACGCCGATAAATAACGATAATTAAATCTCACTTTTTGCAATATAACAGTGATATCTGCGTGTTGATGCACATAGCAGCATACCTCGCCAAACTGTGTGTCGCCGAGTTTCTCGATGAGTCGCAGCCAGTCTGCAGCTGACGACGAAGACGTCTTCACTGACGGACGTTCATGCTGTACGCCGCTGCCGCTGACTCTATCAGTGACACTGTCCCAGTCAGCGGCGCGAAGTCTGGACGTCGTCGTCGTCGCTCTGCCGCGTTTTTGTCGAGGTAAGTTGAGCGTGGCAGAGACCACGTGCCAAGCCGCCGGCTGTCACATTGACATACAAAAGCGTATATTCCTGATTTCGTATCTTTATGGCGCCAAAATGCCAGTTCAAAACGCACCAAAATCGACGTCGATGCTCCCCAGGTGCATATGGTTTCAAAGGGGGCGGCTTCGTGACAGAAAAGGAATAAAAGAACGGTCGGCCTGGGAAGGACGGACTTTGGCAAAAAGGCAAAAAGGAAAAGAAGTAAGCAAAAGTGAACGGAAAATTAACAAGAAAAGCCCAGCTAACGCAAAGGGAAACGCGCGACAACGGTGCTTGTTTGAAGGCCCCGTGCGAACAAAACCATTCTAAGCTGACCGATCCCAGCAATTGACGTTGAGTATCTATAGCGTTTCATTTACACTCGCCAGAAGGTGTGACCGGTCTCGCGGATTTTGAAACTATATGTAGAGTCTTCCAGGCAGCCGATGGTGAAGATTAGGTGATCCTAGCTTGCAACGTTTTTGACTGATCCACCCGTGGGACAGACAGACGAACAGAATTGCGATGGCTAAGACGAGCTATAGCAGTACCTGCTGTCGCGCGTAAAACAAAAAAAGCCTAGCTAACGCAAAGGGGAACGCGCGACAGCGGTGCATGTTTGAAGGCTCACTGCAAACAAAATCTAAGCTCACCGATCCTAGCAACTGACATTGGGTACGATGCATTCACATACGCCAGATAGCGCCACCGCTCAAGTGGCCGAATGCGAGTATTTTGAAGGGGGTACCCAAGTTTGACGTCTCCGTACGGAAAAATCCTTGAACGCAGAGTGGGGCGAAAATTAAACTAGTTAGAACTACGTTTAATGCTGAAAGTTTCATACGCAGGCTGTCCCGGTCTACCTCTAGTGATTTCGGCGCAATTCGCTCTTGAAATGTGTGTCGCAACCAAAAATCGCCGAAACAATCCATAAAACTTTTATTTTTACGTTTAAGGTCATGTAAGGTCATAGCTTTCGGTGCCAGTCAAAAGCCAGTGTAAGACATTCTATTAGAGATTGATAGTAACCTAGGCCTTATCTCGCACCGTTTCTGAGATACAGTGACGCTGTGTACAAATTTGTTAAATTTTTCGTTGACTACATCGTTGGCGCACCGTTTTTGACAGATCCACCGGTGTGACAGACGGACGGACAGATAGACAAAATTGCGATGGCTAGGACGCGCTACAGCATCAGCTGTTGTCGCGCGTAAAAATGAAAACAACGAAGAAACGGCAGAAAGAAAAAAAAGAATAACACGTTGTTTCTTGGAGTATAAACGCCCCTCCGGGCACGCATACATACATGTACACTCTATACATACATCTTGAAACACACGACCTATTGATAGTAAGTCTGACGTCCTGTTAACCGCTACGTCGCCAAGCCATCTACTATAGAAGATAAATACTTCCATACTGTTAATGCATACGTTAATGCTGCTCGACGTGGTCGTGCGTTGAGTGATCGGCGGGGGTGACGGCAGACGACGCGGCGGTGGCGGTGGCGGTGGTAGTGTAGTAGCTTCGACCTCGTTGTCCGCTGCTACCGACAGACCACTGACGTCGCCAGTGTCCATTGTCGCCATGGTACCGGCGGCGGCTACAGCGTCCGCGTTGCCATTGACAACGGGATGCGGCGGCAAGGCCATCACGAACGACTTGGAGATGGAAGGCGCGTTGTCGGACGAAGCAGTTTTGACGGTTAGTCGGGGCAGCAGATAACTAAACGCCGAACACGTGTCTGCACAGCGCAGCAGAACGATCCAGTTATACTGCAGTGCTGCTAAATGCAGTTCTTTAAACTTAAGTAAAGACGACAAGTAAAGCTCTGCTAACCCAAACAGGAACGCGCAACAGCGGTGCACCGTCGTACGCTAGTAATGCGTAGATTTCATCCACAGATCTCATCCGTACGGCTTTTGGCTAGTTTCACATAAGGCCCTGTTAAACATAATCATTCACCAGATGGCGCCAGACGCCCTACGACTAAATAATTATGTAGGCCCTAAGCTTATAGTGTCTTACTTGTACTCACCAGATGGCGCCACTAGCTCTAGCAACGCCATATCGGCTGAATGTCGCAGATTTTCCCTACCCCCTCTTATTTAGCGCCCTCGTTCGGGGTGACCCCTTGAATTTATGGAAAAGCTTTACGGTTCCTGAAACTAGAGTCTTCCAGGCAGCCGAAGGTGAAGATTTGGTGATTCTGGCTTGCACCGCTTTTGACTGATCCACCCGTGTGACAGACAGACAGACAGACGGACGGACAGAATTGCGATGGCTAAGACGCGCTACAGCACTAGCTGCTGTTGCGCGTAAAAATCAAAGCCTGCAATGTCGCAGCCAGTTATATGTACCACGTAATCAATATGCCTTATGCAAATCTTTGCGTTGTTTGTTTAAACTGATAAAAATTGATTCATGCGCAATAGAATGTCGCCAAACCTTTAAAAAAGTTATGCTGCAACACGTTTGAAAAAGGATCCATTCAGGTATTAAGTCTAATCTCGAATAAGTCCAAGAAACTTAGACAGTTGAACCAAAAAAATCATCGCCTGTAAGAAAGAACGATAAAAATATTGTTGTTAACAATATTGCAGAAATTTAACAAAAACACTGAACGATGCGTTATAATATGATATGCAGTGAAGAGATTAGTGACTCACATCGTCGATGTCTGATAAAAACGACGACGACGACGATCAGCATGATAAGAGTCAGAACTGATGTAGTTGTGATGATGACCGCTACGTGGCGCTCATTCAGCCGCTGAATCACACCCTCCTTATCATCATCCTCTGATGACGTCACGTTCTTCATCTTCATTTCGTCATCGTCTCCAGCGCTCGACAACACGTTGTACTCGCCTGCAAACGTGACATCCGAACATTTTTCTGAATATGCCATTCAACAGTAAGTAATAAACTATATGGATGCATGAAATTAGTCTTTTATAATTTTAGTGATCTACGACAAGTTATTTGTGAAAGCGGCAAACAGGCATCATTCCGATGAAGGCAATACAATAGACGCCTAATAATTTGATTGGTTGTGCCAATTCCAGTTCAGTAACGACTGAAGTAACAGTTCTCTGCTTAACACGCTGTGTTATCCGTTGATTGCTTTTACTACATTCAGTCGTGTTGTATAAAATGCTCAGTCTCGCAATAATTAATCAGCCGAAGAAGTAATCACACGGAATATGCTTCAGACATTGTTAACACTGTTGATGTTTCCTTTATCGCAGCTACACAAACAGCCCATCAGTATAGAGTTCACGTACCGCCAGTGGTTGGTTGTGACTGTGAAGAATCTGTCTGCTTACGGTCAACATTGTCAGCCGCAGGACGCCGCCACGTTTTGTTGCGTCGTTTCCCGCCTGCGCCGTCTGACGTCACAATGACGTCATTGGTGATGTCATTGTCAGTCTCGTCGTCATATTCGTCACTATCATCGTTCCGTTGATGCGCCATGTCATCTGCTGCCGCATCAGCTTCAGAACCAGGCTCGGCGTATTCTGTTAACAGTCGTAACTAAACAATTAGTCCAGGAACTTACGAATACTCCGGCGGGTGGGCTATTTTCGTTGCATAATACATGAATGCAGATAGCATACATGTAGGCCTACTGTCAAAGACCAGTTAATGGCACAATAGCACAGTAACAGTAATCGATTAACTAAACTATTAACTAGCTAATCCCTAACTGTATGCGTTTCTGAAACGACTAACCGGCGGTCAAATGTCAGCTAATTTTAACTGACTAATTTTGATTTATCATGGTGTGTGAACTGCATGACGCGGAAATAACACCTGCCGTCTTTGTGGGTTGTCAGGTCAGAGGTTAAAGATGTGCGTATGCAGTGGCGGATTCAAGAGGGGGCGAGGAGAAGGGGCAGGGGGAGGGCGGCCGCCCCCCTATTGACTGGATGCATCTTAAAAATGGTAAAAATTTTGCACAAATATGCATCATTTTTGCTTAAAATTTAAAAAAAAATTCTCTAGAAAGGGGACAAAACCCCCTCCCTAGATCCCACGCCCTACCCTTCCGCCGCCCTTATTCTGAAGTTCTGGATCCGCCGCTGTGCGTATGGGAAACCCATCAAAAAGCTACGGAGTGTCACCTGCCATATGGGATCACACTGGCAACCCGATACCGATACACGCGGCCCGCTTTAACCCCAGCTAAGCACGCTGGTACTCGTGCACTTACTTCGGAGGGATTCGAAGCTGAGTTAACTGCAGACAGACCTGACGTGAACTGCACTTCGCTGATTATGATCCAGCGAGCGTCAAAGTAGAGCCGGGCGACGATGCGCTGACCGACGCCGTGACGCAACGAAACGGTCACGTGACGAGCCAACTCCATGACGTCATCGCGCTCGTACTCGAACTCCACCGGAAGTGACGTCATGACACGGTTGCGCGGGTGAAAGTGGAAGGTGGCGGCGCGGAAGACGCGCACGTCGCGACTGAACGCGTTGTTGACGTGAAACGTCGCCGACGTGAAGTTGCGATCCGCGTCGAAGTGAAACGCCATCTCAACGAACTCAGTCTGGCCGTCCCGCCCGGCCGTGTACTCGGCGGTGCTCTTCCAGCCGACCCACTCGTAGCCTCGCTGCTGTCGTCCTCCCCTACCATCGCCGCCCGGGGCGACCGCTGGGTCGTGCTGGCGAAAGTTGGAGGCTCCCTCCTGGCCGTCGGTGAGCTGGCCCAGTCCGCCGACGAGACGGTCTCCGCCGGCGACCACTGCGCCGTCGTAGGTGTGGTCGATGAAGTCGAGCTCATTGCCGCGACGATCTCCCTGACGAACGTCGTACGATACCAGGCCGTCTGTATAGCAACCGTCCAGCTAGATTATTCCGTAATCACAAACTCCACTGCCACTGCTACCGCGATATACATTTAAAAGTTAGACTCAAAACATCGACGTCAGTTCGTATATAACGCTTGCAGTAACTGCAGCTAATTTTCTGTATATTTGTATGCATAATCCATGCAGCATTTAAACTGCCAAACAAATAAACGATTTACATTGACTGAGTGATAAAAATTGTAAGCAAAACGACAATGAAGCTATCCGTAGACAGACCATGTAAGCTTATGCATGTATGCTTAGCCTACAACCTGTCCAAGGGCAACCGTAAAGTTCGACGCGGAGACAGACGTTCTTGGGATGTGTGCTGTACGGCAGAATACGCAGACGACGACCGATGATTGGAGGACTGACTTCACGTAGCTCAGACATGTACGTGTTGGCGTTGCCTTGAAACAACTGCATGCCGACATAACACCACACACCACACGCACTGTCAGGGCACATCGTTAAAGAAAGAAAACTGATCGAAGTGGCTGGACAAGTTTTGAGAATGGATGACTTCAAAATAGCTCGTCAGGCTATATATACAGTGCCGAGGGGGCTACAAAAGACAGCTGGGACGGCCCAGGAAAAACTGGACGGACATCATCAGACGAGATCTAACAGACCTGGACACTATCTGGGAAGAAACCGCAAACATGGCAGCCCAGCGTGTGGCCAAATTCATCCATCAGGATGCGGGTTTAAGGTAAAGTGGGGCAAAAAATACAATGTGAAATAAAATCGCCAAGAGCATACACTATCGGGTAACAACGGTTATTTTTCACTGCAACTATCGTCACTTACTTTCAGTAAATAGACTTAGCACATTTGCTTTGAGATTAAACAAAAAAAAACGAAATGTTTAATTCTTGCAGCATTAGCAATATGAAGTAGGCCTATACGAAACACGGTTTACTGTTACTCGGTCACAGGTGTACTTGCAAAACACTGTTATACATAGCGAACCGACCTCATGACGTCGCCTGTTGTGAAAGCGAAACCAGCGTCCGTCGTCTTCCCGCTGATATTCGACCATATACTGCTCCGTGAACTCCTGACCCTGTACAGTCATGCACAACAGAAACATTAGCACGTTTTGTTAACGTTAGAAACACCACGTTTACACGATGAAGCTGGCTCGTCAAGCCAGCTCGTCGAGCCAGCTTCATCGTGTGAACGGGGTAAAAATTATCAGCCGCGAAAAGTGACGGCGAGGGACTAGGTACTAAATTACAATCGCCGAATTCATTGCCCCAACTGTTCCAGTCTTGATATGATAGACCCTATTCGCGCGAGTAAGCTTATAGGCGCAGTGAGTATGGGCGGATGCCGGGGTGAAGCAGGCACATTGTGCGATGCACCACAGCAAAGCAAACCGTTGCTTTTATCGCTGGTCACTTTTCAGTAAGTGTTTCTATCTGAATACTTGCTGCTATAATTTTACATGTAAATTTTCAGCACGGAGAGCACAAAGCGTAGACAAAATGTGCAAACACGAGATTCATGAGCGAAAACTTGATAATATATGTAACGGAGTTGACGTTAGTGTTGTAACACTTTTAGAGTCACAATGCGCATTTTATACAGACAACGGTATGTCACTGTAGATGATCAACTTCGGGACATTTCATGCACATTTTGAACATTTCGTAGACTGCATATTTTAGTGTACGTTTTACGCAATTATTAAGCATTATTAACTTTCAGCTTCAAATGACTGCTTAAATCTGCTTTAGTTTTTTTGTATTTCTCTGACGACTTAACGTCACAGCAGCCCCACACTTCACACAGACAAATACTGGAGTTTCGCTGTTTAACATTCATGATGACATCCATCCATCCACGGTCTTTAGTAGGCGCACAGGAAGCGGCGTCAGACTTCAAAGCTCTGAGACGGGTCAGGGCAGACGACGGACGACGACTGTCGGTAGGCTACTGAAGACGTACGGGCGATAACGACGCCACTCGTCAAATTTAATCGCGCGACAGTCAGCAGACGGCGAGACAAGACAAGACCGATCAGCGTGCTTTGCAGACTTTAGCAGCAGCAGCAACAGCAGTCGGGTGCTGCGACGCTTCGGAAAAACACAATCGCTGACTTGCTTAATCGGCCACGCACCGTATTCTTCACCATGCAATATCTGTTTGGTTATAGGGGAGAGCCACCCGCCTGGCTATGACCTTGAATGACCTCTGGCTACCCTTTTACAGAAGATGTCCTACGGTTTATAGTTTATTTATATCATTAATTATTTAGTTTGTTTCTATATTTATTTGTTATATTATTTTATTGTACGTCTCTTCTCAGATATTTCCAACTAAGTTTCTAAGTCTGATAACTTCCTATTCATCCTTTATATCTTTTTACCCCTTTTCGCTGTAGGCTTAACAAGATATTCTGTTTTCGGTTTAGTTTGTGCTCAGGCTAAGTCTTCTCTTTTAATCTTCTTTTGATAGATTTAATCAGCTAATTCATTTCTCTTAGTCTATTCTAATTCTACCTGCAATCCTATTTCTGTCTGTAATGTTACAAGTCCTTATCTAGCTTCCAGCTAATACTTAAAACAAACACGTTACAGAAATTTAGTAATGTTATTGGCACTTTCACTTTTACAATTTGTACAGTTTATATAATACAACAACCAATTTTTCCAAATTCATCCAATAAAAGCTTAGTCTTACAAAATTTTTAAACTTAATTTAGCCATCAGCCGCACAATTAAAAACTCACCATACAGTCATCATTCTCCCGTACACAGACTGAACTTCACCCCATCTAGCTTGCAGCTCCCGCTTATAAAGGATTCTTGATTTGACCTATGTAGTATACATTAACCTTTTACCCTTATTAGCTATATACTAACTCTTTAGACTACTACACCCACATTTTAGCTATTTAACCCATTTCACCCCTATTGCAGATAAGGGGACATCATTTAAGCAACGATAGCTACACTTTTTGATGTTGTTCAATATGACTTATTCTCATGCGATAAGCATCAATGAAGATAAACGCATTTTCACTGTGCGTGTTTATACTCTCTCCGGACTGTAACAGTACCGAATCAAAGACGTTCGTCCCCAAAGTGTCCCACACCTACGTCGTCGGCAGCAGCGGAATCGTTTGCATGTTGCATCGCGGAGATAAGCCTCGGAAACGTCGTACGCTCAGTCAAGCCAGCAGCAGCTGCTGCAGCGGCGGCCAGCGTTCCGAGCACTCAGTCCTTCGTTGCACTGCAGCCAGATAAATGACGCGCGGAGCCGGGCGCCGAGCCCCGGCCCGGTTCAGCTGGTTCAGTGAGCGGCAGCATCTTTAAGCCGGCGACGAGCAAGTCTTAATCCCAAAGGATCAGCGCCGTCCAGCCGAGACGGTACGTGGTCGTCCAGGGCGCTTTCAGCTGCAGGCCACGCCGTCATTAATAGCTCACTTGCATCGCTTCCGTCGCACACTGCAGCAGCTGCTTTTATATGACATAGACCAAGTATGCCAAGCTGCCAGCTCTAAGCAAGTACAAGTACAAGTATAAGCAAAACGTCAATTTATACAGCGCATCAATGCTAGAAAACCCCTCATGCGCTTTTACATTAGTAAGTCTACTATAAAAAGAAAGATGTTGTCAAGCTGCGTTGTGTCTTAGTGAGATGTGGCCGAGATGTGTGTATGACGCTTGTAGAAAATCGTGCTGTCGATTTATTTTTCGCGTCTGATTAAGCTTACTGTAGTATT
>Ga0209671_1003296_pt1 | contig 15428 bp, 12 predicted proteins | sample WorMetHERISLAND2_2_FD_187401 | JGI IMG/M metagenome (GOLD analysis project Ga0209671, IMG submission 187401) | Marine gutless worms symbiont microbial communities from Max Planck institute for Marine Microbiology, Germany - Olavius geniculatus... | ecosystem: Host-associated > Annelida >...
CGGATTATCTGATACAGTCAGGAATGCGGAATGGATCGTGGAATTGATGGACGCGCGGGAGCCGCCGGCGAAGAAGAGGGACCCGTACAAAAAACGGAATCAGGAAAATTCAAACTGACGCACTACCCAATCGTTCAGTCCCCTGCCCTGTTTTTACTGTCCCTGCCCCGCACCTATCGCCGAGAGATCCAGCGACACCAGGATGCGCCCAAGCGATAGGTGCGGGGCAAGCCCGCGCCTACGGGAGCTTGCCCTCACACCCATCAGCGGTCTTCCAGCACCACCAGGGCATGGGCGGCGACCGGATAGTCATTCTCAGGCCAGGGTTCCTGCTCGTCCCTGGTCAGGATGTCTCCCGGCGTCTCTCGGGCGGTGTCCAGCGCCAGGTGCCAAACGCGGCCGTCCAGCTTCCGTAGCGCGAAGGTCCGGGACGCATTGCCCATGTTCATCAGGACCTGCAGGTCCTCCTCGCCCGGCCCCGTGCCTGCCAGGATAAAGCTCAGGGTGTGGCTGTGAGGATCGTCCCACCGCGGAATGCCACCGTCGGGGCCTTGCCAGCTGATGTCCGGCAAGGGCGAGCCCTGCCGTGGCTGTCCGCTCAGAAAATACCGGCGTTGCAGGCTCGGATGGCGTTTGCGAAAGGCGATCAGCTCTCTGACAAAGCGCAGCATGTCCCCGTTGCGTTCGATGAGCGTCCAGTCGAGCCAGCCCGTCTCGTTGTCCTGGCACCAGACGTTGTTGTTGCCGCCCTGGGTGCGCAGCACTTCATCGCCGGCCAATAGCATGGGAACGCCCTGGCTCAGAAACAGCAGGCCCAGGAAGTTTTTGGCCTGGCGCCGGCGCAAGGCCCGGATCTCGGGGTCGTCGCTCGCGCCTTCGGCCCCGCAGTTCCAGCTCAGGTTATGGCTGCAACCGTCCCGGTCGTCCTCACCATTGGCCTGGTTGCGCTTGCGCTCGTAGCTCACCAGGTCGTGCAGGGTGAAGCCGTCGTGGCAGGTGATGAAGTTGATGCTGTTGATGGGCAGGCGCAGGTTCGCTTGATAGAGGTCACTGCTGCCGGCGATGCGGCTCGCGACCTCTCCGATGTTACCGGGGTCACCGCAGACGAACCGGCGCAGGCTGTCGCGGTAGAGCCCGTTCCATTCCATCCAGCGATAGCCGGGAAAGGTCCCGACTTGATAAAGCCCCGCGGCGTCCCAGGCCTCGGCGATGATCTTGGTGCCGGCGAGCACGTCCGACAGCTCGATCCCCCACAGCAGAGGCGGATTGTGCAGGGGATGGCCCTCCTCGTCCCGTGCCAGGGCGCTGGCCAGGTCGAAACGGAAGCCATCCACGTGCATCTCGCGGACCCAGTACTCTAGGCATTCGATGATGAAGCGGGCAGCCATCGGATGGTTGGCATTGACCGTGTTGCCGCAGCCCGTGAAGTCCAGGTAGATACCCTTATCGATCTGATCGAGGATATAGAAGGTTTCATTCCCGAAACCTTTGAAGTTGATGACGGGTCCGCTGCCGTCGCCCTCCGCGGTGTGGTTGAAGACCACATCCAGGATCACGCCGATCCCGCCCCGGTGCAGGGCCTTGACCATATTCCGGAACTCGGTGCGATGGGTACCGGCCTCAGGTGAGACACAGTAACCGGGATGCGGCGAGAAGAAGCCGTAGGTGCTGTAGCCCCAGTAATTGGTCAGCCCCTTCTCCCAGACCTGCTCGGGTACGTCCTGCACGTCGAAGGCCATCACCGGCATCAGCTCCACATGGGTGATGCCGAGGGATTGCAGATAGGGGATCTTCTCCACGATGCCGGCGAAGGTTCCGGGGCAGCGAACGCCCGAGGAGGCGTGGCGGGTAAAGCCTCCCACATGCAGCTCGTAGACGATCATCTGCTCGCCGGGCAGATGCAACGGGGTATCTCCCTCCCAGTCATAGTCATCCGCGAGCACCACCGCCCGCGGGGAATCGTGGGGTTTGACCCCCTTGCGTCGGCGTTCCCAGCGGTCCCAGCTGTCGGTAGTTACGGCCCGGCCCCAGGGGTCGACCAGCTCCACCCGGGGATCGAAACGCCAACCATGGCCCTGGGGGTCGTTGGGGCCGTCCATGCGCCAAGTGTAGTGGGTCCCCGGCGGCAGATCGACCACCAGCACATGCCAGGAGAAGAAGGTGTGATTGATTTCCGGGTCCAGACGGATGGTTTGGAACGGCTTCGGGCTGCGGTTATCCTGGTACAGCAGCAGCTCGGCCCCCGTGGCGTGACGGCTGTAGACGGAAAAATTGACACCCTCATCTCCTACCGTCGCACCGGCTGGGTGACGGCGGCCGGGACGTGTCTCGTAGGGACCGGACAGCTTGCTCATCGCGCGCTCCGAACGGGGGTTAGCGACTGATTTTCCTGGAGTATACCACGGGACCCAAGTGACTCCGGTCGAGCCGGAAGGGCCACGGATCGGCTACCAGTCACCGGCTACCAGGGCATGTTGACATTTAGAGTAAACCCTAACCTCCGGGCTTGTCTCCTACTGGTACAGGATTCACAGGATTTTCAAGATTAACAGCATATTATAATTGTTATTTAAAAAATAATCCTGTTAATTCTGAACATCCTGTTAATCTTGTTCGATTAGCGGCCGGCACGACGATTATATTAACAGTCCCTAGATGGCCGGCAGTCGGTGACCGATCGTCCGGCATCATCAATGCGGTTCACTGTGCTCACCACATCCCACACGACTACCCTGTGCGTCCCTTGCGCCTCGGCAGTTCATCGGAACGCCCATCAATGCCTGTCGCGCCCTGAATCGTCATCGCCTGCCGCCGCCATGCGTTTCACCTCTTCCGGTGCCAGACCAAGCAACTCGGAAGCCTCTGCGACCCCGAGCCGGCCCAACAGATGACGTACAACCTGCGCCTTGCCTTCTTCCTTCCCACGTCCGAAGCCAATGTTGAAAGACGGTAAAGATTCGATATCGATTTCGGTCAGCATGTGTTCGGCCTCCTCGACCTGGGTCTGGAGATCCCGGTTTTTCGACAGAACCTCCAGCATGGTCATGTAGTCACGGAATCCCCGCTCGTCGGCACCCAGCAGCTCTCGCAGGCGGTGCACGATGTAGGTGACGACTTCCCGGGGCTGATGGTCCCCGAAGTCGCACAGTATTGCCAGTACCAGGGCATCGGGGTTGTCTTGAGTCAACAGGCCGGTACAGTCGATCTGATGCATGTCGACCAGGCCGTAGCGGTAGTCGAGCGGCTCCGGCTCGTTAAGACCCGCCGGCATGGTGAGGGGATCGGCCCCAATGTAGATCAGGAATTGTCGGATGGGTCCGGAATGGCCGGCAAGGCGGATGTCGGTGTAGCCCGTAGAATGGGTAGAGGCGCGGGCTCGGGTAGTAGTTTTTGGCACGGTTCTTTCCGCGCCGAAACCCATCATTTCGCTAAGGGTTTCCGTGGATGATGGGTTTCGGCGCGATTAAGATGATTGACACACCCAAAGTTCATCGGCGCGTCTCTACCCATCCTACCGCGCTGGTTCCGGGTCTCCAGCACCTGGACCGCCTCGGCATCGAGGTCGAGGAGATGGCGGGCCAGGTCGGTCGTGAGCCGCTTGAGCATGGCGCGGCTGATGATGTCTTTTGCGGTCATACGGTCAGGCTACCACGGTAATGCGGTGGTTTCGACATACGAAGGTGGCCTTCAGGAGGGTGTCGCAAAAGTAGCGCAGGCGTCCTCGCTGGCATTGAAAAATGCAGGCGCGGACGCCTAGGCTACGCCCCACGGGGGGGCTTTTGCGACACCTTCAGGGGGCGGGGGCCTCAGGCAAACACGACCCAGGTGGTGGCGATGTACTTGATTCCCTCCTTCAGCTCCACCGCCCGGTGCTCGTGGGTCCAGAAGGGGGGAAACAGAATCAGCTTGCCGCGCCGTGGCCGGATACTCACGTCCTGATACAGAAACTGGGTCTCACCGCCCGGTCCCGCGACATCGTTGAGGTACCAGAGCGCGACCAGTTGCCGTTGGCTGAATTCATGGCTGCCCCCGTCGATGTGCCAATGATAAAGGTCGCCGGTCCGGTAACGCTGGATCTGGTAGCCGACGTCCTTGAACGGTCCCTTGAAGTAGGGAAAGGTCTCCCGAAGTTCCCTCATGGCCACCGCCAGCGAGCGGAAGAACATCTGGTCTACATCCTGCCAGTCCTCCTTGTTGCTCACCACCAGATCCGTGGTCGATTTCACCCCCCGACCCTCGATCCGGAGCTGACCGATGCGGCCCGCATGCTGGTGCTCGGGGTAAACCTCGAAGCGCTCGATCACCTCATCACAGAAGGCGGGTGACAGGGCCAGCGGTCGCTCGAAGATAAAGCTACCGGCCTTGATCTCCCGGAGGTTCAGAAGGGGTCTGACCTTGCGGTCGGTCGACATGTTCATGGCTTGGATGTCCTGCGCTGGCTTCCTGAGATAGGGTTGTTGACATAATCGTCGAGCCAACCACTAGGCAGGCTATGATTAGGCCCCGAATATCGTGACGTGCGTCCTCCCGGAGCCCCATAGCTCAAAATATTTAGGTAGTGGGGTATCTTCCGTGCTTTTTCCGCTCCAGAGCCGAACGCCGGGCAGACTGATCCCTAGGAAGTCACTCACTCCCGTCTCGCCAGGTAGAGATTCCCTAAGGCAAACAGCAGGTGAAGCTGCGTTGTATTCTTTGCCAATCCGCGACACCTTGTCTTTCGATAACCAAACCGGCATTTGACGACCCGGAAGGGATGTCCGACAACGGCAATCCATGCCGTTGTCCGTCTCTTGTTCCGGGGTCAATATTATCGCATCTGGGTGAACTTAATCAGAGTCTCCCTAACCCGACCTACAAGTCTTAACTCAATGGCATTGGGTCTGATCCACCTTCAGCCCCAAGTCGTTCAATTCACCATCCTCGATTCGGACGCTGACTCTCAAGATGCATGGCTCATCGAATTGCATCGGGGAGAAAGTCACGATGACTTGATTTGGCAGGACATACGTTTTTCTCTGTTCTTCCCTCATACCCTCGGCCAGGTCGGAAAGAGCTGTTAACCACTCCTCATCAAAAGCGATCTCCCGCACGGTCTCAGCGTCCTTTAAGACACGCAGATTGAGAAAACGGAACGGCTCTTCGATGGGCGTTGCCATCTTTACGAACAGGCACAGCTTGGGAAGCGTGACTGGAAACTCAGGAACCAACAATTCTCCCGAATAGACCCCGATAAATGAGAGCTTGCCTCCCATCTCGTGGCGGATGTCGTCACAAGAGAGGGTTTCGATGTGGCGCCTAATCATCTCTGTTGCACCTGGGCGATGGCTCCCTGACGTCTGAGCGCCTGGTCCAGGGTATTCAGGTCGATCTCCAAAGCCCTGGAGAGCTTACGGCAAGTCTCTCGATGGTCAGATTCTCCGTACCCCGCTCGATACGGGCGATGTGTGACTGGCTGGTGCCCAGCTCCGCGGCTAGACGGGCTTGCGACCACCCTTTGCGCAACCGCAAGGTACGCACCGTGTCGCCATCCTCGCCATAGAAGGTGTCGGCGACCCACTGCCTGCCTTTTTCCAGAACGGCTCGGGCTTGGCGGAAGGTGATACCAGATCAACCGCCCCCGACGGCGTGAATGATCTCCACCCGATCACCGAGAACCAGGCGGTGCTCCCGGAAGCGGCTGCGGGGCACCAGCTCCTCGTTGACCTCCACCGCGAGGCGCTGGCCGGTCAGTTCCAGCCGTTCGATGAGGTCGCCCATATCAATGCCATCCGGGACTTCGGTCGGATTTCCGTTGAGGATGATCTGCATGTCGGACTCCTGCTGTGGTGCGCCCTGGTTGGGAGACGAATTTTACCTCACCGGCCCAGTGACCGGATTCCGGCACTCCCTGCCGGAATGACGGCTTAACTTAGAGGGAGAACGAGAAGAAAAGCCACGGATTATCAATCCAGCCATCGCAGTCTGCACGCGCGGACCTCGCTTTGGGTGTAGATTGGGTTAGCCCCTCACCGAGCGCCATCGATCAAGCGATCGATGGCGCTCGGTGAGGGGCTAACCCAACACGTCAGACTTGTCCTGACGTAGGAAGGGTCTTTCCCCTCAACCAACACCAAACAATCCAGGACTGCGCCCGGACGGGTACGGCGTCGAATGAGGCGTAACCCGACTCGACGCTTCATTTGATCCCCTCACCCTTTACCCCGCACCTATCGCCGGTAGCTCCAGCAGCATCTCTACTGGCTCCCCCCCAGCGATAGGTGCGGGGCAAGCCCCTCTCCCTGGAGGAGGGTGTCGTAAAAGCCCAAATCGGGATCGAAATCGAAATTCCGATTGCGATCCCGATCCCGATTTCGAGCGACCCAGTCTCTGCAACGGCTGGTTGGGCGTAGGAGATGGGGCCTTACCAGCATAATCAGATGAAACGGGTTCATCGGGACACGGCGTGCCGTGCCCCTTTTGCGACTCCCTCGCCGGGAGAGGGGCTTTTACGCCACCCTCGGAGGGAGAGGGGGCGAATATGATCCCCTCGCTTATCAGTTATCAGTAGACAGAGGACAGGTTGTTGAGATTCCCTGATCACTAACCACTAACCACTAACCACTGAAAACTGTCCCCTGCTACAGGAAAGCCGGTCAGGGCAGCCGGTTGACGTGGGCCGCATGCAAGCCCTTGGGTCCCTGACTGAGCTCGAACTCTACCTTTTGTCCTTCCTTGAGGGTCTTGTAGCCGTCCATGGCGATGGCTGAGAAGTGGACGAAGACGTCTTCGTCCTGTCCGTCGGGCTTGACGAATCCATACCCTTTTGCATTATTGAACCATTTCACACTACCGGTCATCATCGATCACACTCCTCCGGGGTGTTGCCGGGACTTTCCCCGACAAGCATGCGTTGCATTATTATCCGGCACGGTTAACTGGGATAACCTAGGCCGCACCTTATTTTCAAAGTATAGTAATCTGATTTCACGGTAGTGCGTCAGTTTGGGCGCATGTGCATACGCATGGTTAGGTTTTGCCGGTTCGCTGACGCCCTGGGGATGTTGGGCTAAGCGATGGACAAAAGCGGCGGCGGGCTGTGGCTCGCCGTCGCCAGAAGGTGTAATTGTTCAAACTGACGCACTACCGATTTCACTGGTCAAATCCGGGGTATTCGTAGCGAGGTTTCCAAACGGGCGTGCGAGGGAAATCACGCTGGTGCTCGGCGGTCGGATACCTCAGGCCCAGCGAGGCATAGCCTCAGACCGAGCAGTACCCAACCCGAGCTTTCTCGCGAAACGCCAATCGGATAGGATTGACAGGATTACACAAGATTTACAGGATTCTTGTCGTTCCTGAATTTTCTACGCCTTCTCACACGCATACCAAACCAGCAAGCGCTCTTCACAACAAAAAATCCTGTTCATCCTGAAAATCCTGTTAATCCTGTACTATTAGCCGGCGAGACTGGACTTTGCTTGAAGCCCACGAGGTGTGAATTTTTTGTGCCGTGCACAAACTTGACTCATTTGTCAAAGATGCGGGTCCGTCGGTAGTGCGTCAGTTTGAACAATTACACCTTCTGGCGACGGCGAGCCACAGCCCGCCGCCGCTTTTGTCCATCGCTTAGCCCAACATCCCCAGGGCGTCAGCGAACCGGCAAAACCTAACCATGCGTATGCACATGCGCCCAAACTGACGCACTACCGGTCCGTCAAGGAATCCTAGCGCCGGAATCGAAGCATCATGAGCGAACAAGATCCCAACGAAGCCTATGAATCCGATCTCTCGGTACAGGAAGCCAGGCCCGAGCTGAAGCATCCGCCCTTGTATAAGGTACTGCTGCTCAATGACGACTATACACCGATGGAGTTCGTGGTTACGGTGCTCGAGACCTTCTTCCGCATGGACCGGGAACAGGCTACCCGGATCATGCTGCACGTACATACGCGGGGGGTCGGTCTATGCGGTGTTTACACCTGGGACATCGCGGAAACCAAGGTATCGCAGGTCAATGACTATTCCCGTAGCCATCAATATCCGCTGATGTGCACAATGGAGGAGGCTTAGAGGGTGTACGAGAGATAAGCCACGGGTTATCAATCCAGCCCTCGCGGTCCGCACGCGCGGACCTCGCATCGAATGTAGGTTGGGTTAGGCGCGCGGTCCGATCCCGAAGTACAGAGATAGGGCCGAACGCGCCGTAACCCAACACGACGCCTTTTCAGGCAACGTCATATAACGCAGGTCTGCTATCGGTTGTCGGGCTAGGGCGCGATCCGTCCAGGCGGCACACCGCCACTACGGAGGTCGCGCCTAACCCGACCTACAAGACTTATACCGCAACGATTAGGTTGGGGGGGGTCTTTTCGTACACCCTCTTAGAGAACCACCGCGGTCGGCTCGATCTCCTCCGGGGGCACTGAAAAATGATGCAATCATGATTAGTAAAGAGCTCAGGTTCTCGTTGAATCAGGCCTTCGAGCAGGCCCGCAGGAAACACCACGAGTACATGACCGTCGAGCACCTGTTGTTGTCCCTGCTGGACAACCCCTCCGCGGCCATCGTCCTCCGGGCCTGCGGCGCCGAGCCCGACCGATTGCGCCGGGAGGTCTCGACGTTCATCGAGGAGAACACGCCGCTGATCTCCGACGAGGACGGACACGAGACCCAACCTACCCTGGGCTTCCAGCGGGTCCTGCAGCGGGCCCTCTATCACGTTCAGGCGGCGGGCAAGCGGGAGGTGACGGGCGCCAACGTGCTGGTCGCCCTGTTCAGCGAGCAGGACTCGCAGGCCGTGTACCTGCTCAATCGGCAGGACATCACCCGTCTGGATATGCTCAAATTCATCTCCCACGGGATCTCGAAGGTGCTGGGGGACGACCGGGATGGAGAAGACCAGGGCGAAGCGGACCCGAACCGCAGGGAGGAGTCGGAGCGGGCCAGCCCCCTGGAACGCTTTTCCTGCGATCTCAATGAACTGGCGCGCCAGGGGCGGATCGACCCCCTGATCGGGCGTCGGTCCGAGGTCGAGCGGACGCTCCGGATCCTGTGCCGCAGGCACAAGAACAACCCCTTGCTGGTAGGAGAGGCCGGCGTCGGCAAGACGGCAATCGCCGAGGGATTGGCCAAAAAGATCGTGGACGGTGACGTACCGGAGGTGCTGGCGGAGGCCACCGTCTATCGGTTGGACCTGGGCGCCCTGGTCGCCGGCACCAAGTATCGGGGCGACTTCGAGAAACGGCTGAAGGCGGTGCTGGCCCAGCTGCGGCAGCTACCGCATGCCGTGCTCTTCATCGATGAGATTCACACCGTCATCGGGGCGGGCATGGCCTCGGGCGGCGCGATGGACGCCTCCAATCTCATCAAGCCGGTGCTGACCTCCGGCGAGCTGCGCTGCATCGGCTCCACGACCTATCAGGAATTCCGCGGTATCTTCGAGAAGGACCGGGCCCTGGCGCGGCGCTTTCAGAAAGTCGACATCGACGAGCCGAGCCTGGACGAGACGGTCGCGATCCTCACCGGACTCAAGACCCGTTTCGAGGAACACCACCAGGTCAGCTACACCCGGCCGGCGCTGCGGGCCGCCGTCGAGCTCGCGGCCAAATACATCAACGACCGTCATCTGCCGGACAAGGCCATCGACGTGATCGACGAGGCCGGCGCCAATGTGCAGCTGCGGCCCAAGGCCAAACGCAAGAAGCGGATCGAGGTCAGCGACGTGGAGGCCGTCGTCTCCAGGATTGCGCGCATACCGCCCAAGCAGGTCTCTGTGTCCGACACGGACGCCCTCAAAAACCTGGATCGGGACCTCAGGCTGGTGGTTTTTGGTCAGGACCGGGCCATCGAGGTGCTGACATCCGCCATCCGTATGAGTCGTTCCGGCCTCGGGCCCGAAGAGAGACCCATCGGGTCCTTCCTGTTCACCGGACCGACAGGGGTGGGAAAGACCGAGGTGACGCGCCAGCTCGCGCGCATCCTCGGCATGACGCTGATCCGGTTCGATATGTCGGAATACATGGAGCGCCACACGGTCTCGCGCCTCATCGGCGCACCCCCCGGCTACGTGGGCTTCGACCAGGGCGGTTTACTGACGGAGGAGATCAACAAGCACCCCCACGCGGTCCTGCTGCTCGACGAGATCGAGAAGGCCCACCCGGACGTCTTCAATCTGCTGCTCCAGGTCATGGACCACGGCACCCTGACGGACAACAACGGCCGTAAGGCCGACTTCCGCAACGTGGTCCTGGTGATGACCACCAATGCCGGCGCGGAGGAGACCGGCCGGCGCTCCATCGGCTTTACCGAGCAGGACCACTCCAGCGATGGGCTGGAGGCCCTGAAGCGCTTTTTTACCCCGGAGTTCCGCAATCGGCTCGACGCCGTGGTCCAATTCGCCGCCCTGCAAGCGGCCACCGTGGCCGGCATCGTCGACAAATTCATTTTCGAGCTGGAGCAGCAGCTCGCCGAGAAGAAGGTAGCCTTGAGCCTGGATGCCGTCGCCCGGAGCTGGCTGGCCGAAAAAGGCTACGACCCGCATATGGGCGCCCGGCCCATGGCCCAGGTTATCCAGAACCACATCAGAAAGCCGTTGGCCAACGAGATCCTGTTCGGGTCACTGACCAACGGGGGTTCGGTCCGGGTCCATGTCGAGGATGGGGACTTGGCCTTCCAATACGGAGACCAGGCAAGGAGATGAGGCATGCGAATAGCCAATCCCATTGATCAGCATCGGAAGGTCGAGGGCGACGGACACGTCCTGGATGTCGATGAAGCGGCCTATCCCGAGGAGTACCGCAAGGTGGTGCGGTGGCTGAACGGTGCGGTCTCCGCGCCGGACATCCGGCGGACCATGGAGGTGGAGGATGAAATCCTGGCGGAGCTGGAAGATATGGAGCGCCGGATAGCGGGGAAGGACAAGGTTATCGAAGCAAAGGATCAGGTCATCGAGGAGAAGGACAGGGCTCTTGAAGAGAAGAACCAGGTCATCGGAGAGAAAGACCGGGAGCTGGCGGCAAAGGACCGGCTGATAGCCGAGCTGCGCGGCTCGCGCTAGTGCAACAGAGCGCAAGTCCTGATACCGCCTTCTCGGGATCAGAGTGGAACAAGGTCTCGCGCAGAGGTGCAGAGCATGAGTTTCTCTGCGTCTCTGCGTCTCTGCGCGATCATTTGATTTCGACGGAAATAAGATGGTATCGGAACTTCTACTATGTAGCACTAAGCTCGCGCGACGGGGCACGGGTGGGCAACCTGCGCGCCCGTCCGCATTACCCGCGGCGATAGTGGTAAATTTTCAACTGATCGCGGAGCGCCGGCTTGCCCCGCACCTATCGCCTGGGCGCACCCTGGTGTCGCTGGTTCTCTCGGCGATAGATGCGGGGCGAGCCCGCGCTCTAGGTGCTCTACACTCGAACAGTTTGAAATTTACCACTACCTAAATTTAGAGGCTGTCTAAAAACTAACCCATTGATTTTAAATGCTAAGTAAGAATCATAAAGATTTCTCGCTGCGCTTCGGGATGACACAACTGGTGTCCTTGTCATTTCGAGCGTAGCGAGAAATCTTTAGGTTCAAGCGGTTGGTAGGTTCTCAGGTTTTTAGACAGCCTCTTAACCACTACCAACGCTGAATCTCATCGGGAAACCAGCCTGTGGCCGATTACAAACACACCCTGAACCTCCCCCGGACCGCCTTCCCCATGAAGGCCAACCTCGCCCAGCGCGAGCCCGCCATCCTCGCGCGCTGGGAAGCCATGGACCTGTACGGCCGCATCCGCAAGGCCGCGGCGGGCCGGAAGCGGTTCATCCTCCACGACGGCCCGCCCTACGCCAACGGAGAGATCCACATCGGCCACGCCGTCAACAAGGTGTTGAAAGACATCATCGTCAAATCCCGGACCCTGGACGGCCTGGATGCGCCTTATGTCCCCGGCTGGGACTGCCACGGGCTGCCCATCGAGCTGGAGGTGGAGAAAAAAAAGGGCAGGCCCGGCGCCAGGCTCAGCCCGGCCGAGTTCCGCCGGGCCTGCCGCGACTATGCGCAACGGCAAGTGGAGGGACAGCGCAAGGATTTCAAACGCCTGGGCGTGCTCGGGGACTGGGAGCACCCCTACCTCACCATGGACTTCGGCTGTGAGGCCGACATTATCCGCGCCCTGGGTCGTATCATCGCCAACGGCCACGTCCAGCAGGGCTACAAGCCGGTGCACTGGTGCATCGACTGCCGCTCCGCCTTGGCGGAGGCGGAGGTCGAATACGCCGACAAGACCTCCATCGCCGTGGACGTGCGTTTTCCGGTACCGGACGAGGAATCCCTGTTCGCCCGCTGCCACGCCATACCCACCGGCCACGGGGACGGCCCCCTGGCGGTCGTCATCTGGACCACCACCCCCTGGACCCTGCCCGCCAACCGGGCCGTTGCCCTCAACCCCGAGCTGGAGTACGTGGTGGCGCAGACCGAAGGTGAGCACGGACGCGAGCGTCTGCTCCTGGCCGAAGGGCTGCTGCGCGAGACCATGGATCGCTACGGGATCGAGCACTACCGCGTGCTCGCTTACGGTCGCGGCGACGCCTTCGAGGGGCTCGCGCTCCGACACCCTTTTTATGACCGCGAGGTCCCCATCATCCTGGGCGAGCACGTGACCCTGGACGCTGGTACCGGCGCCGTCCACACCGCCCCCGGCCATGGTTTAGATGACTATGTGGTCGGACTGCGCTACGGCCTGGTCGTGGACAACCCGGTAGGCGGCGACGGCCGTTTTTTGCCGGATACGCCCCGCTTCGCCGGCGAACACGTTTTTATCGCCGACGAGCAGGTCGTCGCAGTCCTCAAGGCCGAGGGGGCGCTGCTGCGAGAAACCCGCCTGAGCCACAGCTATCCCCACTGCTGGCGCCACAAATCCCCCATCATCTTTCGGGCCACCCCCCAGTGGTTCATCGCCATGGACCGGCAGGGATTGCGAGAAGCCGCCCTGCGCGAGATCGCCCAGGTGCGCTGGACGCCGGACTGGGGGGAATCCCGCATCGACGGCATGGTGCGCAACCGACCCGACTGGTGCATCTCCCGCCAGCGGACCTGGGGCGTGCCCATCCCTTTATTCATCCACAAAGAGAGCGACGAGCCGCACCCGAACACCCAGGCCCTCATCGAGCAAGTGGCACAGCGGGTGGAGCAGAAAGGGATCGAGGCCTGGTTCGAGCTGCGACCGGAAGACCTGCTCGGGGACGAAGAGGGCGGGCGCTATGAAAAAGTCCGGGACACCCTGGACGTCTGGTTCGACTCCGGCGTAACCCACGCCTGCGTGCTGGAGCGCCGGGCGGGACTGCGCGCACCGGCGGACCTCTATCTGGAAGGCTCCGACCAGCACCGCGGTTGGTTCCAGTCCTCCCTGCTCACCGGCGTGGCCGTAAATAACCGGGCGCCCTATGCCCAGGTACTCACCCACGGCTTCACGGTCGATGCCAAGGGCGAGAAAATGTCCAAATCCAAGGGCAATGTCGTCCGGCCCCAGGACGTCATGAAGACCCTCGGGGCCGACATTATCCGCCTCTGGGTAGCGGCCACCGATTATCGCGGTGAAATAAGCGTCTCGGACGAGATCCTCAAGCGCACCGCCGATGCCTATCGCCGCATCCGCAACACCGCCCGCTTCCTTCTGGCCAACCTCGACGGCTTTGATCCCGCCCGACACCTAGTCGCGCCCGCCGATATGATCGCCCTCGACCGCTGGGCGGTGGACCGGGCCTATCGACTCCAGGCAGACATCATCCAGGCTTATCGGGACTACCAGTTCCACCTCATCTACCAGAAAATCCACAACTTCTGCGTCGTCGACATGGGCGGCTTCTACCTGGACATCATCAAAGACCGTCAATACACCACCCAGACCGACGGGCTGCCCCGGCGCTCCTGCCAGAGCGCCATGTACCACATCGGCGAAGCCATGAGCCGCTGGCTGGCGCCTATTCTGAGCTTCACCGCCGAAGAGATCCGGCAGCACCTGCCCGGCGAACACTCGGACTCGGTATTCCTCGAAACCTGGTACCAGGGACTCTTCGCCCTGGACCCCGATGCCCCCTTCGCCCCCCCTTTCGATCGAAACCTATGGGAGCGGATTCTGGCGGTACGGGTCAGCGTCTCCAAACAGCTGGAAGAAGCCCGCAAAGCAGGGACCATCGGCTCCTCCCTGGACGCGGAGCTGGACCTCTACTGCGCACCCGATCTGGCCGCGGTCCTGGCCAAGCTGGAAGATGAGCTGCGGTTCGTCCTCATCACCTCCTACGCCCGAGTACACCCCCTGGAAGATCGACCCGCGGACGCCTCTGATACCGACCTGCCGGGTCTGGCAGTGAAGGTCACACCCTCCGATCACGCCAAATGCGTGCGTTGCTGGCACCATCAAGAAGACGTGGGAACTGATCCGCAGCATCCAGACCTGTGCGGGCGGTGTGTGACCAATGTTACAGGGGATGGGGAGGGGAGGCGGTTTGCGTAATCTGTTCTACTTTGTCACATTGTTTCTACTTTGCCACATTTCAGCTAACCTATTGACTCCACTGGATTTCGTCGTTTTCACGGATTCCTTGTAGATCAGTGGGTTAGCGTGTAATGTGACAAAGTAGAAATAGTGAAAATCTTAATGCCATTTTGTAAGTTGTATTTACACTGGCGAGTTGTTGACTGTCTGATCGCTGGATATGTCTCCGGATTTTCAGTATGCAGCACTGAATTCGGGGTATTCTAACGCGCCGGTACTTGCGTGTACCTAAAAACTATTAGGCCAATGGAGAAATAGGTGTCAGGTATCGATTTCATCATTAGAACACTAAAAGAAGCTTCTGAATTAAGACAAGGAGTTTTTGAATTTCAGGGTTTTGAAAGGGAATTTCTTTTCTTTCAAGAGCAACTGATTAAAGAATACGATAAATCTTGTGGCCTGAGACATCCGGTTAATCGTGGAGGTGCAAGAGAAGATTATTTAAAGGCATTTTTATCAGAGCAAGGATTGATCCCTAAAAAATTCGGAATCTCAAAAGTTAGCTCTCGTGTCGTATCAGGAAGTGGTCACCACAGTGAAGAGCTTGATATTGTTTTTTTCGATGAAGCAAACAATGTATCTCTTTTAAAGTACCAGAGCACAGAGTTTTATCCGGTTGAATGGGTTCACGGCGTTATTCAAGTAAAGTCATGCCTTCGTAATAAGGAAACATCAACCACTATGGACTGAAAGTCCATAGTCTGGGTTGCGACTGAAAGTCGCTGTTTCGGCTAAAGCCAACTGAAAGCCTCAGACTGAAGTCAGCTCGAAATGACTGAAAGTCGGGGCTCACTCGACTGGAAAATCATCATCATTATGACCCTGATGTTCTCGATGCTTCTTTATATACTCTCTGATAATATCGTCTGTAATATACCCCGAACTGAAAGCACCATACCCAATGGCCCAAAAGTGT
>Ga0209671_1003297_pt1 | contig 15428 bp, 10 predicted proteins | sample WorMetHERISLAND2_2_FD_187401 | JGI IMG/M metagenome (GOLD analysis project Ga0209671, IMG submission 187401) | Marine gutless worms symbiont microbial communities from Max Planck institute for Marine Microbiology, Germany - Olavius geniculatus... | ecosystem: Host-associated > Annelida >...
GTTGGAAATTGTCTGAAAGACTTATCGTCCAAGAATGCAAAACTTGGGACAGAAAACCTTCATCTTGTGAAAATTTAGGCACAAAATTGAATTATGAGTACCCATAATCAACTCTGTTGGAAAACTTTGTCAGAATTTGTCGTCGGAAATTGGCAGCATTCTGTTGGAACCTGCCCTGGTATGATGGTGCTGAGTCAACTGATGCCATCCAGTGTAGCGGTGCAGTGGAAAGAGACAAAAGAACAAGTCGAGAACTCTGTTGTGTTTAACTGCTTGCTTATTATTTGTTAAAAGATGTCGTTTCATGAACCGAGATAGCATGCGATGGATGATGGAGGCATACGAGCAGTTTGATATTAACAAGAGAATGATCCATTAGCCGCCTGTGCCAGCGCCACACGTTCCTGCTACAGGCTGAGTGAATAGTAACATTCAGCTACATTATTACTACAAGCGGATATACACGAACAAGCTTGAATGCACAATCGTTTCAGACACAAACAATGCACTGTCCCTGGTGTGGCGGGCACAGATCGGCATACACGGAATAAGGAAATGAAACACTGTTGTAAATTACTGGTTCAGATGCCACTCGTACGAATGGCACAGGAATGGCACCGACGTCTGTGAATAAAATAATGCACTTACGGCGTTTGGACAGGTGCTAAGATGGAAAACGGCAGGCCAGTAGACGAACAGTTAGAAGGAAATAAATGGAACTATACTGCAAAAATGATGACTGGACACAGTTTCAACTCAAAAGCCACAGATCTGAACGTGAAAGCACCAGTTACGATCGCCACTCATCAGAAAATGTACAAACAAAAATCAACAAGTGGCAGAAATGCAAAAAAACATACTCTCAGAAGCAACCTGGCATCACTTTCAGTATTGAAACAATAAATAGGGTTACTTGCGATCTGTATCCTGTTTTTATACAGCAAAAATATTATGAAATCAGATCTGCAGACAATACTGTTAAATGATTATTAAAAAAGCTTGTGCACTTTTTGAAAAATATCAATATAAAATGAAAATTCCACACTGCAAACAGATAAATGACAGATTCTGCAAGAAGTTCGTACAAATTTTTCGTCGCATCCGATAATCAACAAGTAAACATTTTAAGCCGAATAACCTGGAGTCAGCAGACTGAAAGACAATTTTTTTTGACTCGAGAAATGCTCGCAAAACTTTTCTGGCGATGTAAAACATCAAAACAACAAAACGAGTCATTTGCCAAACATGGAGAAACCGGCGATGATTTCGGTAACACGCAGAGAGCAAAGAAACCAACTCAAAGAAGAACACAGAAGGAAGAGAGATAAGGACAGAAGGCTCATCAGTGAGTGGGCGTGGTCTAGGTGGCAGCTGACTTTTTCCACGCCTGACGCGGCTGCTTGAAGCCCTTGGTGCCATCAGGTCCACGAGGCTGGCGGATGACAACCATCTTTGGGCCGATGTCATCACCAACACTCTTCAGACGAGAGATGAGCCGCTCCGGACGCTGACGTTCACTGATGCAGCAAACAACACCATTGTCAGTGTTAGATAACCACAGTTTTGGGGAAATAAATGCAAGTACCTTTTCCAAACCAATTTCAACGATGTTTTTCTCTTAGTTTCTGGCATCATATGAAAACCATGAAAAGCATAAAATTAGATCTGCTAAAAAATAACAGTAATTAAGCTATGCAGCAAATCAGTAAGTAAGATGAATATGAGGTATACTATATTGGGGTCACATCATGGTAACAATGATTACAAGAGACAGTAGAAAATCATGGCAGAAAAATGGCAAAAATCACGACAGACTTTTGTGAAAATCGCAAATAAAAACACGACAAAATCACAGCACAGACATGGCATTTAATCACGTGCTCGAAAACATTATATAGTCTAATAAACTCAACATTTAGCACTGACAACAATCACTACTTGCAGTGCAAGGTTTTATTCTGTAAAATTTTGTCGCTGCAGAATATTTAAATACATATTTCTATGATGACGTCATGCTCACATATTGAGCCAGAAAGTAATAAGGCACCCAGACTTTTTAGCAGAGGCAAAGGTGTCAAAATCACACAATAAACTTCAGCTTATGCTGATAAGAAACAATAAATCATTGTAAAAATGGAAAATCACGGCATTTGACAAAAATCACCATTTCCGTGATTTCTGTGATTTTCTACTGCCCCTAATGATTACGTACTACTCAAATTCAAGGACATTCAACACTTTCTCTAATCAGATTCCAAAACTTTTAAGGCTCTATTCTGTTTTCAAGTACTTTCCAGCTCCTGTAAAAATGGAAATTTTTCATTTATTTTCAAGGATTTATGACCAGTGGCCAGCAGCACGATTTCAATAAGAAAGTCACAATATGCCAGTGAGACAGCCTAAACGATTAAGGACATTTTCAGCAGTCACGTAAAATGTTTGAAACTGATGTTAAGCTCTTGAAGTTGGGCCGCATAAAACAATGCAACCTCATTTACTTTGGCATAAACACATCACGTTCTGCATTAGAAGTGCAGCTATGACTAGTGTTGTTATGGTTTCACACTGGCTGAGGTCGGTCGGTTTCGGTTGGGTTTTGAAGAAAAAACCGCGGTTTCGGTCGGTTTCGATTTTTTGACCAGCACCAAAACGAGCTGCGGACGGACATCTAGCGATAATGGGCACGCTCGCCGATAAACGCAAACTACATAGGGTGGTCGAGCGACAGCACATTGCTGATGGGAAGAGGGAGAGAGAGAGCAGACAAGACAGACCCACAGGGGGGGACGCTAACGATTAGTTTAGGGGCGTAGAGGCACTGCTGCAGATACTGTTGTTACAGTTTCACGCTTGCCAGTCGGTCATGAGGCATGGCATGAGGCAAACTTGCATTATTACTCTTCAGAATGAATGAGCTAAGGCAGAGACAAAAACGGAGATCAAACAACACGTCCCACGATCACGTGACCGACGTCCAGCCATTGCTTTGGCATAAAAACAAGTGGTCTCTACTCACACCTGTTAGTAATTAACTCCGTTGGTGCTGCAGCCCCCTAGAGAGGACTGCAGTAGTTTACAACAGCACCACATACCAGTGACTACGTAAATAACTGCATTCACTGCCGCCGCCCAGCTCTGTTGCAGATAGCAGACCATTTTGTTCTACGTTTTTCTTTCATGGAATTTGACAATTCATACCACGGTGCGAGAGCTGGGGGCTGGGCGCGCTGCTTCCTATTGCCTACCTAGTCGTCAGTAAAGTCATATAACTAGACGTAGCCGGGCTTGCTAACAATGATTTTTAGCATACACTGGTTGCAAAAATGTTGCTTTTTTAACATTCACTGTGTCTGTCTCTTCCGTTTTGCTATCACATAAGTGATTTTCTGCGTAAACATGTAAAAAGGAACTGCAAAACACGATCTATTCCTTCACGGCGTGTCACACATGGCCCACTACACGCTCCCAACCTATGAATCATGGTACGAATCATCATATAATCTCTGTTGTAATAAATATTACGTAACCGGTCACGCTGTCTCACCGGCATCACCAGCACCTCTGCGGCTGTAAAACGCCGCTTTACTGTCTGACGTTAATTAGTAACTCACGGACGCTCGACTGCTTTCCCACACTGGTTCATTCAATCGTTCTAAGCCTCCCTTTACCTCAAACACTAGATGCAGTGCCGCGGGTGATCTCCGTTTGATCTGGGCGATAACACCTGCAGCCAGAGAAGTAGGTGAGATGTGTCACTGAGCCGTGGTCGTCTCGCCACGGCGTGCGCAGTCAAGACACTGGGGCTGTGCCGTTTGGAAATCGAAACTGTCAATAGAGAGCTTAAAACCGCGGTTTCGATAGGGTTCGACATTGCTAAAAAACCGCGGATTCGGTGCCAATTTCGATAACCGTAACAACCACTAGCCACGACAATGCATTTGCTAATAGTTATTCTAATAATAATAATAATACATTTGTACAGCACCGTAGTGCTGTAGCTTCAAAATCACACAATAAACTTCAGCTTATGCTGATTACAAACATCATAGGGTATACGGTACTGTTAGCATGACACAAAACCCACAAAAGTAAAAACCTGATCTTGCGAACGTTTGCTGCAATCGGCTTAGCGTTTGGTCTCATCTGAACCAGCACGTACTCAACTTCATCACCAACTGAAATGTCTCCTCCACTTACGACATCCGTCAGACGAAACGACGTCTTCCTTCCATCCTCCGTGTCTGGGCACAGGAATGCTGTCTGCACACATTGCAAGATTTACCACTAACAGATAAGAGTATTACTACCTGAAGCACTGTCCATAATGTACGATATACTGCTAACAGTTAAACTAAAAACGATGAAATGAAAACACAAGAAAAAGCTAAAAAAACAAAACGCATCCTTGTCAAGTTTACCTGAATGAGTTTCTGCCAAATATTCAGGCCACAATACAGACTAGAAATATCACACACCCAAGCAAGACACAGTATTGACATTCCTTTGCTCGTCTGTTTAATTAATATCTCTCTATATATTGTCCATTTTGTCCATCCTCTGTCATTGATGTATGGCAATGTATGTCATGTTCTGCCTGAGTGGCAAATAAACATCTAAACTACTTAATATTTAAAGTGCAAAGCCAGAGAGGCAGACAGCTGATGGCATAAAAAAAGTCTCTAAAATGAGTTAATATACTTCTAGTTCCTGTAAACTAAGCAATTAACAGTGATCAAGTGTATATGCATACATGGCCTTTGATGGAGTCGACGCGAGCATGCAGGAAGCGATGGGACGAGGCAACGTTTGTAGCAATGCGTTTGCCCGTGCTTCGTACTGTTGCCAGCTGAAAGCGTACGCTGTCCCCTTTCTGTAGCACTTCCTGCTTGTCAATCAGGTTTGCTACGCCGTACTGGTAGCAAGCTCCGTTGGTCTCATCAGCATTGGTCTGAATCAGTCCGAAATGATCCTGTCTCTCAGACGACATGCATGCTCGAACCACTTTACCATCCAGCATGCCAGGAACCAGTTCCTAAACAAGATCAGAATGCACTGCAGCTATGCATAAACCTGTAAACCAGCGGCATTGACTAGCGATTACAATATCAAAATCTGGAATCCAAGGATAAAAGGCATCCCTATCCCGAGACTTCAAAATTAAGAATAATGCATCAAAATGGTACAGTCCGAATGTTAGACGATGAAATAATTCTGACCATTCAGTCACAGTGTAGCACGGTAGTGCGTAACACTGTTGTAAGGGCGACTATCAAAGTCAAGGGGAAACTCCAGATTTTGGGCACCTGTAGCCCCCAAACCACTTAATCAATCGACTTAAAATTTGCCTTGGATGATTAGGTCGGCCATGTGACCCTACCTGCCAAAAATAGTACAAATCGGCCCAGCAGGGTCGGCGTGGCAAAGGGGTGAAATATAATGTTCAAAAATAGGTTCTTTCTTTCTTTCTTTTTTATACTTTTCTTGCCAAGCTCTGGAGAACACATTTTTGGGAGTATCGCCGTATTTTTTACACCGGATGACGGTTTTGGTGGGGATTGATTTCCTAGGAGGGTCTCAACATTCATCTTTAATATTTTCCCCTTCTGATACCCAAAAACTACCAATTTTTGCCCATTTTCGAACTTAGAAAAACGCATTTGTAAAGAGTTTCCTAACAAGAATTGGGCGGTCAGTTTTGTTAAAGATCCTCTGCACAAAATTGACAAAATAAACTCTATTTCTCGAAAGGTCAGCAGTGGACAGAAGCGGACTGTCCGAACAACACAGAATATCGAGTGTGTAGCGGAGCTGATTATGCAGCCAGGAAGAGAACCGTGGGTCCAGCAAAATTCCGAGAGAGATTCAGAAGGGCACATTGAACAGTTGTTTACTTGACTGTCTTGTTGTTGTATGAAGTTTTCGCTGTTTTAATTAGACATACACACAAGCACGTATTTCCATTTGCGTTTCACCATTGTGATATAATACAGTTGGGGTGCTTTGATTCTATCGTATTATTTGTTAGTAATGTTCTGATATACTCATTAGGTTTTGATATCAATATGTGCAGAGAAAACTAGCAATTTATATGGTGTGTCATTTTGTCCATAAACAAATGCATTAGCATTTAAAGCAAAATAATATAGGGGACGGTTTTTATGGCCCACTCTGTATAAAACAAGTTTTCCACTCTTTTACCGACAAAAAATACAGGACTTTTCCAGGAGCCGCATGACAAATTTTCCAGAACTTTTTCGTAGCTCACGAATGTTCAAACACAATGAAAAAAGTAAGTAATTAAGCAAACGAAGTGAGCAGAAAAATTTTTGTTGTACGCAGTAATTAAGTAAGCAACAGTCAACACAGACTAGGTGATATGCTATTGCTGCTTGTGTTCCGTTTGAACTAATTAAGAAATTTGAGCTAATGCTCACTAGACGCGCGAAAGCCTATAGCAGTTCCGGTTCAGTAGTTTAGCTAAAAATTGAGGTGTTCATGCTAAGTTAATATACAAATACTAAATTCTTTATCTGGATCGCATAACGGTAGTTCCATGACGCCACCTTGTGAATGATATAGACTTGTGTCGCAGCCCGAAATCGTCAAAAAATCCATAAAACCCCCTATTTTGGCGTTCAAGGTCATCCAAGATCATTGAATTCAGCGGTAATCGAGAGCCAGTGTACGACTTCCTATTAGTGATTAATAGTAACCTAAGCCCTATCTTGCACTGTTACTGAGATACAGTGACTTATTGGCCCAAAATTGCAAATTTTGCCCACCCCCCTCTCATTTAGCGCCCTTTGAATTTATGCAAGAGCTTTATGGTTCCTGAAACTAGAGTCCTCCAGGCAGCTGAAGATGGAGATTTGATGATCCTAGCTTGCACCGTTTTTGACTGATCCACCCGTGTGCCGGACAAACAGACAGACGGACAGAATTGCGATGGCTAAGAAGCGCTAAAGCAGTAGCTGGTTTCGCGCATAAAAATGCGTTATATTCAAGGATATTTTTCCAGGACTGTAGTGATTTTCCAAGACTTTCTAGGTGTGGGAACCCTGATAAAAGCTAAGTATACGAGCTGAATAGGAAACAACATGAACAATTAATAGCATGACCAGTAAAGTACACCACAAAACAAAAAAAAGTCCGGTGCAGTTATGATCGCAATGGATCTCACCAGTGAAAGAATCGTCCCGGTCTTTAGCTTGCGAATGCTCTCAGCAACAGGTTTCGTCGAACTGTCAATCAGCGAAAATTCCACCTCGTCTCCAGCATTCAATTCAACAGTCTCCTCATCCCTGAAACACATACAGATGCTGCATCATGTCCAACTGATGACGGACAGCTGTATACAACAAAATACACCATCTCCAGTTTTTGTCACCTTTATCTCCTGCAGCCGGCCGGCTCATCTATGCAGCTCAAAGCAAACAACGCAGCAGTAGTGTTTGCTGCCTCACTCTACCAATCAACTTTAAGGTATGGTTTTCCATCACCAATCAAATCAAATTACTGATCTCGGATCAATCTGACGTTCAAAATTGAGCAACTGATCAACTGTGTTTCGTTTTTCTATACATTTTTGATGTCCAATTACATGATGCGTGACTTGTTGATTCACACGCCACTCTGATTGGCTGACAGTGACCTCGATTTGCAGTCTTGTGCAGAATTACCCAGCAAGCAGTGCAAGTGAACACTAGCCAGTAAACGTTGTCATAGCAATGAATCGTTTGCTATCACAAACATTCTGTCTTTATCAATATGGGAGCATCTATCCACTTTTATTTCCTGATGAAACACTATACACAGTATAAATCGATTAGAAACGATTGATCGCCATGACTGGAACTTCATTTTAATGCGTGAACTGGTGCGAATAAGCAACGAATTGCAGATCGCCACATTTAATCGTCAGTTATCTGACCTGATCGTCCAATAAGCGGTCATCAACTTGATGGGAGATTAGACAGATGATCAGTCGCTAAGTGGCAATGGAAAAACGACCATTGAGATCATCTCTGGTCAAGTCCCAAAGGTAATTGGAGATCAAGTGGATCGGCCATCAAAAGTGCATGTCAAAACGGAACCTAAGAATCTTTGGAATGTGTAGGAGTCATCTATCTAAAGACAAAGAGTAAGACACCAGTCCAAGTATAAGCCGAGTTTCAGCTTATGACTGAATGCTTAACGAATAAGACAACAATACTTCACCACATCATTCATAATTCTACCAATCACACATCCTTAGCAGCATCTGCTATATCTTGTCAATCTCCTCTCTACTTTCTCTAATTACTGGCTCACTTTTCCTCTCGGATATCGTTATACACACTATAATACATAATAGAATACGCATAAACAATACAGACGCAATAAACTATGTCACTTAGACACATATGATGTGACTCTTATCAAAAGACAATTACTAACTATACTCACTTAAGCTTGAAGCCAACAATTCTCTCATGATTGACAGCCTCTATCAGTCCAGTTCTGTCCCTCGACGCAGCCACGTACCCGTAGTCTTTACCAACGGGCGCCGGCACACGGCTCACCACTTTGACACCGATGGCATTCTTCGTGTTGTTCTTGCGACTTTCAGAGACCTGGAACTCCACCTCAATTCACAGCAATTGCCAAGTCACAATTGAAACCAATTTGCTACAGGCCCAGTGTAAACAAGACACTGGACCACAGATTTAGAGGCAAGAGATGAATCAACTGTGTAGCAAAGTAAACGATGCTTAAAGTTCCAGCCAAATGGATCAGCAGAAAGAATCTCCAGTGTGGAAATAAAAAGTCAACAAATGACCCACGACTGCTCTGTATACAACCTTCAGTCAGGCTGTATCTATTTGAGCATTACAGATTTTCATTTTATGCATAAACATGAACAAGACTTCAGTATATTGGAACAGAGCTTATAACCTACAGTCACAGACAACATGTAGTCTTTGGGTACTGGAAATAACCAACAGCTATATGAGCGACCAATGATACAGCAGTTTACAACAAATCAACTGCGAACAAGCTACCTTGTCACCGAGCTTTGGTGCATTGCCCTCAACGGCTGCCATTGTGAACAGGATCGTCTGCTTCGTGTTGTTGACATCATACAGGATAATCCCCGGACTCTCGGGATCCAGACCTTTAGCTGCCAACAAATTACCAAACTAATTACTCGTAATAATAAAATCACTGCATGCTGAAAATTCGATTATCATGTAAACAGACAATAAAAACTGTTTACGTTGTAATAATCACACAAGCAGAACATCTAAACAATGAGTTGTGTTTCTGATGATAAACTAAACTGATGACAAATCTACGAAGCACCGAATTTTCTACCATAGTTCAACAGCAGCAAAGAATATTGATTTCAGTTTGTGACATTTACATCTCACCACCAATTTGCCATAGACTGAAACTATACTAGTTTTCTGCTACATTTATTCAAACAGCCAATCTTTCCAAAGTTATTCCAAGCTAGACTAGGCCACAAAAAACTGAACTGGTGGAAATTGCTGAAACAGAACTTCTACTGGCAGAATGTCACTACTGTTCCTCAACTACATTATGTTTTTTTCTGTTTGCATACACTGCCTTTTGACATACTAAATGACTGGCAAATGTCTGGTACTGAAGTATGAATATTGTTATTGTTAGAGAAGGAGAAGCAGAAGAGCCAAATGTAAAAGCATCGTACATGGTGTGCAGTGGGTCACTCCGGCCTCCTTCTCAACGCTGCCCACAAACTTCTCCGGCTCACTCACTATTGTACCCTTTGCTAGGAACACGATACGAATAGCAACCAGGCGCCCAACGGCTGTCAGATCCTGAACACACCGGCAAACTGGAATTACCGCAATAACTGATACAACTACTGAAAAAACGTAAAGTCCTCCCAAAGCCAGATGGTCCACTGGATGACATTAATATATGTTTCCTTAGCCCTTAGCCAGACACCAGTTTACACTGCAAGATGACAGATAGAGAGCTAGTTCATCATATGGTGGAGCTGTTTATATTCTAGCTTAAGCTGGTACTCAGTGCACCTGTCCACAGAAAAAACAGGAATATACAGCTAATAGGTGATAAATGCCAGTCAATGTTCATCACGTTAAAAATGTTATTGCTCTTAATATACACTGATCTGAAAACATTCTGTCCATGCAGAGAAGTGGATAGTCAGAACTTGAATGAGGTCAATAACGTAGTACGTCTCAGCCTGAGTGCAGACATTCAATCAATGCTGACTGGAAACAGCATGCAAACAAACAGCAAGACAGAATATGAGATTATTTGGTGACCTTGACCTTTAACCTTTAATGACTTGTGATTCTTCACTATTATGGTGAGCGACTTAACATGGGTTTAAATGAATAATAAACATATTGATGCCTGTGACTAATAAGAAACTAGATAAAGTAGAGATACTGTGTCCATAAATGGATAATGCAAAAATGTAACATCTCGGGAAGTGTAATGACAATAAGCACTGCCGTACCTGGACGACTGTGAATTCCACTTCCTGCTGGAGTCGGACTTCGCGTTCCAAGTCAAGCAGCTCGCTGTAGTGAAAGAACATACGAGCATCACGATCAGTGCATCGAATGAACCCGTAGCCTTCTTTCAGCGACACTATGTATCCCTATGCACCAATCATGGCTCAGCTCCAACAGTCTGTGCACTAGTTTGACCCCAAGGCACTGACCAAGTGCTGTGCTAGCACTGACCTGTCCTAGGCCAACACGAAATATCATTGTTATAACACTAGCAAAGTATCCGCCATATGCGCGGGTTACTTTGCTAGTGAAATGAATGCACACAAGAGTTTGGGAGGGGAGTTTGGAGGGGTTGTATGCAGCCTTAGGCTGAAACCTTTAAGTGGCCATCATTCACCACGAAGCTGAGCACTATAATGACCAACTTAATGCTGACTGGAAACAGCATGCAAACAAACAGCAAGACAGAATTTGAGATTATTTGGTCACCTTGACCTTTAACCGTTAATGACTTGTGAACGAAAGCCAGCTGTCAACTGTCAACTGTTACAGAAAATGTAACACCCAATATCATTGTTAAAACATGATGCCTTGTTGAGACAATTAACTGCTGCTATATCAATGGTAGGCTACTTGGTAAACAGTTCAGTTTCAGGCCTAGATTTAAAAGTTCCAAAAAATACTGGCTGAACTAGTGTTTGCAGACAATTTGTTACAAAGAAATAATAACACCTTTATCATTGACTCATGACACAATAACGCTGTTGCAGTTACAATGATTGATTCCGAACCGACCTTTTCCCGCTGTTCTTTGCTGACAAAGAACGTGTGTTCACTCAGAACAATGTTGGTCGCTCGCTGCAGCTTGTCACGCCTGTCTGTTGCAATGTTAAACTCCACAATGTCATCAATCATCAGCGTGTAGTCACCAACCTGGTCGCGGTCTCCGAATGGAATCTCGATCGGTCTGCATACGACAAACAACAAGTCATTCAAAGAATAATAAGTACACCAAGTAGAAATCATCCACAGGCACGCATAAAATCAATTACATGACTCAAAAATATAAACAATCTAATATCATCTCTGCCACTATGCCAATCGCCAAAGGCCAGCTAATATGGATATAGTTTTTTTTAACTTATTCACTTAACTTCACATCTGAGGTAACTTCCGGCCGAGCAAAGAATTCAAGCAGCACATTGATTTGATGGCGCACATTGCTTATACACATTTCAGACGTCGTAAACCAGCTAACAGATGGGCTAAAGTGTAGACGAGCTAAAGTGTAACAATGGATTCAAACTAATGGAAAAGTCACATTTCAAAGCAAGGTTATTTGCTTGTTTGGATACATTTCTGGCAGATTTTACCATTTAAAACATACATCTATGTGTTACAGACAGATGATAGACGACAAACATATCAAACTAGGATCAGAACGATACCAAAGAAGCTACCCAATACCCAATATTATGGATCATACCGATAGCAATACCCATTACCAATACCGATTCCCATTGGATCATCAGCCTCCCGCCACGTGCTGCCGCACTGTCAGGGCTAGACACAGCAAGCAAAGTGCGCTATTGAGCACACTGTGTTAATCTAATGAGTGTAATGTAATCTATTTGTGTTGTGAGAGGAGTGTCAAGCTTACTCTGAGCTTGAGGAAATCTTGCATGCTTCGACTTGGCATTCGCTCAATCCACTTTTTTTGTCTAGCCGAAAAGCTATGGTCGCGACGTGCATCAACTTTTGGCCCTTTGTAGGGAACATCGAGGGCTGGACAGGGGCAGAATTCTGGGCAAATACATCGAAGGGATTTTGAGGGAGCATGATGGGAAATTTTTCTTTGACCCCTCATATATTTCCTATTAGGGGAGCTGGGGTGCTGAAAATTTTTGTTTCAAAGGGCCCCAGACGTGTTCTGGCAAAATTTTGACCCCCTTGATTGAATGAGGGATGAAGGGGTAAATGTTAAGTGATTTCCCCAATTTCAGCGGGTCCATTTCGGTGCAAATCCTGCCTGATAAACTATGGGGTGGATCAGTGCGTTTCATTCACCAGGATGTCAAGGAATAGCCCCCATTTGGCAGTGTGACAGACGGACGGACGGACGGACAGACAGACGGACGGACGCCCAGACGATGGCAAAGACGCGCAAAGCATTCTGCTTTCGCGCGTAAAAACTAAGGTCCGGTTTTTCCATTGCCAATCAAATCAAATTTGATCTCCGATTTACGGATCTTCAATTAACTTAATGTTCAGAATTGATCGTTGATCAACTGTGTTTTGTTTTTCCATGGATTTTCGATCTCCAATTACGTGATCGGCGATTAGCGGATCGGCCGACAACTGAGCCTACTTTATGCCAATCTGAATGGCTGACAGTGACCTCAATTTGTGGCGTTGTGTGCTAAATTACCAAGCACGCGCTGTGCCAGCACAGATAGCCAGTAAACATCATCACAGCAACGATATCAACGATATCGTCTGCTGTCAAAAATACGTTTTATCGTAAATCAATACGGCAGCGTCTATCCATTTTATTAATTTTGTTCACAAAACACTATGCATGCTTAATGAATCTGTAAGTTTTGCTTGATGCCACAGGAAGCATCAAGCAAAGCTTACAAGCAAAAATCACCAGTAGTGATTTATTGCCATGCCTGGAACTTCCTTTTAATGCATGTATTGGCAGTATTGCCGTTCTGACCGGCAAAGTGAAGCAATGTTTCTGGTGCGAATAAGCAACGATGAACTGCAGATCGCCCTGTTTAATCATCAGTTATCTGACTTGATCGGTCAATATTCGGCCATCAACTTGACGAGAGATTTGATGGACGATTAGTCGCTAATTGGCAATGTAAAAACGATCATTGACACGATCTCCGATCAAGTCCCGAAGTTGATCGGAGATCAATTTGATCGGCCATCAAATGTGCATGGAAAAACGGGACCTAAATGAGTAATATTTCTGTAATGATGAATTGCTTTACCCCTCGAGTGTCTCGTAGACAATACGTCCGGCTAAAGGGTCACCCTGTCTCGTGTTCTGTGGCAACTTGAGTGTCTTCAAGATCTTTCCTCGCTTCTTCTCAGTCGCGATGTCTTCAAATATCACCGTTCCCTCGGGCAGCCTTTCCACATTGACAGCCACCTCCTTGTTCTACACAACCACACCACAGAATGCATCAAGCAAAACTTACAGATTCATTAAGCAGCATTCAGGTGTGCATCTATCTATCTTACACCGCAACTTGACTGCAAATGCTTCGTCAGAAAACGAAGATAATGAGACTACAGAGCGGTATGTAATATGTGCTGATAACATTAGTCATGTCAATGACAGACAGATGCACAGTTGTACACCAGACATCCATGTCAAATGCACAGATATAAAAATTTTTTTAAAGGTTTTTAAAATTTTTTCTTTTCTTTTCTTTTTTTTATTTTTTCACATCTACGATCAAATGAACAACACTCTTGCTGTTCCTGGTGTAACTAAAAATAAATACATTCCAATAATGTCACATCGTTGATTGCCTGCCACATCTCTCTTTAGTAAGAGCAAACTACACACCGCTACAAATTGAAAATATTTGTACTATGCAATATAACCAGTGCTCAGTGTTTACTGAATACTGACATTGCGAATCTGCACTGCAAATTGGACGTCATCGCCGAGTGTAAGAGACTGGAGATCATCGTGAAACTCGCTAAAGTGAAAGAAGATCTCTCGGACAATGTCGGCACGCTCAATGAATCCATAGTTATCCTTCAGTGAGCAGACCACTCCGTGGAAGACACCATTTGATGACGCTGCTTTGATCAGCTTCACACGCCGTGCACGAATGTTGCCATTTCTGCACACATCAAGCATTTCAAACACTGGATATACAGGGTGCCGAAACATAGTTATATAACAGGGCTGAAAAATAACACGTTCACAGGACAACTTTCTGATAAAATGCACAAATTTGAAAACCTTGAATAATTACTTAGTTTACGCTGAATGTCTGACTGACCTCTCATCGGTGGAGATGAAGAACTCCACTTGGTCGTCCGGTTCCATCTTTTGACCTGCCAGTTCCAAGTCCTCCAAACCAAATGGCAGGAAGAACGTCTCACCACTCTGTTCATAGGCAATGCGGCCCATGCCATCCAATAGAGATGGTGCCTCCCCATCACTCTGTCAGCATTACAAACAACGACCAGCCATACAAACACACAGCTTACGACGCTACTTCATCAAAACATTCAATTCTGACGTAAGGTTAAACTAAAAAGTTAAATCATCAATAGTCTACAGCACTTTCTCAGAGCTCTGTGACCGATGTGAACACTGATCATCTCCGTTTCCAAAGCTTCGAGCCAGCAGTGAATGCAAACACAACTCAGATAATTATACGAGCAGAGGACCGACAGCCAGACCGCACATATACTGCTGTAACCTTCCCGCTGGTAAGGCCAGTACCAAATTATACTGTTTGGTGACAGAAGCAGATGTGTGTGAACAACTTGCCCAGAATCGTTACCAAACAGTGCACCAGCCAGGGGTCAAACCAGCCACTTTTCAGCATCAGTTCAACATGATACCATTAAACTATACTATAATGCTCATTTTTAATCCTCAAAACAGTAAATATCATCTTTAGTTTTCATGTGTAAATACAGCCAATAAGAAACACAACCACATTGTTGTTATTATGAATTCAATACCATTTTGTCCCACAGTTAACACATATTATATATAAAAAACTGCAAGCAATTCATTTAATGTTGTATAAGCGCTGACGAAAAAACGGCAAAAATCAAGAAGTATAAGCATAAGTATGAAGAGAACCGGAAAGAAGTAGTAACGAAAACCAACGAGCGTGAGGAATCCAGCATTAGACATTTATTAATATTATT
>Ga0209671_1003298_pt1 | contig 15425 bp, 9 predicted proteins | sample WorMetHERISLAND2_2_FD_187401 | JGI IMG/M metagenome (GOLD analysis project Ga0209671, IMG submission 187401) | Marine gutless worms symbiont microbial communities from Max Planck institute for Marine Microbiology, Germany - Olavius geniculatus... | ecosystem: Host-associated > Annelida >...
GTTATTTTGTTTTTAATGAAGTGAAGTTCTACTCTTAGCTGGTAACTTAGGTGGTAATTTCATTATTTTTAACTGTTAACTGGACGCTGTGACAGGCCAGAGTCTTGGATACGGCTTCGTTAAGTACCGGACCCCGGACGCCGCTGCATCTGCTATCAGCACGTTCAATGGACTTCGCATTCAGAATAAAGTGCTTAAGGTTTGCTTCAACAACAACAACAACTGCTACTACTACTACTACTACTACTACTGAATAACAACGACAGCTGGCGCTAATCTCGATATTGTAGACTGTTGTAATTGTCGCTATCGGCACAGCCAGAATGGAACAAATATGGCGACTCAGCCGTCTGACTTCTAAAAAACAAATTTCCAAATTTCCGAACGTTGTATGATATGTAGTTGGAAAAAATAATCGGAGGGTTTTATCTCGGCTAATCTGTGCCGAAATAGTTAGATATTATTTAACAAAACGAGCTGCGTGATTTGATATATTTGTTTCGATTCGTTTCGTTTGTTTGCTTCTCCCATTTTTTCTGGCTGCGTCGTTGATTGACAATGATTGTTGAAATTTTATGTTACATATAGGGCGGTGCATAAAAAGAACTGTACCAAAAAACTTTATAAACTTCATGGTAAATTTACACCAGTGATTTCACAGGCACGCTCATCAGTAACTTTCTAATGAAGTTATCATTAAATAACACAACAGCGTCGCTATACTGCTTCGTCAGATATCAGTATTCGAATTTCAAAAGCCAACAATATCATTTAACAACGTAGGCTTATTGTGACAAAACATTTTTATGCGCGAAAGCAGCTACTGCTTTCAGCGCGTCTTAGCCATCGCAATTCTGTCTGTCCGTCCGTCTGTCACACGGGTGGATCAGTCAAATACGGTCTAAACTAGGATTGCCAAATCTTCACCATCGGCTGCCTGGAAGACTCCGGTTTCAGGAACCGTAAAGCTTTTTCATAAATTCGAAAGGGGTCACCCCGAACGAGAGCGCTAAATACGAGGGGGTGGGCAAAATTTGCAATTTTTGGCCAATAAGTCACTGTATCTCAGTAACGGTGCGAGATAGGCCATAGGTTACTATTAATCACTAATAGGAAGTCGTACACTGGCTTTCGATTGGCGCTCAATTCAGTGACCTTGAATGATCTTGAACGCCAAAATAGGGGGTTCTATGGATTTTTTGGCGATTTCGGGCTGCGACACAAGTCTATATCATTCACAGGGTGGCGCAACGGAACTATCGTTATGCGATCCAGATAGAGAATTTGGTATTTGTATATTAACTTAGCGTGAACATCCCAATTTCAGCAAAACTACTGAACCGGAACTGCTATAGGCTTTCGCGCGTCTCGTGAGCATTAGCTCAAATTTTTGGTAAAGTATGGTGAGACCTTTCGCAATCATTTTATTAGCATTTTTTAGGTTGAGTGCAAAACTTTAATAAGTTGAAGGCTCTAGTACTTGAATATAGTGTCTAATATAAGCTTATGCCTGTAAAACAGTTCTGAAACCTGTTCACTGTTTGATGAAAATAAAAATTAGCCTATACAACTGTGAATTATGATGATTTACTTTTTGGGCCGCCTGTATCACAGTTAGTTTCTCATTTATTTTTGTCGCATTTTGTTTGGTACATTACTATTATTTTTTGTTTTATTCCTACAACTGATGACAGGCTGTTCCCGATTTATTTTCTGCATCCTACACGTAGTTTTTTAAAAGTTTGATTTGAGAATATTTCTGACATTTCATCACCCAGTTGCATGGATCATTGTCTAATCGTCAACCGATTCATTTAGATCTACTATATAGTCTGCAGTACGTCTGTGAAGTTTTGTTTTCATATTCTAGCATGTTCTGTTATGCGACGTTGTCACTGGCTTTGGGCTGTACCCTATACAAACGACATCTGGAAATCCAAGTATGCTGGTTCATTTGGGGCGACTGAAAACGCGAGACCTGACATCGCGAGACCATCAAAATTGTGGGGACTGACATCGCGAGACTGGACAACGTGAGACCATGTAGCAAAGGTGGACATCGCGAGACCTGACAACGCGGCACCAAATCGCAGGGGTGGACATCGCGAGATTTGTTTCAATGTTCGAGTATCTGCTCACTAATAAGTTTTTTTGTTACTATGAATGTTATACGAACTGTAGGCATCAGTTTGTCTTAATTGTCTTAGTCATCTGTGTATTACTGTATACCGTCTAAGCGTGTTATGTTTAACGAAGCATGTTTAACAAAGCAGAAAATAACGCGTCAAATACAATTTAATGTTACGATAATGCAGTACGTCTAAAACGACAAAGTTTATAGAGCAACAGTAAATAAAGCATTTCTGACACACGCATGACACATGGTTCACAGAAGCGCGCATGTCCGCACGGCACCAATGCGAAGCCAGCACGTGGCGCCACGAAGCACACTTCGCAGCAGTCGTCAGAGGTTGATGCAGCTGACGATTCCGACGCCGTCAACGGACAGTTTTCTGATTTCTACTTAGCAGTAATCATCCGTCAAGGACTATTCAGTTCCTCTGTTCAACCGCTGTTTGATCAAGTGCTTAAACTACATGGTCTCGCGTTGTCAGGTCTCACGATGTCCACCCTTGCTACATGGTCTCACGTTGTCTAGTCTCGCGATGTCAGGTCTCGCGATTTCAGCGTCCCCGTTCATTTCCCTAGATTCTGGGAGACCACGAAAGTGAGCTTTTTGGCTATGAGAGACAGCATATTGTCATTGCATTGCATGGTGTGAACAAGACCAAAGAAGTCTCAAGACCAAGACCAAGACCCTTATAAACTTCAGAGATGTTTTCAAGACCCAGCTATTTACTAAGTCCAAGACATCCATTGCCAAAAATGACGCCGATCGCGTTATATGGAAGAAATTAAAAGTTATTAAGTAAATCATTACATCCTGAAGTATAGCCATGTAGCTTCCGTTTAAAATTTATTAGCATAACACGTGTGAAAAGTTAGCAACAGGTTAAGGATAAAACCGTTGACTTCAAGGTCAAGATCAAGATAAATTTGCCGTTCAAGGGCCAATACCAAGACCACATTTTTGGTCTCGAGTTTTTGCTCTTGAGACTACGTAGGACTAGAGGGAGTAAGAAAACAAAACGGGCGATAAAAGAAGGACAAAGTGAAAACGTTTAGGCCCCAATTTTATTCATCCCAGCGCCGACTATGCGTCTCGGTATTGTGAATGTGTTTTTTGTTCATTTAGTTTAATTTCTGTTGAGTTGATGTGGTCGGTGGTGGCCGTCCGACAGGTGTCGCTAGCGAGACCAAGCTGTGACTCGATCAAAGGCGCTAATCTGTATATTGGAGGTCTGCCTAAACACATGACCAGCCAGGATTTGCTTGATCTGTTCGCGCCCTGCGGACAGATTATCACCGCGCGCGTCCTGTGCGACCCAAAAACCGGTAAAGTACAGAGTGAAATTAATGCGAATGAATTTAAACATTGAATGAATGCGTTCTATAGATTAGGCTAATGGTACGATCAGAATATTTTACTTTCGCATTCAGTGGATCAGTGGAAACAGAGGGTTTTTCGGAGTTCGGGTCGAATTCTACAACTGCCACATACCATTCATTTTCAGCCCATGTTTATTTGCAGGCAGTTTACATTTTAGACGTTTAATAAAGATTGTTTTATCACGAACTACTCTTTTGTTGCTACGTATCAAATCTCGGACTAGAGTGAGCAAAACTACAGGCAGGCAGCCAGACAGGTGACGTTATTTTACGGAGTCCAATTCCCTGTTGCCTGCCTGATTTTTGTTCCATTTAGGCTTATAATCTAAAATTAAATATAAGTTATTGGTCGACTCGGATGCCACGTTGTGGACTGCAGTGCCAATTGTTTTTTAGTTGTTGCGGCAGTTGTGTTTATTTTAAATTGGCAGTTTGATTTTGTTCACGTCCACTTTATGCGAATTACGTGTACTTTTGCACATATAATAGCCTAACATTGCGTTTACTTTTATTTGCACTTTTGACAATAAGTAGAAACCATTTCACCCGTACTAACGCTAACATAGGCCTAATATTTCACAGCGTGCAGGCGATAAAATAACATAACAATAACAAAACAAGAAGGGTTCGGAGAGCTAAACCTCCGCTGACCTGATGTCTGTTTTATTTCACTGTGCACTTAAAGTACGACACATTTTGGGGAAATTTAAACTCAACACAAAAACTTTTAGCATCAGCCTACAATATATGCCTAATGCTGCGCTCTCGCTACAGTAAAATATCGCCGTCGAGCCTGTTCTGTTGAAAGAAAAACAATATAGGATGAAAAATTGGGGGAAAATACGGAAAGGGATCGTCGGTTTTTTTACCACTCAACACGGTAGTACTTATGTTTATGGACCAAAAACGCCGTGCAAAATTTTATCAACATTTATTCATAACTTACAACGCTTCAGCTATTTCTGTAACGGTAGATTGACGTTGCTTTCGCAATGGCGGCTCAAGATCACAATAATTCTTTCCGGCTCTAGGCGGAGTCCAGCCGTCATATATACACATTTCGGTCTGGTTTACGTTTAGAATAACATATTAATATTTACACACTATACGGTATAGACACACAGAAGCTTTTGTTGACCAAAAACTGGAAAGTGAACGTATAACTTTGTGTGTCTCATTTAAGTACCCAGCTGTAATTTTTGTTTTTAAAATAAATTCTCAGTGGTGAGGGTTGAACTGTCCAACCTGTCGTCGCTTACGGCCGGGATCCACCGAACGAATATTTCATACTACAATATTTTGCTTTTAGGGGGCCTATATCTCATCTCAGTCGTCTTGTGGTGGCGGCTTAGCGTAAGGGTTAACACATTGGTCTTGATCAACAAAGTTGCTCGACGCCGATCGCGGTTAGTACCCGGTACTTTTATGGGTGACCGTCCGCAGACCGGTAAACCGTCTCTGTATATAACTAGCCACCAAGGTCAACTCCATCTTCTATCCTTCCGGGGTTGGTAGATCGAGTACCAGCCTCTCTGGCTGAGGTTAAGGCAGTATGCGTTCACCTGTGTCGAGTGAGCAGGTTACACTGTGATTCCATATGGCAGCTGACGCTGCGTAGCTCTTTGATGGGTTTGCACACTTTAAATTTCTTATAGGCGTGATGTTCTAGGTCTAATTTTAGTACCGACAAACGCTGTGTGTAATTAGGACTTGTAAACGGGTCACTTTCGTAAGTGGTTATTTTTGATCGACTGATTGAGTGCTACGTTTCAGGTCTGACAAAAGGCGTCGGTTTCATTCGGTTCAACCTCAAGTCCGAGGCTGAGGCTGCAATCAGGCTACGCTCTGGGACAGTGCCGCCGGGAGCCAGCGAACCCATCACTGTCAAGTTCGCCAACCAGCCGACCATCAGCAAAGTGACCGCGCCGCTGCAACAACCAGCAGTTACTGCTGCAGCAGCCAACTTAAAGTAGGGCCCCCTACGTCTAGTAACTATATCATTCAACTTCAGTTCCGAGTAACATTTTGATACTGAATTGATATGTTCACCGTAATTATGATTCTGGCAGAAAATAATTACCCGAAGTTATATTTCGGTGAGCTAGGGTATTGTATTAAATTTAGGCCGATGTTTACTTTATGGCCTGTTCACTTTTAGTGTAGCCTATGTGAACTTTTTGATTACCGTACGTGTATTCGTTTTGTTTTTATGTTTGAACGTTTTGTCTCAGTTTTTGTTTCAAAGCTTCTATTTTTAACTTCACTGAGTTTGCATGCTGGTGCTGTCTTTAGCGTAATAAACGGTGACTGAGATAAGGCTTATGACATAGGCCCCTAGCGTTACTAATTTTTGCAAGAGCGCTCTACTGTCACAGTGAACGCACTGCGGGATGTGTGATATGCTAACAAGGATAGCCGACCGTACTGGTTTTCAGTGACCTTCAAAGTCATCCAAGGTCGATGATTTTCATGTAATCTGAAAGGGCGTATGTCAATTCTTATTTGTGATTAATACTAACTTTGGCTTTATCTCTCATCGTTTACTAGATACGGCCACTTTAGCTTTAAACATTCCATTCAAAATTGCGGCCAAACCGCTGCAGATGGAGACAGGGTTACTATTGACAGCCTATAAGAAGTTGCCAGCGCCCTATCTGATGCTGCCATCGCCGACCCCCTATGACTTACCGTTTAGTCACAATATTACACGATTTATGTAATATTTTGGGGAACACTTTTAACACGATTAATTAACCCTTTGTCGCAGCTCTTTGTGTACAAAATTTGGAGAATTGAGTTCAAGGGAACATTTTCAAATTTGGGGTTGAATGGAAGGGGTAGAAAAATGCGTTATGACCCTTCAAGGTTATCCAAAGTCAATGATTTACATTTCATTTGAAAGCTAATATGCGACTTAAATCCTATTAGTGATCAATAGCAATCTAGGCCCTATCTCGCACCGTTTAGCCACAATACATCCGTGACAGACGACGACGACGGACAGACCGACAGACGGACGGACGACAATCGTAGGCCCAGGGCCGGATTAACCTTCAGGTGGCCCGATGCCGTGCGACAATGGGGGCCCTTCCGCAAGTACAGTACTGCCAGCTTTTGTATGGCATCTTAAAAGCATCTGTTTGACTTTCCACAACTTGTTTTCTAGTGCCATAGGCCTACAATTTCCAAACATATTGTCGTTTTCTCCAGTATGACAAAACTGACAACTGGTTTAGGCCTACCTTTGTACTTAGCGGGATATAGCCTGTGGCGTATAAGATTTCTGATGCCTTCTTGAGAGCGTCAAATTTAGGTATTGCTTAAAAATCCCAATTTTTGCTATTATTCACTAATTTAGCGTACAAATGGCTGCAAGTGAACACATACTTGCTACTAATCGTCACATTCACTGCTTTCTCTGGGCACCTATAGGCTTACATTAATGACCTTAAACGACCTTGAAATCCAATAACCGGGTTTTGTGGTTTTTGACGCGCTACAGCTATGCTGTACGGCGTCCTTGGCATCGTTGTCGTCTGTCGTCCGTCCGCCCATCAGTATGTAACGGATGTTCTCTGGTTAACAGGTAGGCCTAGGTTTTGGGGAACACTTTTAACACGATTAATTAACCCTTTGTCGCAGCTCTTTGTGTACAAAATTTGGAGAATTGAGTTCAAGGGAACATTTTCAAATTTGGGGTTGAATGGAAGGGGTAGAAAAATGTGCATTTTTAATGGAAAACTGGCCTTGTTTCAGAAACGGTGAGAGATTCGCCAAGATTACTATTAGTCACTAATAAAAAGTCGCATATTGTCTTTTAAATGACATAAAAATCATTGACCTTGGATGACTTTAAAGATCAGTACTGCAACAGGAATTGTATGCACTGTAGCGCGTCTTCCCTAGCGACAGCTGGGCTTTATGTTTTTCGCGGTTTTAGGCTGCGATGTTCAACAGTGGATTATACCGAAATTACTGCATGGAGTTTGGATAAACCAGGACAACATGTGCATGAATTTTTTTGTTAGCACAGAACGTAGATTTATACCATTTGAATTTTGACCTATTTGGTTCAAGGAGTCCTCCGTGGGCCTATATACGGAAAAGGCAAATTTGGGTGGGGCCCACCCTTCAAAACGCATTAGGTCTATTAATTTATTGCATTTTACAGGTGCAGCACCAATGCTGTCGCGGGTCACATGAGCAGCTTAGCTCAGATTACTTGTTGGTAATTTTCATATTCGAACGTTTTAGAGTTGAAGCCGTTGTTTTTGTGCAGCGTAAAGAAGTGCTCTATAGGCAGCGGCCTAACTTTCGTCCAAAAATGGGGATACAAATTTTTGTTCTGAGGGCTATATTTGTTGGGAAGCCACAAAATTTCCACGCTGCATAAAACGGCTGCCGCCATCGCTTTTTTATATATAATATAGCTAAAGTGCGATCCAGAGAACTATAAAGTATTGGCCTACACCAGCTAAATGCGAAGACCGTCAGAAGCCGAAGACGTAAGAGATTTTTGGAAGACAACGGTGCAAACAAAGTTACAGTCACAAAACTAATACCGGTATAAAAAATAATTTTGGCCGCCACGGGGAGCGCCTACCGCGGGGGCCTGATGCCATTGGCGTAGGCGTAGGCCTACCATAAGCTCGATCATTACTTAAGTACGGTCGGCTAAAAAGTAACTGTATTATGCGATTTCGACTATTCGCAATATCGAACGTTTTTCGTGCAATATTGTTTCTAACTTGGCTCTCTTTGGTAGCCAAGACCATGTCACTGGATTTGATAAAGTTGTTAAAATAAATTATGCACAGCAGATTGTACTAGATTACGTCAGTTTTTATGCGCGAAAGCAGCTACTGCCATCGCAATTCTGTCTGTCCGACCGTCTGCTCGTCTGTGCGTCTGTCTTTCACACGGGTGGATCAGTCAAATACGGTCTAAACTAGGATTGCCGAATCTTCACCGTCGGCTGCGTGGAAAACTCTAGTTTCAGGAAACGTGAAGCTTTTCCATAAATGCGAAGGGGTCACTCCGAACAAGGGCGCTAAATGAGAGGGGGGTGGGCAGAATTTGCAATTTTTGGCCAATAAGTCGCTTTATCTCAGTCATGGTGCGAGATAGGCCCTAGGTTATTATTAATCACTAATAGGAAGTCGTACACTGGCTCTCGATTGCCGCCAAATTCAATGACCTTGAATGACCTTGAACGCCAAAATAGGGTGTTCTATGGATTTTTTGGCGATTTCGGGCTGCGACACAAGTCTATATCATTTACAAAGTGGCGCCACGGAACTATCGTTATGCGATCCAGATAGAGAATTTGGTATTTGTATATTAACTTAGCGTGAACACCCCAATTTTCAGCTAAACTACTGAAGCGGAACTGCTATAGGCTTTCGCGCGTCTCGTGAGCATTAGCTCAAATTTCTTGTATTACTAGGTGGCAGCATAGAGGGTAGTGCATTCCGAGCGCTTCTAACTTAAATTGCTTGTGATGTTGCAGTTTTGTGCCGATCGAGCACATCTTGCCGACACTGCCGGGCGGCAGGGGTGCAGTGCCGACACAGTTGCCCGGCACGCCAGCGACGACGACGACGACGACGACGACGACAACGACAGTCTGCCTGTCGAACGTGCCGTCGGACGTAGACGACACGGTGCTGTGTCAGTTGATTCGTCCGTACGGCACAGTGCAGTCGGCACACGTGCCGAGGGACGGATGTGCCGTGGTGACGATGTCGAGCGTCGAGGAGGCTCTGCGTGTTCTGGCGGCGTTTAACGGTCGTCTGCTGGGCGACTGCGTCATACAGGCCAGCCTTTACACCTCGCCTAGTGGCGCACCTGTCAGCAGACCTACCGCAGGCTCCATGGTGACGCTGCAGCCAATGCTGGGACTGGTTACCACGCCGACCGGCGCCTGTCAGACTCTGCTGCTACGCAACACTGCTACTGCTGCTGCTGCTGTTAACGGTGACATATTCCTGCGACAATGTTTGCCGCACACGCAGCACACTTACCCACACGCACCGCCGACCTACGAGCTCGTTCAGCTGCCGATCATGTAGACTAGACTAGACTAGACTAGACTATAGGCTACTGGACCGCTGCAACTTACTTCCATCGGCTATCTGTAGCTGAATAGCGGACAGCGTAAAGGGGCGTACAGAGCGTCGTAACTGAACTGAACTGAACTCGCCTATTGGTCAGTTCTGTTCAGTTCAGTTTCGTCGCTCTGTACGCGCCTTGACAGAAGTTAACACTGTAATGTATGCCTACCCTAGTGACCGAAAACAGGGGCTAGTCGTAAAGCAGTATGTTTCGTTTAAGTCTTTAACTAATGGCCCCTGTTTTGTTTGAAAATAAACATAAAATCTTCTAGCTTCAGAGGCCTGCCCCCTGGACCCAGTGGGAAGCTCACTCTCCATGATCCGTCCCCCCCTTTCGTATGTCCTGCTCCTGGTCCTGCGTCAATCCTCCCCTGACATAAGCAAGACTTTCATCTACGCTATAATTGCTTTACAGTTATTTTTTATTATTAGGTGTCTTATTTTTACTTTGCTAGAAAGAATTCGTTATCAATAATGGATTAACGGTATATAACTATTTTTCTGGCCAACGATACTTTGACGTTATTAATGTTGTCGATTTAGAAAGAAACAGGCCCTACAGATGCATTTGTATGAATAAATATGTTGCCTGTATTATATACTCGTATACTAATTAAGGCGCGTACAGAGTAACTGAACTGAACTGAACTGACACGGTCTGGTTTTTGACATATCATACATCATATCATGTATTCGTTTAATGTGAAGTTGACAGACACAACTTTAACAAGGCAAGCACAAGATACTTAATACGTTCAAAGTATGCAAACAAAGAAACGTCTCATAGTTGTCCGAAAGCTAAAAAGTAAAAACGACTTTAACAAAACTTACTTTAAAAACTATAGCTACAGACTGAGCAAGTGCGTAGATGCATGGTTAAAAACACCGACATTCAAACAAATCAAGTAGGCCTATCGTATTGTGTCCGTTAGCTAATAGCTGTATGTGTACAACACTCTTATTAAGAAATCTCTTTCGTTTAAATGCGATGTTTTACAACTTAAAGTTTTATTGTGTGCTCTTGTTCTTGTGTTGTATTGGCTGCAAGTTCGTATTGTATTGAAGCACGTGATTATCGTTTGACAGAACACGGCTGAAAAGTTTCTCGTCTGCGAACTGATAATTGGGTAAGCAGGGCGAGCCTATTGGTTGACGCGTACATGCCCGTAGTTACGTAGGTTATCGACGCCGTTAGACCATGCCTACTGTAATGCATTACTGCTTGCTTGCCCATTGGTCAGTTCGTCAAAAACTAAATCATTTCAGCTCAGCTTAGTTCAGTTACGTCGCTCTGTGCGCGTCTTTAGACGCAATCGTATAGCGTTCTAAGATCTACGGCTGTTTCCCAGCTTGCATTTGATTGCATACTAGAGAGAAATTCAACACAATTATACGAATTCCCTCCAGGAAGGGCTGAAAAACAATCTTCGTGATTTGTGTGACGCGTGAGTATTAGCTCCAAAGTTTATATCATTTATATGCCGCTATAATCATCAACGCACTTGATCATTATAGACATAAATCATCAAGTGCGTTGATGATTATAGCATCAGTGACCAATGTACAGTCAAAAATAGTACAGAACAACTCTCGCGAAGTTGTGCTCCTGTTGTGATAAATAATAAGAAAGACCTAGACAAAAGTTATGGCTAACTTTTTGGCCCACCTTCTAAAAGACATGACATAATGAATGATTCAAATAACAATGACTGAAGTTGCGAAACATCAAACAACGAACAAACGGCAAATGAATTTTAATAAAATCGTTCACAAAAATGATTCGAAATAATGAAATGCAACTGGCATTAAGTCGACTATACATCACGTTAATCACACAATGCGAAGTAAGTCCATTATCAATATCAACAAAAGTTTGATCGAACACAATGACACACTGTTCCACACTAACATGTCGAAGTTTAGCCTTGAAATACTCAACGCGTAGCTTCTAATACATCAGTCCATATTGCACACACAGGTTGAGAGAGCACACCGTTATGCCCAATACTCGCAATAGCAATACACGTAGTTGATACAGTGGTAGTACTCTGCTTTGAAGTTCGAACACAATTCATCATTAGACTTTAGCTATATAGGCCTACCAATGAGAATTTATACGAAATGTTTGTGCGATATTGAATAAAATGTTTTGCCAATTTCAAATTCATCTCCAATTCATACATAAAGTGTAACTGCAGCATTGTCGACATTTAGCTTAAAACTGATTAACTGCTCAGACTTTCACTTGAATAAATTCTTCGTCGACCAGCAAGTGGTACTCTAATATTCAGTCTTATTAATTTTGCACTTTCGTTTCAGGTAACTGTTAATTTTTAAATAGGCCTACAAAATCGACACATATGCAACTGCAACATATGCAGGTGCAAAATGCGCTGAATAAATCGACAAAAATTGTTCAACCGCAGAAAATATCGAACACAAACAAAACTAAGATTTAAAAATAACAGCAAACTTGACCTCATTGACACAAATAGGCCTGTCGATACATTTAGCCGCGTCGTGGGCTAAAAAAGTAGACGCAGCAATTTTCCGAGAGACAGTTCAAATTTCCTACGGAATTCCGTTAGACGGATGCTACTTTAGGACAGAAAAGATTATGTGTGGCCAAAATTTCAATTTTACCTCTAAATTTTCCCAAAACAGGGTCTTCAGTCCTGATTTTTGCATTTTTGACAAATTTTTGCCCTCTGCTCCCCTGCCACAACGCCGCTGAATAAATTTGACATTTACTTTATCATGTGCAGTTTTGTGTCAAGGTCAAATGTCAAGGTCATTGCGGTTCGAATTGCGGCTTATGATGAGTGACACACGGCATGCAGCGCCATGATGATATGTGTCGGACGAATGATATAATCTCATTTGTAATTAATACATGAAGCCGGAGCTGGATTAATATACATAATTATGTAGTAGCATGGCAGATGCTATGCGACCCGCGGCTGTGGGAGCCCATGTTGCTCACACTGTTAGCATTTGTTCTACTAGGCCAGTTATTACACCGTGTCTCAAAAAAAGCAAGTCACTTTTATTTTTTGAATAGCTCCGTAAAACATTGGCTGATATTATAATTTCTGGCACGCAACATCAAAAAGAAACTTAACGTAAACAACTACAGTTTTGTCCACCTAATCCTATTATGTTCCTGTTACTGAACTTGGTTATATCAACTGAAACAGAGCCTCACTTTTGCTCACACCCCGCATCTAACTGATCCGGCCCTCGGCACAGTGATAATAACAACAATAGAATAACAACAGCGGCTGCTACTGCTGCTGACGATGATGACGATGATGATGACTACTGTCATCAAACGATCGTTGAAATTTTGTCCTAAGATCTATCAAAACATGCCAATCTCTAATAACATTTCAGTGCAGTGAATTTCATTCTTCGTGCTGATAGGATTACCGGTAGTCCAGCCTCCCTCCCCTGCCGAGAAGGACTTCAACAAACTAGCTTAGCAATCACGAGCTGAATATGCATGATACCGGATTTAGACTTCCACTTCGTCCCCTTCCGTTTTTTACTCAGGAATGTTTAGCCTTTAATTCTGCTCCTTCCCCGACCCTACCTTCCATTCATATGGAGTTTGTAAGCTTCTCCGTGGGTATAGTTGGAGCCCGGCCGACAAACACATTTTGGTGCATTCTGAAGTTAGAAATGACATAATTATTTCACTGTGTAATAACGCACACAATCCAGCATTCGCTGACAAAAACGGCAAATGATAAAGGCAAGCATAACTGTACAATAAGCCGTAATTTTTCCTCCGAAACATGTCTTATCTACAGTGGGTAATTTTTACGCACAAAATCCGCTTCCAGACGCCCACTCAACACGCAGAGAAAACATGAAGCTCCAGTATTCGACGAACACACGAACAGAGAGACAGACAGACAGACAGACAGATGCACAGGTATACAAACAGCGCACGTGCAGAACGCCACATGGTACACTGCGTTTCTGCTCCTATACACATCATTTTCATGCAAATTTATGCACAAAACATCGCTTTAGCATACAGAACGTCGCATGTCTACTGCTAACGTTTCACTGAACGTCCATAGATACTTCACATTCAATTATGTACATGACGCATACATGTATACTACATTATAAATAACGAGCACTAGGCGAAAATATAGTACTCGATAGCTTTCTTTCAAAACGACACTGTAACACGGTAGTAACCAGTGGCATATTTATCTGTCCGACTGCTGTAGCATATCATGGGACAGATTATAAAATCACTTATGTCGCACTGTCATTCTGTCAGTCTGTCTGTAAACACTCCTACGGCCGCAATTTTGATTCGATTTTGATAAAATTGTGCACAGTGATTAGGGGTCTGAAAAGTAAGATCGAGTTTGTTTTGGATAAAAAATCTGATAACTCCTTCTCTATTTTACCCCCAAATTTTAAAAAATTTGCATTGTGCCTATGGAGACTTCAAAACGGTATAACTCGGTCCCCGTAAAAGATAATTGCGCGCTGTTTGCACCTACCCCCCTATTTTCAGGTTCGGGCTATGCAATGTAAATTTTTCCCCTGAAGATCCCTGTTGTCATGGCAACCAACCGTTTTTATTCAAAGACAAAACTGGCTGCATGCTCACAAGAGCGTCAAACGCTGAAACGCAGCTGCTAGGCTATATAGTATGGCAATGGGACAGATACCTCGTTCCACAGAACGTATTTCTAGTTAGACATGTGAAAGGGTGGGATGTGCACTTTTCTGACACAAGACAGCCTTAGAATAAATAGGTAAAAGAATAGGCTAAAAGATTTTCAGAACGGCCTGATCCACTCCCTTGGTCTTATGATTAACTTCTCTTTTCGTTATTTTCACTTTTAAAGGAAGAAGTAGGCGCAAGGCCCCCGCCCCTTAAATACGCCTCTGGCAATACACAATACAGAAGTAGCTTTGATTAGAGTTGCACGTCAGTCCAACAAACGACGAAAACAAAGAGAGTCCACAACGGACGTGTAATAGGCACAGTGTGCGATGAGGTTGATTTATTCATTCACATTCGTCAGAGGTCGCTACTGAACTGCATCGCTAGGATAACACCACCACTGCGCCACCAGTGACGAACACGACGGACAGACACAGTGAAACGGGCAAAAACGAACAAACAGACGGACGGACGGAGAAAGAAAGAAAGAAAGCGAGAGCTAGAGGTAGCCAAGGTCAAGGGCGTGATGAAGAGCGGCGAGGTCCGAATGATTTGATATCCGCCAGAACGGCCACGTCATCTGCAGACGCACAGACACAAACACAAGCTTCATTCTAACACTATTATTCTACGAACAGCATAAAATATCTTACTCGTTTTTTATTTCGATGTCAGCTGCAATACTCCAAAATGTGAAATTCTACGTTGAAATTTGATTTCCCACACGCCGTACAGCCATATTCCATACAAAATTAGCAAATACAATATAACTGATGCAGGAAATATACAACGTACGAAATGTACAAAACTGCAACTTCGTGCAACGAAATGTAACTAAAACGGAGAAGAGCACTCGGGGAGCGCAAACCTCCGTCAACGCTATTACTTTTTTCGAAGTGTTCACCAGACAGCAATATACTCACCGGAGGTTTGCCCTACCTAGCAACTGGCAAAAAATCATTTAATCCTATCCTGGATCAAGATGCTGATCCGAATCACCACCAAAATCTAATTAGTCCGCCCGAAAACGATAGTTTTCGGAAGGACTTCTGTTTTACGCATGATGTTTTTTTTTATTCAACGCGAGATCTCCGAGATCCGTGGGC
>Ga0209671_1003302_pt1 | contig 15419 bp, 5 predicted proteins | sample WorMetHERISLAND2_2_FD_187401 | JGI IMG/M metagenome (GOLD analysis project Ga0209671, IMG submission 187401) | Marine gutless worms symbiont microbial communities from Max Planck institute for Marine Microbiology, Germany - Olavius geniculatus... | ecosystem: Host-associated > Annelida >...
CAACTACAGTGTTACTGATTAGATAGTCTAATAAATTTAGTACGTAGATTTACTGACTTAAACATGGTGACAAAAATTTGACGAATACATGTAAAAAGAAGCGTGGCGAGTCTGCAGCGTAGTGCAACATTTTGTTAGAATTTTTTTGCACCGCTTTGTTTCAAAACCCTAATGTACAAAAATTGTACGATATCAATTCTAATGCACGGAATATTATTGTTAATGTGTAATTTTCTCAGCTGCAGAAACTGTCGCAAAATGAAATATTAATACAAACAATTTGTATTTGTTGACAGACAGACAGATGAGGCCTAGCCTATTATGATATGTTCCATATAGACCTGCTCACGGTTTTTATGTTTACTCTTTTCGGTTTTTTCAGAGTTTTAGTTTTCATTATTATTTTTTTATTTCTTATCTTTTCAGTTTTTTTTCTTATTTTAGTTGTCTTTACTTCAGTCATTTTTTGAATTTTGTCATTTTCACATTTAACACTATTTCTATTCTCGGTATCTCTCATTTCATTTTTCTTTTAAACGTTTCAGTTCTTTTCAGTTTATGTGCCAGATTAAACTGAGAGTTTGTCAGTTTTTGAGTGCAAATTTTCCATTGTATTGTATTGTATTGTACGCAGTTGAAACTATGAGCCATCTTTTAACTCTGACGTGAATTTTAGTAGAAACGTGGAAACGTGTGACTTTCTTGAAAAAAAACTGGGGAGACGTCACTCTCTCTTTACCGGCGTCTTCGCCCTTCCACACCCCACTACACGTCTACACCCCTGCCAGGCTGGCACACAATACACCTAACGCCGGCATCAACGTTCCGTCTTGGCGCGCTGTAAGCATTATAGCGAGTCTTTGTTATCAAGCAAGTCCCTCAAGCATCGGCCAATATTATACCGTGGACTTACGAAGACTACATCGATCGAGTTGCCAAGTCTGTAGTGTACGTTGGGCTCATTTTTACCCAATGAAAGTAATAAGCTAGCTACTTTTCTTGAAGGCTGCTCTGTCGGCGAAATTATTGTAATTTATTTGAATCAACTCAGAAAAACGAAGTGGCGCTCTCCAACAAATAACAATAACTACGATAGGCTTACAAGTGACTAATTTTACAGGGCGTCAACACACGAACTTGCTATGCAAATGCCCTGTTTTACCGATGGCAAAGGTGTCGGGTGTTCACGAAATTATCACCGACGAGCGCCGGTCTTGCAATCCTAGCTTTGATCATTTCTCTATCGACGCATCCTTAGGCTTACAATAATTGTACGCTAATCAAAACTATATAGGCCTAAACGACTAGCCAACACTTTTCTATTAAACAGATATTTTGATTGATTTGATTTAATTAGAAGCAGCTGTTACTGCACTTAGATCTCAAACCGGAATAACTATAGGCCTATAGGCAATATAATTATTCATATGTAAGACTTAAGTACAAAATGTTTGGATGACAAAAACAACAGCACAGGCCTAGGTAAAGATTGGCATAGGCCTATGCTTTGTAGGCTACATCGAAAATACATGGGGTCTTCCTTGACAGCCACACCGGCCTATTTTCTCTCACCACAACCACTGTCTTCCCATACGCTGACTAAACACTCCGCGGCAGAATTTACTGAGACGCGCAGATCTGTCTGGATGGGCGACAGTCACGTCTAGTTTGGACTCCCGGCGAGCATTCTTCCATTCCACTGAGCCGAGGCCCAGTCTTCTAACAGTCGCCAATAGGCCTACGGTGGAACGAAAGAAAGCCTCGGAATGGATGCCGTGGGATTGGGAATGACGCAGGCAATTAAACGCGAAAATTTGCAGCATACCCAGCGCGCCGCTAACCAATCGTCTTCAACGTGAGGCAACCGTAGGCCTACCGCTGCTCCCACCGTGACCACGCCACCTTCATTAATTTCCATCCTAACAATTGGGCAGGAAATTGAACAGCTTCAGTTAGCAGCGATGGTTAAAGTGAAAAACAGTCGAAGAGTCAGACAGCGGACCAAACGAGAAGGTAGCATTATCTGAGCGACAAAAGAACTCGGCGAAAGACGACTGGGCGACAGCATGAGCAAAATAGGCCTACTGCTTAGTTGGAAGTTGGTCCTTAAAAATGTCGTATGAAAATGAGTATTGATGGGGAATAAGTCATGTAAAACAGTTACCAAGTAGGCCTCATTTAAGCAATAGGTTTAACTAGTTCTTAAAAATTCTTATACTTTTAAACGTTGGCCTATGTGGTAATACGTGCATCACTGTTCTATATTTGCTGTTTCCGTGTAATAAACAATGCTGATAATGACAGTTTATCTAAAACATCTAGTTCCTAACTGAAAACTTTTCTGCCCGCTGACTCTAAATGTACAGCTGTCGCCGTGTTGTTTCAGCATTTTTGTTTAGTCTGTCGCCCATTGGTCTTTCGCTTTGTGATGGGGGCAGGAAAACCCCCCTATCCTTTCTTAAATTTTAAGCCGCCGGAAAATGTTCCTGTTAGGAAACTTTTAACAATCGTTCAGTCAACAAAAAGACTCAACATACAAAGCAAGCTAGCACACTGATATAGAAATAATTACACCGTTATGATTTGCATGACTTAATTTGCTACATCCGTTCTTAAGCAACCGTCGGTAGACAAACTATTCACAGCTAACATGGTGTGATGTCAAAATTACTCGTACCAAATTAAAATTCATTCTGAAGATATTTCCCCGCACAATTTTTTATGCAAAGTTCCCAGAATACTGGTAGACTGGCAGTGTCGTGCAGTTCAAAAAATTATGACAATGTTGAAAATGAAAATAATATTAATAAGATGGACAATTTCTAATGCATCACAACGTGGCAAATCATGACGAAAATGCAAAAATTATGATGTATCTTGAAAACAAAAAGTACATGATCATTAAAAAATTTTACGAAATGGCCACTTAACTTCAATTAAACAGTAACAAAGTAATTATAAATGAAACTGTGAGGTATTTCTGGGGTTACAGCACCATTTTGCACCCCATTTGCAACAGTCAAGTGCAGCTTTCCCGTGGTATAACACTAGTGATTGCAATCCCGGGATCCTGAATCCCAAATCCCGGGATCCTGGCCGTTTTAGCCAATTCAGTTCAGGAATTGGTGGCTTCCCAATAGCAGTATTTCAGGACCCATCGATCCCAGGACTGCGAGATTACAAAAAATTGCTAAAATATTACTTTTACAAGTGTTGGACCGAAATGACAAAATAGCAATTTTAGCTATCTTATGCTTGCATTTCGAGTCACATTCACTCACTATGGTTCGGATATGCCTACCAGTAAGGGCCTTCTGCATTTTAAGCACGACATAAATCCGGTGGAGCTACTATAGCAATGTGGAAGCCCAAAAACATGATCCTGGGATTACAAATTTCTTCATCCCGGATTCTGGGACTGAGAAATCAATCTTGGGATTGCAATCACTACCCAGCACAATATGCCAAAGCAGACAATTATCACAGTTATCACATTTTCAAAGTTATTTGTTAGCAAACTGCGACGACACCCACGCGAGACCCCATTTGAGGTTGGTCAGCATGAACTTGAGCGCCTTCGTCCACTGCTCCTCCGAGTTAAACTGAATCCTGACAAAACACAACGTTCTACACTGGTAGGTGAATGCAACAATTTACATTCATCATTGCTCCGATGCAGCCAGAAGTGGACTAGGCATGTTCAGCACGTTTGGCCAAACAGGGGCCCCACAAAAAAGAGCCCCAACAGGCAGTAACGGCTCTAGCCCAACAAATCTTGGAGTGCTGTGCTCCACCCTAAACCCTGCTAGACAGGATGGCCTTTACCTATGCTGGTATCGCCGATAAAGATTCCCATGTGTCAATGTGTTATGCAAAGTAAACTGGGGGTGCCGACCGAGTCTAAACCTGGGGGTAACAGCACCCCCCCCGTCCCCTGATCCAGGCTAAAACCACCACTGCCACAGACCAGAGAATGCTGGACAGCAGCACAACATTTCTAGCTTACAGAAACCTCTTTGTCATGGTGTGACATTTAAATTTCACTCAGAAGCTTTGGAATTCAGACAGCTGTTTCTCAAGTAAGGTAACAGTCACCTAATCGTCACAACTGAATTTACACGTAGCACGCATATGCAGAGCAAAAGCATAGGCAAAATAAGTCAACTTAGATCTATGTGTCACTTTTCAATGACAAATGCTTCTAGGGTATTTTTATTGGCCGTGTGGCAAGTTATGCATTTTCTGGAATTCTGGGCCCATTGAAACTTTTGCGCCTCAGGCTACAGTTAGTCCGCCACTCAGTTTCAGCCCACTGACTTTGCATGCCTTATAAATTTCTAGTATTATAGTAGTGATAAACTGACACAGCATGTGTAACTCACTTGACCGAGTATGTGGTCCCAGTGCTGGGATCCTCAATGCGTCCTTTGTCCATTTTATACGGTAAACAAAACCCATCATCACCTTTCTCTATCTCTTCCTTAAACTACACAAACAATACTGCAGTCAGTGAAGTGTGTACATGTTTTTATGAAAAAGATTAAAACCTATCTATGGGTCTTTATAGAAATCTCATTGCAGAGCTATGGAGCGTCGCCTGCCATATGGGATCACGGAGTGTTACCTGCCACAGAACACAGGTGAATGCGCCCTGCCTTAACCCGAGCCAGACACGCTGATACTCAATTCACCCACCCAGAAGAATAGGAGGCTGAGTTGACCTTGGTGTTGGTTATATACCAAAATGGCCTACCTGTCTGCAGACAGTCAGCCATCTTAATTGTAACCACTTTATAGCGACCTCACCAGGAGTCAAATTCACACCCTTTTGAATGTCTGTCCAACAGCCCAAAGTTTTGCCACCGAGCCAACTATTCGTTGTCGTCATCGTCAATGCTTAGCCAGTGGAGGCCGTGGCGTCGCCCCACAGTGACCACGATTGACGGCATGCCTCCAGAGGTCAGTGGGCGGGAGGTTGTTGTCCCGCAGAATCTGGTCGATCCATATGTTTCGAGGATGGCCTAGGCGATGACTCCGTTGACTACTTGGTGGACGTCCGCCGCGATAGGTCAACATGGCGGTTGAATGTCTTGTGCGCTGGAACGTCCTCTTGCAACTTGGCGACGTGACTGAAGACGAGCTGCGATGATGGCTGATTGACTCTGAGATCGACGGCAGACCGATGGACTCCGTTATCTCGTCGTTCTATGTATCCGCGCTGTCAAAACTAATTAATTGATGAACTACCACATTATTTTTGTAAAATGCTATTACCTCAATAGTTGTCAACGTTTACAGACTGCATGAAAAGTCTTATCAAGCAATTTGCCACAACAAATAAAATTTCAATTTATCTGCTTATTTATAATACTTAATAACAATATTGTGTCAGTTGTTGACTTTGGATATATAAAATAAATGTTCTTTTAATTACTTAAATAAAACATCACAATTATTTTAATCATTTTTTTACAAAATGAAATAAACAACATGATATAATGATAGCTCTGTTGAAAATAAAAAAGATAATCACGAACTTGCATACCTGCTGTAAGCAGTCAATAAATGCCACCATTGCCTGATCAAATCTAAACAAAAGCAAAAATAACAAATCAAACATTTATTCACACAGCAACATATTGCTGATAATACTTTACATAAGCCAAAGTTACTGAAAACTTGACAGAAAATTACACTTACAATGATCACGAGAAAAATGACAATGTAGAAAAAATTGTAAGCAAAACTCAGAAAAAAGTTACAAAAATCTTAGGGATAACTATACTGCTGACTTAAGAAGAATTTCGAAATATCTAAGAAAATCTTGTAGAAAGTTTTGTTAATTAGGCTGAATAAGCTCCCTGTTTCTTTTCAGAGTTACCCTTTTGGATTTTGAACAAGACAGCAGTAAGTCTGACAACTTGCTGGTGCCAAACGAAAAGCATAATAAGAACTCCAAAAAACATTAGTGACAGTGCTACAAATTGATAAATTTTCTAATTGCATTAATGCATGCGATTAATTATTTTAATCATGCATTCACGCAACAATTAACACATCAGTTATTTATGTTGTAGACGACCGTCAGAAAATGACTACATGTCTCACCTACCTACAAAATGCGACCACTGTCGAACTTTATTTTATTAGCTTGTCAACTGAAATCTATGAGAGTAGTGACAGAAGCGCAACATAATAAATTACTGAATATTAATTGACTGTCAAATAGCCACAGTTTAATTAAACAACGGAATTCCTGCTTGACAGAATTTATGTATGTGCACTAATTTGTTTAATGGCATTAATTCTTTTTCAATCACATTTAATTCTTTAATGCATTATAACATGTTACTTCGACACCACTACTTAGTGAGCATTATAACTGAAAGATCTCACTTGGTATCCCAGAAGAACTTGATTCCACCAGCGCTGTAGAGAGGCAGCTCCTTTGACTTGTCCGTCAAAGACTCGAGATATGAATGATTGCCATATGGAACCAAACGATACCTTAAACACAGCCCATACAAACTTAACATATATGAATATGACTTTGAACGTCTTTATTCCCATACACCGGTAGCAAAAATAGAACAAAAAACACACTTTAAACAATTTTGCATTAAAACAACTGCAGTAAAATATAAAACAACATAATTAAAAACATCATTTATATAAGAAAAACAGCTACAATGCAAGGAAATCTCTCAATCTTAGTGACGTCAACTGACACTACTGGAAGTAAGGAGCAAACTGTAAAGTGAGTTAAATTCACACATTGATGCATGGTTAAAATGATAAAAAAATCGAACAGCAAACAGGAAATTCCAAATACCCTATATTTATACTTTTAGCTATAGCAAATAACAACAACAACGTTAATAATATTAGTGCAAGTGCAGTTTCATCAACTGCTGACTGTGACTAATATAACATCATCCTAATCAAGAAAAAAATCACTGATAACAACAGAGATCTAAAATGCATCGCATAAATTGCTAAGAACTAACTAAACTTGTTTCCTGTTCGATTTTCTGTAATTGATAGTTTAAAATAAACACAAGTTTTAAACAGTTATTTCTACGAAAAATCAGACGTTGAGTAAATAATGCAAACAAATAAAGACAGTTGCACCCGAATAAAAACCACCATAAAATGAGTTCTAGGTAACAATAGTTGTTTAAAAAATATTAACAGACATTACTGATATGACTGCATTAATGGATAGTATGGACTCAAGTGTAAACGTAAGGCCTCAAAACAAAATGTACAAAAAAAACAAAAAAAAAACACATCACCGTTCAAACTTCAAGTTCATTTTGTTGGCAAGTGAATGGAGTAGAAGCACCGTCTGACCCCAAGCAGTGTTGATTTCGGCCCACTCAACCTATTAACATCAACAAGCGTATTGATTGTTTCGCTTAGTCGAACGTTGTTGGTCTTATCAACGAAGTTAATAAACACTGGGCCCGGTTAGTACTTGAATGGGAAACCGTCAGCAGGCAGGTAAACCATCCCAGTATGTAACTAGCCACCCAGGTGAACTCAGCCTGGCCATCCCTGGCACAATGAGTACAGGCAAAAGCTCGAATGTAAACAGGCACATCATACAATTGACGCACTAGCCCATATATCTGTGGTCTTGCAGTGTAAACTGGTGTCTGGCTGAGGGCTGAGGAAATGAATATCAGAGCCACCCTATAGGTCTCATGGCTGAGAAAAAACTTTACATTTTTGCATTCAGAGTTTCAGCGTCAACGTGTTCTTCTTTCTGGCCGTGTTATTCTATAAAATGTATTAGACTTCATTTAGGGCAACCGTAAGTACAGTTTTTGCCTGGTTGTTCTCAGCTATATTACTGCTTCATTGTACTATTTTTGACAAATTAAATAATAAATTGATCAATTGATTGATCGATAACAGTAACTATGAAATTTGTGCTGAGTTGTCAGTTGTCACAGAACACAGAAGTGAGTTTCGCACCCATTCACTGTCCATAGAAATAAACTACATGAATACAACTACTGTGCTATACAGCTACAATAAAAAATCGAAAATTATTATAATAATTATTAAGTTGATACGAGCAATGTCATGATTGTCAATGCTTTGCTCAAAATAGCTCCCTAAGTACATAGCTATACATATTACAGAGAACTAAAAAAAGATAAAAACTTAATCCAAAACAAAAGCTATTAAAATATTAAGCTCTGCTACAGTAAAATGACGACGTGAGAACAAATACAATAAATACCCACAGGAATGTTTGGTAGTCGGCCAAGGCGGAAATTGTTGATTGTACCAAAATGTCCGCTGTGCCTGAAACAAAATTAGCAAATACAGCATTTACATAAATATATCTTTAGATACCTTTTTCAGAGCAACGAAACGAAGTAAGATATGAAGTAAAACAATAGAATTATGTTAATGTTAACATGCTTGGTGGCGTAATGCTTGTGAATTCAACTCCTGGTTGGTCAGGCTGCTGTACCTTTAATACAAGTACTGTAAGTGTTATCAGTTTTGTTTAATCCAATTATCCAACAACTTCTAGCAATTTACTCCAGCTTCATAAAATACTAGGAACTGCAGTAGAATTTTTATAGGCAGAATCAAACAACGATGAAAAGTTACACTATATAGAGTACAAACGAATAAACAGAGATGTCAGCATGCCTTGTGCTGACATGAATGCGGCCATCCGTCTTGTTGCCAAGGGTCATACATGCCCACTGTACACTGCCTTGAGTTAATCATGATCTTAGACCAAACTTGAGCTTAACAAAAGGCTAAGTCAAAAAGTAAGATCACGCCACGAAAGCTGGCCATCCAATGTGGCAAAAGCAAACATTTGCACATTTTCCAAAGCTTTTGGCATGTGCCAACGTTAGCCATTTGGTACACCAGTCACTCCTGCCTTTGAAATTAACAGAATTATAACATGTTAATGCGTTAATAGATTAACATGCATCAAAAAAAATTATTGCATATACGTAAATTTACGTTAATTTACTAAATTCTGTGAAGCAAAAGTTCCAATATTCTGTTAAACTGCGGTTATTTAACAATCAAATGAATTCAAGTAACTAAACTGTAATTGCAGTTCCATCACTACTGTAAATAAATAATTATTCAAACGACAAGCTAATAGATTTCTATGCTAGCTATGACGTCACTATTGTTGATTATATGCTTAAAATGTGTTTCTAATTTTCTTTCTATATCCTACAGGAGAGGTCCCCCAAACGTCGTGGGGCAACGGGTAACTTAACCCCCTACTGTGCCTCTCGACGGGCCTGGGTGCGTTAATGACACATTAATTAACGCATTAAAAAAATTAACGCTTCCACAGCTCTATTTGAAATGCAATCAAAATTTTAGTAATATACGTGTTTTCATTTTCGTGTCAGGAGCCTGTACAAAAGTGACAGATGAAGGTACAATAAAACAAATAGGCAAAACCCACCATGCAGCCTCATAGGACAGCCATATAATAAACCTAATTATATACATATGAACAGTGACAAGGTCAGATGCTGATATGATGGAGGTTAATGTTGATGTTATGTGCTATATGAATTCATGTTTTATTTACTCACTTACTAATCAGAGTCAGGCTATAAGGAATATGTCAGCATCAAACGAAACATAAAACAGTTGACTGATGAACAAACCAAATGTGAAAAGTGGTGTTGAATACGTTGGTCTTCTTGAGTCGATCGAGCTGTGTCTTTGCATATTTTAACTGGTTGTCGACGCTGCGAACAAACAACTCATGTGTACAGTCAGTATACAATGCCACTCCACTTTTTCACATTCGGCACAGTTTACATGGTGTTTCATAAAAAGGTGCCCCTTTTCTTTCTTTCATAATTCAGTCAAATGATGACCAATTTACACAAAACTTTTAACAGATGTAGCTGAAAAAAAATACTAATTGCAAAAAAATATTTGGAAAAATATGGCTGTTAGTGAAATATTGAGACCAGTTGAGACAAGCCAGTTTGTACTCACGACACACTATAACGTCAGCATTACATCACAACCAGCAAAGAACATTTAACCTACAGCCATATTTTGTCCAAATATTTTAAATAAGTATTTCTTCAGCTACATGTGGCAAAAATTTCACGTAAATTCATCATCATTTGACTGAATTATGAAAGAAAGAAAAAGGTGCCTTTTTTACGAAACATCGTGTATACACTATCCAGTGGCGTCCAAAGGCTCTGAGGACCCCGGTTAAATGGTAAGTTAGGGGCCCTCAGTTGCGAGGCCCAACGAAGGGTGCAAAGCAGTGGATGGGGTTTAGGGATAAAGTGTACCCTCTCCCTACCAAACGTAAAGGGCTTGATAGTGATGTAAGCTTCCCAACAGGGTTTGGAGGGGAAGCCCGATCCAGCAAAAAATTTGATGTTTCTATTGTCTCAGCCTTCTACCCTCCGTGGGACGGTAAAATGAGTAGTAACTCATTTACATGGGTTATGGAAGGTGGGGACCCTGGTACAGCTGACTGGGGTTGCCTAGCCGGCCGCTGCGCCAGCCTGTGTCTGCAGGCTGTACACAATGGCCATGCGACAACCTCACCTAGCTGCTATGGAAAATAATATGTGCAGTGTGCACTCTAAAATTGTGTAATTTCACTCAGTTTCTTGCCTTATTTTGTGGCTGGGGACCCTCAGGAGCTGGTGGCCCTGGTTTGTTGAACCATCTGAATCCCCGGTTCCTATGACACTGACACTGAGCATAAGTTAACAAAATGAAATACACTCTCATAATCTGTGGACGAATCACAAAGTTCTCCAATCTGTCAAATTTCTCTAGCAAATTTTCACAAATCCGTCCCGTTTTCCCAAATGCAAATGCTTAATTGGACGCAACCCTCTTCTGAAAACAGCACTTCGGATGGCATAACACGTCACCAATACTCAGTTGTGTGCAATTCTTGGGGTTGGTAAATTTTACACACGTTAATACAGCAAATTATCAAGATAATTTATGCCAAGAATCACGAAACCGTGTTTAAATTTCTCAAAGCTATAGGCGCCCAAATACCCGTTGAAGTTTAAAGAGCCACAGGCATGGACAAAACATTCTAGCACCCATAATCAAATGTAGCATTTTCATTATGACAAAGGAAATACATCTCAAAACACAGCGTCATAAACCAAGTCATCACCTCTTTTGGGCATCTTCGTATTCTACCAGCTGTCGTTTAAATTCATTTCTTTCTTTATAATACCTTCAAACAAAACACATTTCATAACCACTATGCTCATAATCAGTGGTGTGATGGGATAAAAAGTAAATGGTGCAGAAAGTTGCAATTTTTCAACACACGGCACCAAATTTCCAACAGAGAAGGTCATGAGTGCTAAAAAATTCACATTTTGCCGAAAAAAGTTCGCTCCAATGGGAGTTCTTAGCTTCAAAGTTTGTATCTCTGAACAAACATTATCCGGCAAGAAGATTTCTGACAATTTTCTGACACCCCAAAATTTAGAGAGGCAAATGCCAATCCCCTGCAACAGTGCCACTGCTGATAACTGGTGATTCAAACCAACATCATCTAAGCCATCAACAACTACAGCAGAAAAAATAGAAATATGAAACACTGCAAAATGTGAAGTTGGTGGCGTAGAATAGTGGTTAGAACGTCGGTCCTGGCCGGTGGACTTTCCTTATCCTGCGCTAGACTGATAGATGGCTGCTTGACCACTTTGTGGGTACGGTGTGCGCTATCAGTCAACCAACAAGGCCAACTCAGCCTGCCATCCCTCCGGGGTCGGTTAAATGAGTAGTAACCCAATATATGGGTTACGGAAGGTGGGGACCTTTGTACAGCTGACTGGGCTGCCTGGCCGGCCTGTGCGCCAGCCCGTGTTTGCAGGCTGCACGCAGCGGCTGTGCGATCGGCGGCTCTGGTTAGTGACGAAAAGTGCATTAGAGGTGTGTATACACGACGACGCACTATACAAATTGACAACCTTTACCTTTTTTTACCTTTACTGCAGTATCACAAACACATCAGCTAAAACAATTGCCAATAGCCAACAGCACTCTCTCACAGTTCTGTGACCGATACGAACGGCGCTCATCTCCGTTTCCATGGCCCCGAGCCAGCAGACACAGCTCAATTTTATGGGCAGAGGACCAGTTCTTTCCCATATACTGCTGTAATCTTCCCGGTGGTTAGGCTGGCATCAAATTATAATGCTGGGTGACAGAGGCACATGTCTGTAAACAACTTGCCCGGAGTCGTTAGCTGGCAGTGCATTGGGCAAGAGTCAAACCAGTAAACTTGCATTCACCAGTCCGGCATGCGGCATGCTACCGTAGCACCACCATCAAGCTACTGAAAAATACATGTTAATATGTTATTATTTCAGCAACTATCAAACTGGCAGAGAAGTTAATTCGATCTAACGGAAGTCACAAAATACCGTTCTAGTTCTTCGTCAAGTTTCCTGGCTTTCTCAGTTTCTTTGGCAATTTGATCATCAAGTTTCAGCTTCTGAAGCTCTGCATCTTCCAACTGAGCTTTCAAGGCATCCTCTTCAGCTTCCAACTATGACGACAACAACAACAACAACTACTACTACATCTTTCATGTTTTGGTAGCATCAAGTCCAAACAATTAGAACCAATATGATGATGCTTGGTTTTAGAAGCTAAAGCCCCGTGCGCATTATGCACTAGTTGTATGTACGGCCTATACTTAGGACACGTACGTATGGGTCATATATGTATGTACACCCTGGTCCATCAAATTGTGCCACTTTTATTTTTTAATAGCTTTGTGAAACATCAGCCGATTTTATTAATTTTTGGCATGCAACATCAGGACTGAACTTGATGCAAGTGACCATAGTTTTGGCCACCTCACTTTAATACTGTTGCTACACTACCTTGTGAAATGCAAAAGTCATAGTTTGGCCATTTACAACAATGAATTCATACTGGATAGTGCATGCATCGGCTCAGAATTGATTAACCAAAAAAGTGACAAACATGATTGGCAAAGTCTATTGTATCTCAAAAAGTCACGTGTCACATCACATCTTCTTTATTACAGCATGTGCTCAAAATTTCTTCCTTCAGCGCGAATGTAAGTGGCAAACATTGACACCACTCGCAAACAGCAGGCTCAACAACCTGCATTCCACAAGGTAATAAAACGACAGTGTTAAAGTAAAGTGGCCAAAAGTACAGTCATTTGCGTCAAGTTTCTTGCTGATGTTGCTCGACAAAAAATATTAAAATCAGTCAGCGCTGCACGCATCTATTCAAAAAATAAAAGTGGCATGATTTTTACGCACCACGGTGTACAAGATATACATATTGCCAGTGCATACTGGGCGTAATGATTCACCTTAAAGTGTTAATTTCAAGGTCATATTCCGAGGTTCATCCTTGGGCTAATTATTAAGTATTGGCATCTTAGCAACTCGGTTTATCGTCTGGACAGCTATTCTTGGCATAACTCAACAATCTTTGCAAACAGCACCTTGTACAATTCTAGTTCTGAATCAAGATCCAAGCTGCAACCAACATTCAAGAATGTTCCTTGGGTTACACCCCACACCTCAACAAAAATGCCATCAAAATCTCATCATAGCTATATGATTCAGTTTCAATGCAAAGGGACAGACAAACCAACAAAAGTAAAAACATAATACACGTATTTTTCTCTCAGCGAAAATAATCAGCATCAGTTTTCAATTCACTTGTCTCAACTCCTCATCAAGAGCAGCTTCATCGACCTTCTCTTCCTTGTGATTCAACTGATCCAGAAAATCCCTGCCAAACAATTATTATTAGTACACAATCTCACACAATATGTCATACTGACTATTGAGTGTGTGATGGAGTAAGGTTGCACTTAACACATTACAAGTCATACATAATTGGCAACTACATGCATTAGTACTGAAAACCAAAAGAATAAACAGCAAAATCAATCAACACAAAACCCCCCAAAACAATAATAAACTACGTACATAAACATGAAGACAAATGTATATTAACTAACAAAAGATGCAGAGATGCACAATCTAACTGTATACCAATACAAACCAAAAGCATAGTTCAGGCACCTCTTAGTTCATTTTTGTCCAAAAATACTAAATTTGGGTTGAAAACCCCCATTTGGGAAATATTTAGAGGCAAAATTGAAATTCTGAGTACTCACAATCTTCTCCATTGGAAATTTGCTAAATCTGTTAGAATTCTGTCAAAAAAGTTGCAGTTTCTGTCAAAAACCTCCTGTCCCGCCTACTTTTTTAACTCACGATGCTGGTGTAGGTAGGTTGCGCATTGGGCCCACCTGGTGGCCTCAGCGCTGGATGCTGCCCTTACGGGTGGCATCCACCCCGAAGGTAAGGTAAGGTAAGGCTGGTGTAGGTAGGCAACATTTAACGAATAGAGGAACACGCTTTTGTAGCACACCACCAATAAACCTTCTTAAAACATATCGTACAATTATTAGACACTGTTGGACTGTGTGACAAAATAACGTCTGACGTCACTAAAATTTGTCACGTAATTAACAATGAAACCTGTAATCTCTGCACTCATCTTCGGTAATCTTCAGCTGCAGATCAAGATTGTCCAGCAATGTGTCCGTGCACTCCTACGAAAATGAATAGTACTGCGTTCAATTTTCAGCGAGTATGCAAAATTATTAACCAAAGTGGACAATTTATAAATGGCTTGATAGTAAAACGGTAAACCTAGGACAAAAAGATCATGAGTCTGACACCCAGTTAGCTTGTTATCAAGTGGTTATTACTTGGATGGGTGAGTGTCTGCAAACAAATAAACCATCTAGGTATATAACCAACCACCAAAGTCAACTCAGCCTTCTATCCCTCTAGAGTAGGTAAATTAAATACAAAACTGCCTGTGCCTGGCTAGGATTATGGCAGAGTGTGTTCACCTGTGTAAGAGTTGCGTGGCAGTACAACACTAAATAATCTCATGGTTTCCCATAAAAAGCTACAGGCCTACACATCTTTAACCTTCAATCTTTAGCAAATTTATCAACTTTTTAATGAATGCAAACAATTTTAAGTAAGAAAAACAATCTGGTGTAAGGAAGACGATAAATATCAAACCTCACAGAGAGGGTGGTCCACCTCAGATTGTCCTGACAGTATATTAAACAACTCGGCTGTAATCTAAAATGAAACATCGACCAAGAGTGTGATAGATGTTAAAAACAAAATTTTAAATGGTAATAAATGCATTTTTTATTATATTAATAAACAGAAAAACGTTTGCAAACATTAAACGAACAACAGATCTAGTCCCTTTCATTTCAACCGCTGACTAAATCCATTGTTTCATAAATTTTTATTCATAATTACCACATTTTGCCTCCTGCCACTGCACAAAAAAATTAAAATATAAAACCTTTTATC
>Ga0209671_1003303_pt1 | contig 15417 bp, 7 predicted proteins | sample WorMetHERISLAND2_2_FD_187401 | JGI IMG/M metagenome (GOLD analysis project Ga0209671, IMG submission 187401) | Marine gutless worms symbiont microbial communities from Max Planck institute for Marine Microbiology, Germany - Olavius geniculatus... | ecosystem: Host-associated > Annelida >...
GCAATTTAAACAGAATCCGTTCGGGTACCCATAGCCGATGGAGACTGATCAACGGATTAGTGATATGATCGCACCACAGGATCCCAAAGACAAGCCGTGTTGTTTCGACATTTTAAGCTAATAGAAGACGCTGGATGGAATTGATAGAAATCTCAGCTAGAATTATAAACTGCAGGCCCGTCGAGAGCCACAGCACGGCTCGAGGAAATATTCTCGCGGGGCCTCTCTGGGAAGAAATTGTTGGATTTTCTTTTCAAAGTGGTGCATTCTGGTGTATGATTTTTTTTATTTCTGGCGACGATAGGGCCCCCAAACGTCGCAAGGCCCAAAGTAGCTTACCCTTTTTACCCAGGGCCGGATTAACCTTCAGGGGGCCCCGAGCCATGCGACAACGGGGGGCCCCGGCTCTTCCGCAAGTAGAGCGTGCTAGCTTTTGTACCGCGTCTTAAAAGCATCCATTTGACTTTTCACACTCTGCAAGCAATTTATTCAACGTTGTATAAGCGCTGATGTAAAACGGCAAAAATCAAAAAGTATAAGCACGAACATTATGCATTAGCTTAGACATTTATATCTGGCTACCGAGAACAAGTTAAATGTCTAAGCTAATACATTAGTTCGGGCTTATACTTTTTGATTTTTGCCGTTTTACATCAGCGCTTATACAACATTAAATGAATTGCTTGCAATTTTTTTATATATTGACAATATGAAGATGAAAAGAATTTTCGAGGTGCGACAAATTTCCCACGACACCGGTCAGGTAACGGATTTTGTTCAAACTGGCTGGTGGTATTGGTTCACAAGTGCCTTAATGGGCATGCACCTGCCTACCTGGCAGATGACTCTCGCCTGATCCGCCGCCGCCGGTCTCGTCTTAAATCGTCGTCGTCAGCGACCAAACTGGAGGTCCCACCGACCAGAACGACGTTTGGCGACCGATCTTTTGCCGTCGACGGACCACGCGTGTGGAACAGTCTACCGTCATCCATTCGAAACCCGTCACTGACACTCGCTGTTTTCAACAACAGACTCAAGACCCATCTCTTTAAACAGCCGCTGCGGCGTCTGTGATTTTGAACAGACGCCTTCAAATGTTCTAACTAACTATCCAGTACGATCGGCTATCCTAGCGACAGCTGGGTTTCTTGTTGTTGCTAGAAGTGCGTGTTTTCTGTCACATGTACATGTTTTGCGACTGTGTAACGCTTTTGTATAGATGGGCTTTCAATCGACGTGCAATACAGCAACTGGCGGAACGGTCAGCCATCTTTCCCATCCAGCGACCGCTGTGTCATCTTTACAGCGAACAACGAATGGCTACCGTTCAGTTGTACCACGTCACAGAAATATGTGTGTCAAAGTTAGTAGTGAGCTGCTTTCATAAACGTCATTGCTCGACGGCGCTCAATGATTAGAAATGCTGTACTGTATATTTTACCCCCTAAAACATAATATTGGAGTACTGTATAAATAATTATGGCATGCATGCAGAGTGAAAATGTACTATGTAATTAAAAATAAATCAGTTCTAAACTTGAAGTAGTTTAAGAAGCAACGCAAAGAATATAAGACACCGTGTGTTATTCTGTGATTAGATTACACAAGTCCCCCGTCGACAACAACAACGGCATCAACAACTACAACAACGACTACAAGGCGGACAACAACAAAGACGACGACGACAACAACTACAACACCGCCAGAGGTGATCAGGCCAATAACTTCGAGCTCGACGTCAACAGACACCGACACTGATAGAACAGGATCGTCGTCAAATACGACTACAACTGTTACTACGTCGCGTAGTAACACTACTTTACTATCAGCAGGTTCACGAGGTCAGATCTCTTCTCAGTGTACATGTAAGCTGTGTTTTGGATGGCCTAACAACCACGAACAAGTTTAGTGTGCCAGGAATAATTAGATACTCTACGCCGAAGCGCGGAAAACAAATTTACTAGTAAAATGCATCAATACAACAAAACAAAACTCTTTCGAATTTTCCATCTGCCGTGCCGTCAAACAGAAATTAAAACTATTAGCAAAAAATATTAAAACTATTAAAAGAACTTTTATCATTAGCATATTTATAATATATTTGTCCATGGCGCACTAAACTTGTTCGTGGTTGTTAGGCCATCCAAAACGCAGATGTAGGCTGTGTAAAAAGTGAAATCGTTCACGCCGGCTTCTGACTGCTTTTCTGATTATATACGCCGCGTCTCAGAAAAAAAAACAGTCAAAATTGTTTTTGTCATAACTTTGTCAAAGTTTTACTAAATTTTATAATTTTTTGCACGAATATGGCCAAGACGATGAAATTATGCAAGGTGCACTCACTTTTTACCTTTCCTAATTTGTGTCAACGCACTACCGTGTGAAACACACATGTTCCAAATTGTTGCATAACTCTGAGTTATTTTCCAAAAAACACTGTAACGACTTAATTAAGCACAAAATAATACTTAATGTAAATTATTTAACAGAATTCTAACTTTGTATAACAACTTGCTTGCAAATCATCAAATTTATGTCCAAAGTGGGCCCCGCATACAAAGACAATGGTTTAGATGCAACGCCATTGACTGATAGTGGAATCATCGACTGACTGATCAAACGGCATTCACTCATTGATTAGACGTTTTCACAGTCAGCTATTTTGTTGTCTGCTTTTTTTACCATAAAATATTTAATACCACAAAATTATTAAATCGCGTAGCACCTTCTGTCAAATTGATGATGTAAAGATGAACAATCTGATACAAATAATCACCACGTAATGTAACAATTTGACGCATTTGTGTTCCACACGGTAGTGCGTTGACGTAAATTAAGCAAGGTGAGAAAAGAATACTGCTTACATAATTCTATCGTCTTGGCCATGTCTGTACCAAAAATTATCAAAGTTGGTTGAAATTTCACAAAGTTATGATGAAAACAATTTTACTGTTTTTTGAGACACGGTGTAGTTTTGGCAGCTAATGTTGCACTCATAACAGGTTACAAAAGCAACGATAATTACAGTTGTCTGTTTCTCATAAGTTTTATACTGCAGCGTCGCTTTCTGTGTGGTTATTAAGCGCTTTAATTCTGTACATTTGCACAATTTTTGCACTGACTGTTAGGACTAATAGGCCTAAGCGTTTCAGCTCATTTTTAAACATTTTCCATATTTAACTTTTAGAGATTAACAGCGTTATCATTGTAAGAGTAGGCCTAGCTTTTTACAGCATATTGCAGACATTAGAAAATGCCAGGTATATAAAAAATGCAAGTTTAAGATAAAAGATCAGTCGCCAAGTACACAACACTAGGCCTAAGTATAGCGCTCAAGTCATGTAGTGACGAACGTCGTTTTGCTGAATCAAACGTAAACAACGTCATGACTCGTAGCTGATGCTATGGCTATTTTGTCATATCAGATGATAAAGATGATAACACATCATTGATAGTCGGCGTCGTCGTTGCTGTCGTCTGCCTCATCATCATCGCTCTCATTGTAATCGTCATTCTACTGCTCTACAAGAAACGGTCTGACTCGATACAACTTTTTTTCTAACACGACTATCTAACTGAAACTTTCCTTTGTAATCGACAAAGGGCTGGTTTAGCGTAGAACGTACTTAGCCGGTCGATTACACGTTTAAAGCGAATTCTTATTTGCTTTTTCTTATTCTCATTCTTATTCGAAACTGAACTAGCCAATTTGCAAGTTTATGAATATGCATATCTCTGATTTAGTAGATTAAAAGCGACTCAACTGCTCGGAAGCTCACAACTTACAAAAATTACAAATAACTACGTCTAAAATTTTTTTCAAAATGTTTATAAAGCATTTGCAAAATTGTTTTCTAACGTTGTAAACATAGGATACAATTACATGTAATTTGATTAAAGTAAAAGCACAAAACATTTGTGAAACATTATTTAACCATGACCTAAAACCGCGTAGGCCAATACCTTATTTGATTGTGTAATGTGTATGATGTGAAACCTGACATGACAGGAAGTTTCCATTCCGCGGCAGCAACAGTAAGCAGGCGAACGGTTATGCGGGTCAAATGTCGATGAAAGACCGAAAACGACTTCAGCCAATAGACGCCTATGATTCGTCGGGCGACCAGGCGACGATATACGCCAACATAGTGCCTGATAAACAGTCTAAACCCGGGGGGATGAGCGCCAACAGCGAGCACACACAACAACCGGTCATCTACGCCGAACTAGCCGCCACAGCGCCACCTGTCGTCACTGCCGACAGCTCCGCGTGATTTATGGAATTATTTCTGTATGTATGCGTGCGTATGTTTTTCTGCCTTACTTAATTGTAAATGCTTGCGACTGTTTTGTTAATGAGAAACAAACATCTAGTGTGTCAGAAATTTAAACAAAAGGTGATAGAGTTCATTAATATCTAATAAACAATAATCCTACAATAATCCGTCAAAGCAAAAATAAAAAATACCTTAAAATGGATTGAGAAAATGATATATTTTAAACAAAGAATGAAAAAATAAACGAGTGTTAAAAGTCTTTGTATGCAGAACCAAATTGTCGTTTTCTGTTTGTGGGACATTTTAAAAAATAACATAGTTACAATAGCCGAATATTTAATTTAAAAGTTTACGTTACTTTAGGGGCTACACTTTTTGTGTCACATATATTCGTTCATATTTGTAAATTTGCCATTGCATTGTTCAGTCCGCTTGATTTTGTGAGATAGAAAATGGTTAGGCCTACAGAACTATGCACGTTAAACAATGCATTAGTTTTATCAATAACTTGTGCTTTTATAACCTAATTTAAATCCATTAAATATCACTTCGGGTAATTCGTGCTGGTAATCGATGTCAAACGATTTTGACGCTTAGTTTTGCAAAGTTTTTTTGTAACACAAACGAAACTAAGCCTAATACGAGTTTGAAACTAACTAGCCAAGGACGTGTGTGTGGTATTGTTGTTTGTTAGTGAACGCAGTTTAATACATTTCTATTTACCTCGTTATTTTTTTATTGGGCAGAAGTAGCTGTAAGTTTTGGTAGAGCACAAATCTCCGTCGATATGTCGGTTTTATTTCACACAAAATGTTGGCCTGCGATACAGTTGAGTCTTCGTTTTCATTAGGCGAACTACTGAAGTCATGGCGTTGACATCTAATATTATTTAACTATTATAAATCGTTGAGAAATTTTGCTCAAAATCTTGTCGATTTAAATCGTGTTTCAGATCGTCATCAAAATTTGGCTGATTGTTTTTTTGAGCCGTGCCTCACCGTTCAAAAAATTCGTCGAAATCTGTTATTGTTTTGACTTACGTACGCTATTTCACGGTTGTACGATATAGCTACTGAACCAATGTTTTTACAGCTATCTTTATGCAATTAAATTACGCAAGATCCTGTCATTTGATTAGCAAACTATAGATATTCAATTGCTAATATTGTATGATACTGTTTTAATTATAAGATTGAAATGTAGTAGGAAAATATGTTTAATTTGTAATACATTATAATAGTATTAACTGGCTAATAAGTAGACGACAGCTGAGCTGTCTTATCAGGTTCGGTAATGATTTATTTCTCTGTTCGTTTGTAAATATAATTATTAATCTTTGGTACAAAGGGATATCGTGCAGTATTTTTGCTTGTTACGTTAAATTACCAATGTTCATATAAAGCCATTAAACTGCCGTAGTTATAGTGTTTGTATTGTCGTATTTATGATAAATAAATCCATTCGTAAATGGCAGCTGGGCTGTCACAGCTGGTAATGTTCTATTAATGTTTTTGATATGTGCGCTATAAAGTGTTAATGCTGTATTTATGTGACTTACTAATATTTTAGCCAAGGCATTGACTGAAACTACTCTTGATAAGACGCAACTGATTTGATGCGTTTTGTATTTCGATGCACCAATGTGCGGTAACACTTACGCTAGTTAGAAGAAAATGTGCTCAATGTTTTTATCGATTTGTCTTTATTTTCTGACAAATACATTTGTTTCCTGTAGTTTTATTTAGGCTATACGCAGACAGTGATTTTTTTGTATTTAATTTGAGTGTTATTCTATTAATTATGTTAATGTTTGTCTGTGTATGTGATCGCGTTTTTGTTGTTTTGTTTGTGCTGACATATTTTCACTATTATGTACTGTGTGTGTGTAGTCGTAGGCTGTTGTTGTTGTTGTGTTGTTAATTGCATTAATTTCAATGTTGTAACTCCGCCAGATTTCACCCCAACATATTTTTTTCCGACAGACAGCTGCAAAGTCCTTAGAGAGGAAATTATAGATGCTCAAAATGTCAGTTGTGCTTTTAAATTTTTTTCAAATAAACAATGTTTAGCTTCACATTTTATATCTTTGGAAGAAAATTTTTCAGCAAAAAGAAAATGCTTTGACAGACTAAAAGTGAAGGATTGCATCTCCCTTTCATGCACTCTGTTGCCGCGACGCCGAACGTTGGGTTTAAATGGTGCAGAGTTTCGTGTTTATTGGCAGAAATCGACGTTGCTGAGGTTAATAGTTAACGTTTTTAATGAAAGAAGCATTTACATAACATACAATATTATTGGTTTAACATGCTACAGCACTAAGTGCGTAATTTTGTTGTAAGTTAATAAATAGAAGTTGTTATTATGTACATTTGCGATCCACAATACTTTGTGATCATCATAAAAGTATAGCATCACTTTGGCATCACGTTTTTAACATATTTAAAATGAAGAGATGCATTTTGAAAACTAAAAACAAGTACGTCATTTAGCAAACGATAGATCTAATCGAAATAAAATGATAACGATCTAAACCAACAGTTATAGGCTTATTATCACAGAAATTGGCTGACGATAACGTACACCTAAGTAAAATATAACCAGGAAGTAGGCCATACATTATCTTAGTGCGTACTTCATGCACGGTAAGACACTTAAATCCGATGTTATTGTTTAACGTTATTATTTATCCGCTTATCGTTTAGTCGATCCGCATAACATTCTACCAACCAAGCTTTTACGCCGTGTGACAAGCGTACCAATGCGAGTTTTCAAATAAATGTAGTTTCATTTTGCAGAGATACTTATAACACTGTATTAATGATGTTATGTTATGTTTTTTTGGGTTTTATGTTTTCTTAACGTTACGTTTTCCTAACGTTATGTTTTAAACAAAATTTCTAATTCCTCCGCGGCGGGTAAGCTTTGAGGATAAATCCAGATTTACATTGCAAGTCGTAAGCAAATCGTTCCGCGATCTACAACGATGCCCATTCACAAGTGTGACAAGGAGAGCAAACGTCAACTCTCAATTTCAGCGTGTCTAAAAATTCTATTCTTGCTAAAAATGTTTTGTCAAAAATGCAAAAAATTAATGCTGAAAATCTGTATGACTTGTAAAACTTAATTGACTGAGAACCACGTTAGATCATTTAAATAAAACAAACAAAAACGTACAAACATACAAATAAATCACATACTGATGTTTATGGATAATATCAAGTCACATTATGTCACTTTCTGTTATTTTGCATCTGTTAGTCGCATAGTTGCAGTCAGCGAATGTTGGCATATCTAACTCCATCACTGTGGCGTTGATCATTAAGCTGTAAAACAGCATACGGCAACTGATGTCCAGTTGTCGCTGTATCCAACGTGACGTAATTATCATAAGCTTCCGAACCATCTCGCCTCACTCCGGATGATGGCGGCTTTGCCGATTATTTTCTGAATTTATAACGTATAAACACCAATTGCACTAATAGTGATTAACTAATTAACATAATCACCAAATTATAATAATTAAGTGAAAAACAAATTAACTAAGTAAGTTAATAAAATACTATGCCAATACTTCATAACATGAATAAGTTGATTAATAAATATGTTGCGACGCAAAATGTTTGATATTTTGTTTCTGACTCACGACTTCGAATCAGAAACTCAACAAAGTGCATTGTCTGAGTCAAAAACGCCGTCGTCTGATAGGCTACACGTGAATTTTTAGTTATTATAACGGCAGCACAAGCAAAACAAACAGTAACTAAATTATGCAAACAGGACATTTATGGATAAAAAATATAAGAATTTTTTGTGACTTACTTTCTGTCCAAAACATTACAGACCAGTACAAGCTAAAACGCAGTCACTAATTCCATCTGTTCTAAGGTCAGCTATGACAGCATAATATTACGCCAAAAAGACTGTCAAGCTTCGCTCAAGGCTACGTACTGCCTGCGGGTAACCGCAAAATCATGCACGCAAAAACACAAAACACGTGGGTGACCTTAATCTAAGATTTTGATGTTTAACAAACTTTTAGAAGTTATCAAGACACATGTTTATGCAACATTTTATTAGAGTAAGTGCAGCGGTTTACAGAAGAAATTAGCGACAATGCTGAAAACAATACTACCGTCGCATCCGCTAGCAGTAATAAACATACAAACCTGTTGGTGCGTCTACAGCGGTAGATCAGTAGAACAATGATGACTATGACACACGAAGTGACAATGCCGATTACTAATCCGACTGCGATTCCGATTCCGGTAACTATAACCAGCAAATAACACAGCTTTATTGCGCATTTAAATTAATTATAATTATTATGATTACTATGACTACTGTACGTATCAGTACTATTACTGTTGGCTTATTCGTGTTTTTGCGCTATTTGGAAAACAGTCACAGTCTCAGCGCATTGACGCACATGTTAATATAGACACTCTAATCGTTTCTGTTAATTAGGCCCACTTACCGGTATTTAGTGTGCTTTGTTTTAAAAACTACAATGTCCCACATTTTTGCGAAAAAATAACCACAAATACACAACACATTTTGACAAGTTAACTTAAACGTCTTATTGTAAAGATGCAACAAATTTTGTATCAATTTCATATGTACAATATCAATAGATAGACAATAATACTAGTCAGTCCTGCAAAAAAGTAAAACAAATATACGGCCAACGATGTTACATGCCTTATACTGAAAATCAGCAAATCTACCAATCTTCAGCAAAACTACATCAAACCCATTTTGTTAAGGTATGTATAATTGAAATTCGGCAAAAATCGACAGATGTATAAAAAGTCAAAACCAGTCTGGACGAAATCACACGTAAAAGCAAAATCAAGTAAAAATATCGAAACTCGCTTGAACCACGATTATGCGAAAATGCGAAAATGCTCGTGCGCTGACAGGTTATTTGTTTGATTGTCAAATTTTTAAGTTCATCATAATCATCTTACTATGTTATCTTGTAAGTAAGTAAGTACCTGCATATTTAAAGTGCACAATGTCAATGTGCAGCAACGTCGACAAGTCAGGCATAGAAAAGTACATCTGCTAACCTTGTGGTCGTGGATATGAAGATGGCGCGACACAAGCAACAGACGATGTGCTGCTCGTCGTTGAATTGATGCTGATCAAAGACGTCATTCGCTCTGTTGCTGCTGCTGTTGTCGTGGTAGTGGTTGTTGTAAGACCGGTATAGTCTAAAATGCCGTACACGTAAGAGTACAAAACCAAACATGAAATGAAACTAGAATGTTTGCTAACACTGTACGCGACACTGGCCGAAATAGATGAGCAGCAGCATTATTTCATGTTATTGAGTTATTTGTAGTAACAAGCGTATTAATTTTTCCGTTGTAGACTAACTCTGCCATCATTGTCTGTCCAATGAAATGCAGTAGCATTGGACAGAGTATAAAATCACCTGAGCGTCCGTCCGTCCGTCCGTGCGTCTGTCCACCTGTTGAGGCTTCATATCTCCATAACAGTGCAAGATAAACGCATGGTTACAATGGTCCACCCATAGGAAGTCGACCACAGCGAGTCGAATGGTCACGTGACCGAAAACGTCACGTGACCCCAAAAAGTCAAAGTTGTGACCCCATTAGCAAGTAGTAACCTCCATATCTCGATAACGGTGCAAGATAAACGAAGGGTCACAACGGACCACACATCGAGATGCATTGGGCAGACTCTGTGTTCGTATGAGCATTATCTTGTTTAATTTTATCAACAATGTCAGTTTTGTCTCAGCTGAAGTAATTTTTTTACTTATTCTGATAACGTAAGCTGTTTACGGTGTCTGTTTATAGGTCACAGATGTGAAACGTTGTTTTCTGTAAAAAGCTTAATTTTTCATGAATCATAATTGTTCCGGCACGACAAACACTAACGTAAACGTAGTAAAACTAAAAGCCAGTAGCATCAGACCTATTCAACAATTAGACAACCGTACGTAAAAAAGAAGTAGCGGTTGACTCGGACGACAGAAATAAATAAATAAAAAATTAAAGCATTTTCATGACGCTGACAGACAAACGCAAGGACAAGCCGATAGGCACACAGCAACTGTCGTTTAGGACCATACGAATGAATGAATAAAGCAACAAATAGATAAATGAAACAACGTTTGAAAAAGAAACTGCAAGTATCACAGCCCAGAAAGAAATATGTATCGCGTCTTTATCGCCGTGGATAGCGCGGCATGCATCGGCGACGATGCGTGCTTTGCGCTACGCCCCTGACTGATAAGACAAGACAAGCCGTTCTGTTAATTACTGTCGACGATTTTGACCGACTATAGGCTAATGATGTTGACTTTGGCCTATTGGCACTGCACCAGGTCCGTTATAGGCCTACAAATGGCGCGGTGATCGCTGCTGTGAGATGGTTATTGTTTTCTTCCGACCACGTGGACACACACACACACCCAGTAACACGGCTTGATTTTAAGGCGCTGTTTAACGACAACTGCAATATCTCGAGGACGACGTCTAGAAGACGTCCTTTAGCTGTAGTAGGCTATTGGCAGCCGTGCTGTTGAGACGAACAGACAAAAGGACAGACAGAATCGCTGCAATCAATGGAGCTGAGCTGTTATACCCATCGTGTAAACGGGGTATTAGTAGACCAAAGTTCCCCAAATTGTTTTGTTTAACGTAGTAGGCGATAATGCCGTTTTCCGCTTTTCGATATTTAAATCCGTTCCGGAGACATTTGCAAACAAACTTTACAGCTGAGCGATTTTTATGTAGCTGTATAGCATGTCGCCAACACACAATATTAGTTACGTTAACTTAAGCAGAAAGCAGCTGACTACTGACTTTGACAGACGTATGTCTCTGAGTTGTAGCAAGGCCAAGCGATCCACTCGTTGTTAGCGTCCACCATAACACATTCATATATGGCTACCTGGGGTGGATGACCGTTCCTCCAGTTGCTGTACTGTACGTCAACTAAACGTCCCTCTACAATGTCAATGTTTTTAATTTTTAATAACATAATATTTATTGCAACTTAATCTGAAACACTGGAAAAATTTTGTATTACAATTAATACTAGGCGAAAGTCATAAGTTTTCTATATGCGTATACTTAATCAGACGCACTAATGCACATTATTGGTTAATGACTCTAAATGTGCAAATAAACGGCATGAAGCAAAATAACAATAAAAATAACAAAAATAGTAATAGCAACACGAAGAGTAATAAACACTACAACATACGTGCAACATGCAACCCTAACATAAACTTCTTATAACATAGTAGTTAAAAATAAGGTCTACATTTTATTTAGCCAGGAAACACTGTATTATTTTCAGGATTACGTTGTGCGTTAATAATGACGAGTTTTTAAAAGTGCTACTGATTCCACTGATACGGTTGTTAACCGTCTACAGTACAAGCTTGCCTTTGTCAATTGTCTTCCACCACGATCTCACCAGTCCGATCCAGTATTCTTTGTCTGTAGATAACCAGCTAGTGAGTTGACTGTTGTCTGATGAGCGTCCAATGTCAGTGAAAACGGCCAACGATCCACCACGAGACAAACAGTCGTTACTCGCACCGTACCATGTTAGTTGACGATCAAACTTTCTGTAGCACTTTGACTTCAGCGACAAGTCATCGCTAACACAGCTTGCGCCTACAATATAATATCATACATAGACAATTTTTGCTATATGTTTTAAACGCTAAATATTTACACGTGACAATTATTAAATAAACGTAAACATCACGGATTTTTTTATCCTGCTGCAAAAAAACACATGCAGGCTCTACATTACGAAATATTGCTGAAATCTCTCTAAACAGAATAGGCCTATTGGTTATTATGTACTTTTCACAAAGTGCAAAAAGATGTAACTTAAAATGCATGTTTCAGATGAATGTGAACTGTCAGACCTTGCTGCTGCAGCTGACAGATGTATGATGTTGGTCCGTTGTACCATCCTCTCGCATAGAACACGAACTGTCCGCTGCTAGTGTTGTACTTGATGACAGCAAAACGTGCCCAGCTGTCTGACGGCTGATCACTTACGCCATCTTCGTCTGAAAGTAACATTTAGTCTTCGTAATGAAATGAACAGCATAACCACGAAAATGTCTTTTATTATAAACGTTTGCGAGTAGGCCTGTGCGTGAATTATGTTACACACGGTCATTAAACCTGCGCAGACTTCAGATCGCTCTGCGCCATCTGATGATTGCGCGTTCGCACAAAGACGATTGCTTCCTGAAACCGAACCAACACTGAGATTTTTACAATACTGTGAAAAAAACCGATCAAAATAGCCAAAAAACTTGATTCGAGTAATAGCAAAATTTATATTAAAAAAACTCGTGTAAAAAGTAAATAATTGCCAGCTATATTTGTGTTAAACAGCACTTAATTGGTAATGATTTTAATCTAATCTGCGATTTTTTAGTTGAAATAAATTATTCGTAGTACCAGTGAGTGTAACGCACAATAACGTATGTCACTTTATACTGATGCCCACAAAGGCAAACCTGGGAGTAAAGTTTCGTCAATCCAGTGCCAGTCGCCGGTTTTAACTGCTCTGACGTCGATCCAAAAATCGCCGCGTCCCAATATGTTTTTCGCTGCAAAACGAAAGTCTCTCAGCTTGGACTGAATGTTACTGTTTGTGATGCGCGGTAGGAAAGAATGTCGTCGTTGACAAGCTTTTTGAGCGGCTAACTGTGTTAGCTCTAAACCACTGGTCCAGAGACAAATGTTGACGTCATCATAGCATTGACTGAACTCCTCACATATCACTTGTTTAGTGATAATTGTCGAGTAGCCTACAAAGCGTTAATTTTAATATCAATTTTTAAGCTCCCTCTCTGTAGTACATAATCTCAATTGTCAACAACAAAACGTGTCACATCAACACAGTATTAGCCTACTATATGCCTAAATGTGAAGACCAGAGAAAAGCGCAAAAGCAAAAAAACGAATATAGTCAAAACTCATTCATTATGCATAAATAATTCACAGACATTACAAAAAAACAGACGAATATTATGCAAATTCAACAAATCAGGCTAAACTTGTTATGCAATGCCCAATAGCGATAAAGGCAGCCTCCTAGCACAGCAAGCGTTTTTCATTCATGCCGTTACGGTTTGATCAATTTTGCTCCAACGTAGCAGCCGCTATAACTAGGTGCGTACATCTGTTGAGTTGTCGCTGATACAGCTCTTTAAACTCGCACAAATCTTAGCAGAAAGCGTATGTCTGTCTGTATGTGTGTGTATCTCCGGCCATCTGAGCAGCAATATTGTTGGCATGCGACGTCAGTGGACAGATACTGAAGTCGTTCTGCTGCAGCTGTTTTCATTTTTATTCTGCCCGCAAACGTTAGTTTTCGGAGCGAAGTGACCGACCGACGCAGCGGTGTGGCTAATGCCCCAGTTGCCCCACGCCTGACTGTCGCTTTTTATTGGCAATCGCACGACGCACTCCAGTCGATGCACTGGTGCTGTAGCTATAATGACATTGTTTGCCGACATCTATCATCTCTGTTATCATATCCAGTCACAAGACACAATTTTATTAATACACAGCGTTGACGTTGCACTGGCTCTCGTTCTGCCAATCATAATGTTTGCAGCTAAAGTGATAACTGTAAAATGCGAAAGCGCGAAATCTGTTTCAGTGCAAAGTTCGAAACAAAATGCGAATTTTGTGTCGCATTTTTTATAATTTTTTTGTTTTGCCCTGTCTCACTGCAACGACTGATCAGCCATCTGAGTCTGACGGGTCTGATTAATTGTCATTGGCAAACATCGGAGTTCGTTTAACGCTCGCATCGTCGACCGGCGTCGTATGTTTTTTAACTTTTATAGGCCTAGTCTATCTATAGCCTGCAATGTTGTTTATTTATTTATTTATTTATTCATTTCTATTGATATCAGCGACAGCTCATTCTAAGCTGTTAGCTTGTAACAATAATAGGCTAATAGCCTATCCATAATAGGCGCACAACGTTAATTTCAGGGAAGACTTACAGTATAGTAGTATTATCCAACAACGAGATATCCGTGAAACAATCATCGCCAGCCAAAAATGTTTAAAACAACGACGTGTAAGCTTATTCTAATAATCGACGGTTTTTTTCATCAATTTTACGCCTGTGTGCAACGCCAAATGCAACGTGTATGCATAAGGAAATGGCTGTAATCAGTCAAGCGTGATAAAAGTGCACAAACTGCGCAACGAAGTTTTTTTATTCTGTTGACAGCCGTGTTGACAGTGGACTTCGCTCGCCGCAATACGCAAACGTCATTGTGCCTACGGCAACCGTCATTGTCAGCGACAGCGTCGTCTCTGCCAGCGGAGCCGATTGCTATCACCGATCGGTGACCAAAATTTACAAAATTAAATTCACCTATTTTTATACTTCTTTTACTAGCTTAGTTGTAATAACGAGATTATTAGATGTCGGCCTACCACCGCATTGTAATTACGACGTTATGCTAAGCCTACGTCGTGAAATACAAATATATAGCCTACCGGCATAGTCAACGGCGGCAGGTGGCAATGGTCCATTTACCCTTTTTTACTCTCAACGAAATTTGAGTCACACGAGAATGCACAAAACCGCAAAACATTCACTTTTATATCACTAGTAATGTAGCCAGTTCGCAGCGAAAAAGAATGTTCCAGTCATTTTACTCTAACTCAGTCGAAGGCGAAAGACAGACAAAAAGCCCAGCTGCGCTTGAGTGCGCCAACCGTAGCGTCTATATCCGAAAGCCAGCGTCCGACTTCTGGTCGCGGAGAAAAGCAGTTTTCCAGAGTTAGTATACAGTCTCATATTAACTCTATGCAGTCAACGTTAGGACGCGATATGGCCGGCCGCCTGCAAAATACGAGTAGTAGGGTAGTACTCGTATAGGGCCTACACATAGGCCTAGCATATGGCCAACTAAGTAGGTAAAATTCGGTGATCGTATTTTCATTGAGTTAAATTACCGATCGGTGAATTTAACTTTTTTAGTCCGCCCGAAAACGATAGTTTTCGGAAGGACTTCTGTTTTACGCATGATGTTTTTTTTCTTTCCTCGCGAGATCTCCGAGATGCCTGGGCCGACCGGCGCGAAATTTTGCACGATGGTTAG
>Ga0209671_1003305_pt1 | contig 15416 bp, 7 predicted proteins | sample WorMetHERISLAND2_2_FD_187401 | JGI IMG/M metagenome (GOLD analysis project Ga0209671, IMG submission 187401) | Marine gutless worms symbiont microbial communities from Max Planck institute for Marine Microbiology, Germany - Olavius geniculatus... | ecosystem: Host-associated > Annelida >...
CATCAAAGTCACGTGGCCCGAACTCAAATGCATTGGCATACACCGAACGCGCATTGTCGACTTAGGGTAGGTCAACATAAGCGCCTATAACTTTGTTGGTAGTGGATGGAATTTCACAAAATTTTCTTTGTTCAATGCAGATAACATCGTTCTCATCAACGCCATTTAGATTTTGTCGCTATCTTCATTTGCGCTCAAACTCGAAAGTTGTCGTAAATCGCACCAATTTTGACACGTTTTTTGCCCTCCCAAATTTTAAGGGGGCGGTGCTTCCAAAAGTTGTACTTGCATTAACACCCCCACCTAGGGACACGTCAAGTGCCAAAGTTTCGTCGGGCTACAGCATTGACCATTGTGCAAAATTTCAAGCCAGTCAGCCCACGCATCTCTGAGATCTCATGCTCGGAAAAAAAATTAAAAAAACATCATGCGTAAAACATAAGTCCTTCCGAAAACTATTGTTTTCGGGCGGACTAAAAATACAAAATGGTGCAGTGTGGCACAAAAACCAAAATTGACGTGAACACGCCCAAGGCATGAGTAATCAGCGTTACAGTTTTCAACTCAAAAGATCAAAGATTAAGGTCAGTAGTTCATGGGACATCAATAGCCTGCCAAAAGGCACATTGGGTTCTGCACTCTGTTAGGTGGTGTAAAAGTGGTGGACAGCCGAATATGCCATATGGGTCAGCATAGTTTGTTTAATTGTACAACGACTGTTATTATGTCGATTCGGCACACTAAGGCCTAAAAAATTCCTGTGCTTCCGCTTTCTGTCCATTCCTGAAAACCTCCATCCTAAACTAAACATTTTTTATTTGACTCAAAAATATTGGTGCAGTTTTTAGTTTTTTTTCCAAAGTTTTTATTGGAAACAAACTGTCTGCATCTAGTCTGTTATGCTGAGGTATCTTACTTTTGTTCTTCTGTGTACTATTCAGTGTGTCAATTTTTTTATGAGTTGTGCGATATTACGCGTTATGTCACGAGATAAAAGTTTCCATCCCCCCTTATTCACTACATTGCAAAAACAGCATGCTGAAATGGACACTAATTTTATAGGTCCGAGGCATTGTTAACGTTCATAAGAACAGTTGTGCACAACATGGTTTTGTTTAGATGTGGGCCTGTTATTTCCACACTTACTGCTGGATACAGAGTTTAGTCTGGTTCCGAGAAGTATGTGAGACTTATTATGGCACCACTACTTTTACTGTTTGTATATCCTTACCATCAGCAAGACATCAGTGTCATTTACACCAACAGATGACAGGAATGTAACTGATTAATATTTCAAGAGGTATATTTCAAGAGATATTTTACAGTTGTGAACAGCCTGATGTTGTTCCACATTTTAATTTTGTAAATCAGTGCATCTCTAGCATTGTGGGTTAAAAGTAGGCGGTGCAGGAAATTGCAATTTTCTAACGTAGGTGGAAATTTCAGACAGGATGTTATCATTATTATGGATGCTTAAAATTTCAATTTTGTCCTAAAGTTCCCCAAGGTGGGGATTTCTAAGCCTCAAACTTTGCATTTCTGGATGAGAAGATATTCCTACAATTTTCCCACAGCAAAATTTTTAGTGAGAGCAACTGCCATTCTGCCTGCAGCACGACTCCACTGCAATAGAAGTTTGGTTTGACACATCAAACAATGGCTTATGAATGTGTGTCCTTTTATGCTTGATTAACATTTCTATTGAGCAGTGATTTGTGTATTGTGTTGTTTAACGTATTTGTTGCTGTTGATGGATCAACAAACTATATTCCAACACGCCATGTTGTTACCGTGCACTGTTGTAATGCATGACGTCCATTAGAAAACTTGTTAGCTTCATACAGAGAGAGAGAGAGATGTGGCAGAACCATTGAGACAGCTACCTCGACATTTGGCCATAGTCACGTTAAGGCACACAGTTCACACACTTATCACATTTTACAACCAATAATGTTGACAGTTAACAGCAGTGTAAATAAAATGCGTGCCAAAATTGATGAAAAAGTGAATGAAAAAATGACTAATGTATCTGCGTTAAATGTTTTACAGTAAAAGTTTTACAGCATCTTTTTTACAACTGTGATTAAATACTTAGGGCAGTCAAAATGATAACACTTGACCTCCACTCCTGTGAAATGTTTTATTACAATGTATTGCATTAATGTTATTAGTGTTAATGCTACTGCTGTTGTAATTATTCTGCTACATGTGTAATAAGTAAAGATGTCCAGCAGCGATGCACGAAGTCTTTCAGCCAAATGCCACTAAGCTGGACTTGGCAGATTTCCAGAAGCTAAGGTTAGACATTTTCATAGGATAAAAAATGCACACGGTGACTGATACAGATATGAGACAACAACGGAACAGTGACTGAAGTGACATGAAGTCGAATTTGTTTTTTTGGTTGCAGTCTGCCAATGGCACACCGCAGGTGGATCCAGCCTGACAAAACATGACATTGCACAAAACATGTTGCGAAGAAGTTTATTATTATAGATGTCTTTACAACAAGGCATGTTATGTTGCTAAAACTATGTGTCAGTCAGTTCACAAACAAATGCAATCAGAGAAACTGAAGCTGAGTATAAAGTAGAAAAAGCACACTATACTTGTAATAATATACCCGATGGCGCTAAAAAACGTCCCGAAATTTGCTTAACTCGCATATACTTTATGAAGATAAATTTCCTTTCGCACATTTGTATACTAGTGTATACCTATTCTTACTTATAAGTTTCAATGACCTCACTAAAATGTCAGCACTGAATGACGCAAGACAAGTTAAAAATCCAATTATGTAAAGATAGCATTCCATCACACTGCATCAAAGCAACTCAAATTTCCTTCGATACAAAACGCCCGATTTCATCAGCTCACAAAAATGTACACTGCATTCAACAGATTTGAATCCCCACTCATTATTCAGTTTATTAAGATACCTTCCAAGAACTTGTCTATGAAGGAAGGCGTAAACCTTTTTTCAAACCTCAAAGATCTTCAGATTGTTATCAGAGAAAAATGGCACGATGTCGACATCAGACGAGAATCAGGAAAGCCATATAGCATTGGAAAAAGCGTCTATCAGCAGTAACAAAGGAGAATGGAGAACCTATTCAGCACATTTTCTGCTAGTTAGTTCACTGATGATTCAGCCTATTGTGATGTTTTGGCGTAGCCTGCATACAAGCAGCAACGCAAATAATGAACCGCTTGCAAAAATTGCTTTATGTGTGTGACGCTATTTTGTTTGTATCATGGCTACTACAAAAGTGTTTTAGGCGAAAATTCATACGCATATTCAAAGATGTTTGGTCATTACATATATGCTTTTGCACTAATTCATTTCGACTGCTCGGGTGAATAGTGCATGCAACAGGATATTTTTTGCGCCACCCGGTACTACATACTGGCAATAACTGGGTAACATATTACACCAATGTACATATCCCATTTTATACATCCCATTCCTTATATTCAAATAAGCTAAACGTTGGCAAATCAAATTCAGCTTGCTGACCGCACGCCTTATAAATTCTTGTATTATTATTATTATTATTAATGTAATTAGATATGTACATCCGGATGCAAAAAATTGTGATAGGAGATGGGGATTGCAGAAATTATTATAAATTCATCCGTTTGATGAACAGTGATGATAAATAATCACTGATGTTGTGGGTTGCAAAAGTTGAGGCAGAAAGTTTTTCCGACAGTTTTCCCGCCACAGCTGTAAATTGCCAACAGCTCAATACTTGAAATTTTACTATAAATTCCCCCAAAATGGGGCATTTGCAGCCCAAAATTTTGTAGTTTTGAAGAAGAAACTGTTTTGAGAGAAGAAAATCACAATCTGACGGGCTAAAATTCAGCTGGGCAATTGCCCCCACCCCCTTTCTCCCCTTGTCACAACGCCACTGTCAATATTTTTGGGTTTTTTATTTTAAATCTTCCCACCCACAGATTTGTGCTATACAGCAGATCTGTAACATATGCATCAATTGCAAATTGGGAGCACCAAGGGGTTCAAACTGTCACCTTTACTTTTTACGCGTGAAAGCATCTACTGCTTTCAGCGCGTCTTAGCCATCGCAATTCTGTCCGTCTGTCCGTCCATCACACTGGTGGATCAGGCAAAAACGGTCCAAGCTAGGATCACCAAATTTTTACCGTCGGCTGCCCAGAAGACTCTAGTTTCAGGAACCGTAACGCTTTTTCATAAATTTGAAAGGGGTCACCCCGAACGAGGGCGCTAAATAAGAGAAGGTAGGCAAAATTTGCGATTTTTGGCCAATAACTCACTGCATCTCAGTAACGGTGCGAGATAAGGCCTAGGTTACTATTAATCACTAATAGGAAATCGTATACTGGTTTTCGATTGGCGCCAAATTCAATGACCTTGAATGACCTTGAACGCCAAAATAGGGGGTTTTATGAATTTTTTTGGTGCTTTCGGCCTGGACAAGTCTATATCATTCACAAGGTGGCGCCACGGTACTAGCGTTGGTGGCGTGGCGTAGTTGGTAATGCGTTTCGACTGAAATGAAGTTACTCTACGCCAGGCCCGGTTAGTACTGCGATGGGTGACTGCTGCGGGTAGGAACTACTATAGGCTTTCGCACGTCCCGTGAGCATTAGCTCAAATTTCTTGTAGGTCTAGGCAGACTGTGACTGCCAAGCACATTTTGGTCCATTTTTGTGGGTTGAAAATCAAGTTTCACAGTATACTTTATGTAGCAAGACAAAGAGACAGAGCTTGAATGCTCTACTATGCAGCAGAATTTTTTTGTTCCATGGAATATTCTCAGTGGGGGTTTAGATCCCTAAGCCCCTAACCAAAAGTTAAAATGTTAGTCCCACAATTCACAATTTAGAACCGTGTTTTCTCACAACAGTTTCACTTATTCATTTACTGGTCCACTGCCTATAAAATACAGCAAGGCAGGAATGTTTTAAAAATGGAATGTTTGCATAACATCCCGACGAGCATATTCCCTTTCATACATCTCAATTCCCGTTGTTACTTATTCCCAAGTAAAGTGCTTACACACTCAGTAGTCCATCCAGGGGTATGTTAATTCTCCATATAAACTTGGGTAGAAATGCTCCATCACAAAAGTAGGCAGGAACTTTTTTTCGAGTCGTGAGTTCATAAACGGGGACGGGAGGGGGCAAAAAGTTGCAATTTTCTGACAGATGCAAATTTCCGACAGAAGAGTGCTCAAAATTTTAATTATGTGCCTAAATTCCCTCAATATTGGGAATTTTCAGCCCCAATATATTGTATTTTTCGAGGAAAATCATCCAACAAGAAGGAATTTTCTGGCAGGCTAACATAAATTGGGCAAGCAGTTGCCCCTCAGCCCCTCCCCGTATTACAATGCTGCTGTTTTAGCCATTCACAAGAAGTTGGTATAATGGAAGACCTAAATCACCTACACAGAATAACAGTCATCCACAAGTAATTTGAGCAAAGCTCACGTGACGCACGATAGCAGCAGTCCTGCCAGATTGGCGATCAACGTATAGCAATAAAAAATAATGTGTCTTGAAACAGTACTTAAACTTCAGGCCTCTGTACGGGAGACTTGAATTTAAGACATCAAAACTTAGATTGTACAGTACGTTCTATGGTAAAAAAAATTCATACGCGGGTTGTCCAGGTCTGTCTCCAGCCATTTCGGTGCAAGTCACTCTCTGATGTACGTCGCAGGCTGAAATCGCGAAAAAAATTCACTAAAAAAGGTTAAGGTCATTCAAGGTCATCGATGTTGACACCCCTAAAAAGCTCGTCACTAGTGCTTGTTATGATATGCAGGATGTCTGTGCCTACGGGATCTCATCGTCTCGCCAGAGAAATCAACAGTTACTCTGTTTACTCTTCAACCAAACCAATCAAGGGAACATCCACAGATTTTGATCAACGGTACAATTGTTCCCCTTGAGGAACAACCGAGAATCCTTGGTGTGACCCATGATACGATGTACACTTTTGCCGCTCACTGTCGGAATCAGGCGGTTAAGGTTAGAGCTCGAAACAATATCCTTAAAGCCTTTAACAGGTACAACATGGGGACAGCAGAAGGAGACCATTATTCTCACATATCAAGCTATAGGCAGATCTGTGATCGACTATGCCACACCAATTTAGGCACCAGTAATTAACGAGTCTTCACGGAAGTGTCTTCAGACAGCACAGAATGAGGCTTTGCGAATCGCAACAGGTCGTCACAAGATGGCACATTCAGACCACTTACACCAGGAGACTCCAGTCAAATCACATTCTGAATTACTGGCTAAACAATATTACTTATCCTGTTATCAGTCACACCATCCCAGCCACCATTTAACATCTCAGCCTGGCCCAGCTAGAAATATGAGGGGCACGCTAAGTAAATTTGACAGGGACGTTGAACCACTCCGTGATGACCGCATCTCTGAAGTTGAACAATACCGTTCTGCTTTACGCAATCTTCACAAAGAAACAGAGTCACTGGAACTACTCCGCCTGAATTATCATCATTCGAATGCTACCTTTCTATATCCATCCGCACATCTCTTGCTCAGTTACGTTCGGGTCACTGCCGGCTCCGCATCTCTTACAAGGCCCGCATCACTGCAGGCGTGATAGATGTTTGCCTGGAATGTGGAGTGGCACCACACTCTGTTGAACATTTGTTCCAGTGCCCTGCCTACCCGACACAACTGACAACTTAAGACCTATGGGACGACCCAGATGTGGTGGCTGATTTTCTCAAGCTCGAGAACTGACGAAAGGAGGGGAGCTGTGGGCTACAATAACAACAACAACGAGTCTGTGCCTGTGTGCAACTGTTTTCATGCTAGACAAGCCAATATCAGCAAAAAAATAACCACTTTTTACCCTCTTTGACATTTGCGTGCTCAGGCCTCCTTGAACCTTGGAGCGACCTTGGACTGCTAAATCGCCGTTTAATGCTAAAACTTGCTTATGTAGGTTGTCTTGGTCTATCTTCAGGCATTTCGTTGCAATTCACTGTCAAAATGTGTGCTGCAGCCAAACATTGCGAAAAATTCACTAAAACCTTTTTTGGGGAGTTCAAGGTTGTTCGAAGTCATCAATGTTGATAAAGCTAAAAAGCCTGTCACCAGTGCTTGTTATGATAAGCAGCATGTCTGTACCTACATGTATCTGCAACCGTTTTCACACTAAACGAGCCAATAGTGACAAAATAACGTCTCTTTAGGGGGTACTCTTTTTTGACCTATGATGCCCTCGTTAGACGGGAACCTCCGCACTCAGGGGCAAGAAATTTTGTCACAAGTAACTAGTCTTTGGGGCAGCCCCCAGTAAAAATTTCATCATTCTAGGCGTCGCCGTTTTGATACAGTGCCAGGGTGTGACGGACGGACAGATGCTCAGACGCACGAAGCATTCTGATATTGCGCGTAAAGAACATTTCTCAACATATCTGTGTATATAATTCAGTTTGCTTCCAAATGTGTTTTCCAGTACTCTAGGGGCTGGGAGGAGTTTTACATGCAGTTTTATGTCCAGAGCATTTCAAATTCTTACGTGCGAAAGCTGCTACTGCTTTAGCGCGTCTTAGCCATTGCAATTCTATCTGTCTGTCCGTCCGTCTCACATGGGTGGATCACTCAAAAACGGTGCAAACTAGGATCACCAAATCTTCACCTTCGGCTGCCTGGAAAACTCTAGTTTCAGGAACTGTAAAGCTTTTCCATAAATTCAAAGGGGGTCACCCCGAATGAGGGCGCTAAATGAGAGGAGGGTGGAAAAAATTAGTGATTTTTAGCCAGTAAGTCGCTGTATCTCAATAATGGTGCGAGATAGGGCCTAGGCTACTATTAATCACTAATAGGAAGTTGTACATTGGCTCTCGACTGCCACGGAATTCAATGACCTTGGATGACTTTGAACGCTAAAATATGGGTTTTTATGGATATTTTTCGATTTTAGGCTGCGAGACACATTTCAAGAGCAAATTGCGCCGAAATCAAGAGATAGATATGGAAAAGCTGCGTAAGAAATTTCAGCATTTAACGTAGATTTCAACGGTCCAAGTCTCGATTTTCTAGGTTCAAGGAAATCTGCGTACAAGGGCATCAAAGAGCGGTACCCCCGCAAAAGTCGTTATTTTACCATTGTTGGTCAGTCTTTCGTGAAAACGGTTGCAGATAGGCATGGGCACGCTGCTTATCACATCAAGCAGTGGCGGATTCAAGGGGGGGCACGCGCCCCCCATCGACCGGATGCCAAATTTTCACTCCTACCCTTCTGCCCCCTATTCCCAGTTTCTGGATCCACCACTGACAACAAGCAATAGTGACCAGCTTTTCAGTCGTTTCACCATCAATGACTTTGAAACTTGAAAGACCCTGAACTTCCAAAATAAGGTTTTTTATTGATTTTTGCGATCTTCGGCTGCAGCGCACACTCCAAGAACAAACTGCAACGAAATGGCTGGAGATAGACTGACAGTTTGCAAACAGGAACTGCTATAGACTTTCGCGCATCTCGTGAGCAATAGCTCAAATTTCTTGTTATATGTGAGTATAGGTCATAGGCTTCGAAAAATCTGGGTTCTTGCTTGAAATCTTTATAGATTTTGTGCATGGGGCCTCCAAATTTGCCCATGGGCGCGAAGCCATACCAATCATATTGCAGTCATTTCTCGAACGATTGGGACAATATAAATTTTGTACATGGAGTTTTTTGGGGCGGCTAAGAAACACATTTAAAACAATATTTAGTGGACTGAAGAACTCTGTTTACGTGATAGCACTACTAAATTGCTTCCGGTAAGGCCAAATCATGTCCTAAATTCGTATTTTCGACCATACGATTTGGCTATAAATAAAACACAGATTTGGTCCATTGGATTAACACATTTAGTATTCAGTGCACATACAGTATCATACAGATAACATATTTTAATTGAATGGATTGGAACTTTATGCACTTGCAGAAGCCAACCTTCTCCATGTGGCATGGACAAGTGGATTGAGCTGCACATTTGCCACGGTTACGTGTCATGATGTCACTGTCCACTGCTGATTCAGAGTCTTGCAGCATGACAGTGCAACATAGGAGTCGTTCTCCAGATCATAACCAAAGTGTAGTGGATCTAGGATGCCAAAACGAAAAAGGCAAAGAATCGAGTATGTAAATAGAGCCAGGCTAACATTACGTGCTGGAGGCAAATTCTGGTGGCCTTGGCCTGATGATATACCGGGTGGCGCAAAAACGTCCCAAACTTTGCGTACCTATAAGGGCGCGTATACTTTATCGAGATAAATTTTCTTTCGCGCATTTGTAGATCAATATGTGTTCTTACTTACTTATAAATTTCAATGACCTCACTAATGACACCACTGAATGCCACTTAATGACGTAAGATGAGTTAAAAATCCAATTATGTAAACACAGCGTTCCATCACACCACAACAAATTAACTCAAATTACCTTCAACACAAAACACCTGATTTCATCAGCTCACAAAAATGTACACCGCTATTGCTCACGAGATGCGCAAAACAAAAAACAGGGTTCTTCAATCCACTAAATATTGTTTTAAATGTGTTTCTTAGCCCCCAAAAAACTCCATGTACAAAAACATTTTTGTCCAAAACGTTTAAAAATGACTCCAATATGATCGGTATGGCTTCGCGCTTATAGGCAAACTTTGGGGGCCCCATGGACAAAATCTATAAAGATTTCAAACGAGAACCCAAATTTTTTGAAGCCTATGACCTATACTCGCATATAGAAATGAGAAATGCTCTGGACAGAAAAATGCATACAACTCCTACCCAGGAGCCGCAGGAGTACAGGTCCAGAAAGTCCCAAAATCAATGGCTTTGCTGCAGACGCCATGAATAGAATCCCCTGCAGGTTCCATACTACACAGTTCAACCCAGGGGAGAGAGTTCAACCTTGGGCAGGGTCTTGAGAAAAGAATGGGGGAAATGCAGAACAACAGAAAGGGGAAGGACGAAGGAACTTAGTCCAAGAACTCAGAGCAATAGGGCAGAATAAACTGCTTTTTGGGGTGACATAATCAATCATTTTTGACAGGCAAAGGTTTATACAACCACTTGACATGCACAACTGACTACAAGTGCAGCTCCTTGACCTTGGAGAAAACTTGGAAAAATGTGGTGTCAGAAGAATGGTAGAAGGCACTCATGGTACTGGTAGAGCTCAAAAGATTGTGTGGGTGATGACGTCAGTCAACAAAGAGTTGCTGCAGTAAACAAAGTAACCGCACAGAGCTCTTGAAGCAGCGTGGTCTGCCGTGACAAGCCAGTCACCGACGACAGCCTTGACATATGACTGGCCTTAATGTAAACCTTGCCAAAAATGACCAATCAGATCATAGAAAAGACAGTCTATTCCTATTGGCCATTGAGGAATTACAAACACTTCACCACTTTGGCATTCTGCCCCGGCATTTTCCACCTCTAGCTCGGACATCTCGCCCCAGACACTGCCCAACCCCATACGTTTTGCCCCTTGCCTGGACGTTTCAAGAAACAATTTTATGTGATTGTTACAACTAATAAAACGTTGAGCATCCAAAGCAGGAGTGAAACATCCAAGCCCCCGGGGGTAAAGCGTCCATAGTTTTTAGCGGGCGAAATGTCTTGATGGTGAAATGTCCCCGTGGCAAAACGTCCTAGGAGCAAAACGTCCTGAAACTGCACTGAGTGTAGCAGTTCACTGGCCAGAAATGTTTTCAGTAGAATCGTTTGCGCTGTGGTTGCAGCGTCTTGGTGTAAACAATGTAGCCAACGGCAACACACAGCACAATGCCGATCAGTGCGCTCAGAGTGTATATGATCATCTTCCAGCTGATGTTTGGTATCTTGACTGAACCCTTTATATCATCCACTCGCTCTGGGCACCACACACATCAGCATGCCAGCGTCTCAGTGTTAACTTTATTACCGTCACTGTACCTTGGCTTAAAAAAATACAAATTTTGTTTACATCTTAATGCCTGGAACTTTATGGTTCACACAATACAAAATGGCGACTATTACTTTTTACCTTCAAACATTGGTTTCATCTGAAATCTTTTACCACCTTCATTAGTGCCACTTTTAAAAGTTTAGCAATTATTTACTTTAATTTTAGGCCATGTTGTTTTCAAAATTTATTTCCCCTTTAATTACTGTAAAACTATGAATATTAGTGCAAGTTGTTTTGACTCCCGACCTATATCCGGGATCTTGCATTTATCCGCGGCCCGGCTTCAAGAAGTATAATTTACATCTCACCTCAAGCAAGGCCCATCAGTGCTTTACGTGATTTTCAAAAAAAATCAGAAAATTCTCATCTCTTATGTATTGTATACACTGATATCCTAGTCATACCAGCCTGTATCTGGAACATGGCTTATATCCAGAACCTGGCTTCTATTAGTATAAGTTATCTGTATCCAGGACATGGCATTTATTCAGACATGGCTACTATTCGAAGATGTCACCTTGTCAATATTATGTGCATTGGTAGTAATCTTAACATCACCTCTGTCAAAATTCTTCGTTACATTTGGTGAGGTCAAATTTCCAAACTTTGGTCTAATACTTTGGCCTTAAAGCAAAGTCTCAGCAGCAAAACTCTTGATCTCACCCAGTAGCAGTAATGATAACAATGAACAAATATCAATGCACGTTGACACCAAATCCCCGAATAAAACCATGTCACCTCTGGGTGCAGCGGCTGAATCAGCAGATGGTTCAATACGACTGTAGTCCACCGCTGCTGCATCTTCGTCCTGCAGTGAGTAAGTAAGTAACAGTTAGCAGTAGAGTGGTTAGCAGAGCAGTAATGGACTTGTGCACTGTGTCTCGCCAACTGTGCAATTTTACTGGATAACTGAGTGAAAAACAGACAGCGTTTGTAGCAAACTCAAAGGACAAAATTCAAGCACTTTTCAAGGACCTAAAATTGCAATTTTCAAGTACCAAAAGTATCGATAAAAATACATAATTATCATACTCGCACTACATCAAAAAGCAAAATTTAACAAAATGTAAAGAAACAAATAATATCTAATACACAGTGGCAGCACTTGGGAAATTTTGTTAAGTAAGCAAGTGAACTATAACCAAGTAGTGGTGAAATGCCAAATTTTACAAGAATGCTTTCTTGAAAATATTAATATGCAAAAATTTCAAAATATGGAACATTCAAATTCAAGGACTTTCAAGGGCCTGGAATTTTTTTTTCGAAATTCAAGGACTTCTCGAGGACCCTATGAACCCTGAAATGAACAATATTTACAGGGCGTCAGCAAAGCAGCTTGCTATGCAGAAGCGCTGTCTTAGCTACTGCAGAGGCGTCTGTTCAACTGTCGGTCTGTCCAACACAACCTGCTGCGCTAACAAGCACAAAATCTTGACTGTTAGCTGCCTCAAAGATACTAGTTTCAGGATCCGTAAAGCTTTTCCAGAACATTAAAAGGGGTGACCCCGACCGAGGGTGTAAAATGAGAGGGGGTAGGGTAAGTTGGCAATTTTCAACAAATAAGCTTTAGATTCGCTGGTGAAATATCACGAACACAGCATAGATATGAAGAAGCTGACCTTTCTGTCAACACCAATGTCATAGAGCTTGAGCGAAATGATGTCGTGATTGTCTACAAACACAATCCAAACAGCTCTTGTCTATGTGTTACATGTTACATGTGTTGCACTGAGCACTGCTGATGCTAGGGTTTCACACTCAGCAAGCCTGCAGCCAGTTCCACATGGGCAACGGCACTACACTTGCAAGGCATCACCTAATGTCTGGTTTGTAGCATAGACTGCAGAACAAGGGCGTGGGCACACGCCCCCTTATTTTTTTGTGTGAAGGATTAAGCACAAATTTCAGAGCTTCAATAAGACTTTAGTCAAAGATTTTTTTTCTGAGGTCTGTGCAACTGACTTGCCTGAAAGATCGCCGGTAGCTGCTGACGCTCCAAAGTAATAACCAGTTGGCAAGTGAACGCCGTCCACTTTAAAACATAGCCTCCATGAGTTTGTACCATCAACATCAGTTGACACCTGTATGAGACAGACAGACAGACCACGCTATGTTGACATCTGTTGCAATAGGCAGAGTGACTATCCACAATGCTGCTGAGGCGAATGAGCATGCAAAGTCTTTCTTATTCATATATCACAGTGTTTTTCTTACAATTTTCAATAGATAGTCTAATTTTCAAGCCGAACCAATTGGGGAGAGGGGATTTCGTCCCACAGAAGCTCCATAATTTCTTGTCCAATAGTTCCAGAACTCCAAACAGTTCATAGCACATATGCACACAAGAGGCCACTTTGAGCTAAAACAATGCTACATAAATAAAACTTGTGCGAGTGCACATCATCGCAAATGAATCTGTACAAAACAGTATAATTATCTGTCCCACTGCTAAAGCATAACATGAGACAGATTATAAAATCACTTATGTCATTCTGTCAGTCTGTCTCTAAACACTCCTACGGCCGCAATTTTGATTTGATTTCGATGAAATTTTGCACAGTGATTCGAGGCCCGAAGAGTAAGATCTAGTTTGTTTGGGGTGAAAATCCGATGACACCTTCCCCTATTTTGCCCCCACAATGCATTTTCAATAGGAAGGTTTTCATACCACAGTAAACAAACCTTTGGGCCTATAGTGACAGCTGATAGCTCAAAAAACGTGCCCCAGGGGCCGCTATAAACACAAAAAAGAAAAATAATTTAATCCCCTAATTTGAGCCTTTAACCCCCAAAATATTAATCACTGCATTTTCAATGGCCTATCATATACTACTGTCTACAAGTTTTGCAGAAACGATTAACTTTTTGCGCCGTAAATTCGCTTCTGTACAGAGTATTTCAACAAAACGGCGGAATTAGTATTCATTGCAGTATATAATTTACATGTGTATAAAAAAGGTAACAAAATGCCAGAAATATGGAAAAAATAAACGATCCTAGGCAGGTAAACGAAATGCCAATCTCAAACATTATATTTGTGTTCGCCAGAGGGTGCTACCTGCGTATGCATTGTTATTTTTTTATATCACAGTGTAGCATGGTAGTGCATAACACTGTTGTAAGGGCGGCTATCAAAGTCAATGGGAAACCCCACATTTTGGGTACCCGTAGCCTGAATCAATCGACTAAAAATTTGACTTGGATGATTACATCGGCAGTCTGACCCCACAAGCCAAAAATGGGACAAATCGGCCCAGCAGGGTCGGCGGGCCAAAGGGGTGAAATATAATGTTCAATTGGGTTATTTTTTTTCTTTCTTTCTTTTACTTTTTTGCCAAGCGCTGCAGAACACATTTTTGGGAGTATCGCCGCATTCTTTGCACTGGATGACGTGTTTCGGCGGGGATTGATTTCCTAGGGGGTCTCAACATTCATCTTTCGTATTTTCCCCTCTAATCCCCCCCAAAACCGCAAATTTTAGGCCCATATTCGGACTATGAAAAATTACGACTGAAAATGCTTAACAATGGAGATGCTCATCTACAAACTACCCTTAATCGTCATCGTAGCCCCACCAAAGTGGCATAGTGAATAGGCAATGTGGCCATGGGAATTCAAAATATGTGGTTATTTTGAACCCCCTACCTACAGGTCACGTGACACAGCGCATGCGCAGTGAACTTATGGCCTTTAACATGGGCAGATGCAAGTTTGAGGCTTTATATCTCCCTAACGGTGCAAGTTAGGCGCATGGTAACAATGGACCCCTAATAGGAAAGCACATATGCCGAGTAAAATGGTCACGTCCACGTGACCGATGACGTCACGTGACCCCAAAAGGTCAAGGTCGTGACCCCATTATCTTTGAGGCAACATATCTCTGTAATGGTGCAAAATACACGTATGGTCACAATGGACCACTCACAGGAAGTCACCCACCGCGAGTTGAATGGTCACGTGACTGATGACGTCACGTGACCCAAAAAGGCCAAAGTCATGACCCCATTATCTTTGAGGTGCCATATGTACGTAACGATGCAAGACAGACGCATGGTCACAATGTACCACCTATAAGAAGTCACCCACCGCGAGTTGAATGGTCACGTGATTGGTTTGGGTCACATTATTGCTTATAACTCACAAATTTACAAATAAATTTGCTAATAAAACAACAAATATTGACTATAAAAAACTTACCAGTTTACATTACTGTGAAAGGGCCACCAAGTCACACATCCGTAACAGCAGAAATCATTTTACTAGGACACAGAGTGATAGAACGACGAACTGGCTGCCCTTACAAACCATGTGACGTGACCCCATTTAACCTTTTCCACTCCAGCATTATCTCGTAAGCTAATAAACGTAGTCAATGCAAATGTGACACAAATGTTTTCCAGTTGGTTAAATGTACTGCTGGTCCGTATAGCTAAAAAGAGTCAAA
>Ga0209671_1003306_pt1 | contig 15409 bp, 7 predicted proteins | sample WorMetHERISLAND2_2_FD_187401 | JGI IMG/M metagenome (GOLD analysis project Ga0209671, IMG submission 187401) | Marine gutless worms symbiont microbial communities from Max Planck institute for Marine Microbiology, Germany - Olavius geniculatus... | ecosystem: Host-associated > Annelida >...
TAGTAACACCCGGCAACTGAAGCGGTTTGGCCACAATTCGCAATGCAGGTATTTTGGGTACAGCCAATACCCCAGTTTGAGGGAATATAGGGGAGGTTGCAAGGGGTCTGGCCTGACAAAGCCACCTCTTGGAACCATTTTATTAGCTCAGACGGTTTTCCGGTAAGACGTACTGCTCAGCCACAACGGATGCGTAGCAGACAACGGACAGCCTGTGACTTAGGCTTGACCTTTAACAGTCGGCCGAAAAATCAGAAAATTCGAAAATGTTTTGACGTGGTTTTGTGTAGCTTAAATTTGCCTAAAAAGTGACTTTGCTCAGAACAGTAGGTATGCAACGATGGGTAGAGGGTTGTCTGCACAACGCTTGAGCAGTGACTTTGGTAAATCATCGAGTGCATTTTTAGGCATATGGATTAATGGATTGCTAAAATCGCATTGCATTAAATGTCGCAGGTGTTGGATATATCATTTAGAACATAATATATGTTTATGAAGCGTTAACTGGCGACATTGTATTGATTTCACCGACTGCGTTGTGTGAGGTGGCTGTAATTATTATGAGACAACAACGATTGTAAACGAGTAATTTGAGAAAAGCTCACGTGACGCGCGACAGCAGCAGTTCTATCATCTGAGCAGCAAGCGTACAGCGTGCAATAAAATAATATTGCGTCTTGAAGGAGTATTTAAATTTGAGGCCTCCGTAGGAACCTACTGAAGACGCCTTAAACCTAAGATGTCGAAACTCAGATGGTTAAACATGCACGTACCCTCTATGCTAAAAATTTCGTACGCAGGTTGTCTAGGTCTATCTCCAGCCATTTCGGCATAATTCAGTCTTAAAATGTGCGCCGCAACCAAAAGTTTTTTTAACATTAAAACCTTCTATTTAAGGGTTCAAGATCATTCAAGGTCATCGATGTTGACACCATTAAAAGCCTGTCATTAGTGCTTCTTATAATAAGCAGTATGTCTCTGCTTGCAACTGTTTTTACGCTAAACGAGCCAATAGCGATAAAATAACCACTTTTCAGGGGGTAGCCGTCTTTGACGTCCGCCTGCGCAGGCCTCTTTGAACCTAGGGGGTCGAGTCTTAGACTGCTAAAATCCGCGTTTAATGCTGAAAATTCTATTTGCAGGTTATCTTGGTCTATCTACAGCCGTTTTGTCGCAATTCACTGTTGAAATGTGCGCTGCAGCCAACAGTTGCATTCCCTAAAAACCCCTATTTTGGGGGTTCGAGGTCGTTCAAGGTCATCGATATTAATAAATCTAAAAAGCCCGTCACAAATGCCTGCTATGATAAGCAGCATGTCTATACCTATCTGCAACCGTTTTCACACTATACGAGCCAATAGCAGCAAAATAACGTTTTAAGGGTACCCCTCTTTGACCCCCTCACCCAGGGGCACGAAATTTTGTCACGATAAACTAGTCCGTATGGCAGCCCACAGTAAAAATTTTCTGATCCTAGCTTCCACCGTTTTGATACAAATCACGAGTGTGTCAGACAGACGGACAGACGGACGGACGCCTAGACGATGGCTAAGACGCGCGAAACATTCTGCTGTCGCGCGTAAAAAAGGAGCCAGTGTGTCGCATTGTAAGACAACAGTGTTGACTGCAAATGCCTCGGTGACTTTGCGTTCTGGGTGGAGTCAAAACTTTTTGAGTTCGTGTAAACGCAGCGAATGGCACTGATAATGGGGCATGAGATTTTATGCAGCAAGAATGAGAAACATCCGGTCGATTGCAGTTTATAGGCCTACACTTCGTCTCAAAAATGAAGCCAAGTTGTTTTCGTCTGAACTTCGTCAAATTTTCGCCGACTTTGATAATTTTTGGCACAAAAATGATCAAGACGATAAAATTGCGTAAGGCGCATTCATTTTCCACCTGATCTAATTTACGTCAACACCTTAGTGAAACGCAAATGCTCCAAATTCTTATCACTAAGTGATATCAGTATCAAATTGCTCACGTTTGCATCACCAATTCACCAGAGAACGTCACCTGATGTAATAATTTCGTGGTATAAAATATAACAACAGACAACAAAATGGCTGACGGATGATCTGAAAACACGACTGATCAATGAATGGGCACAGTTTGCGTTGATGTCGCAATATCAGCCACGCAGTGGCGTTGGCGTCGCGGCTACGCTCTTTTCTCGTTTTAACTGTTTACACATAACTAGTCTTGTTGAAGTACCAGGTAACTAGTCTGAACACACTGAAACTCCAGTGACATTGTTTTCATGTCAGTTAAGCTTCGGCTAGATGATCTGCATGAATGGCGTGTCGTCTGCCCTTACTTCATGCGGTTTGTTAATAAATCTAGATACTTTTGTCTCCGTAGTTCAGCTATTTTGGTTGATGGTCTTGGCATTAAAATTAATTGTAGAATTAATCAGTGAAAACAAATTCATAACAAAGCCATAATAGAATTAGGCCTATATATAGTGAACTAAAGGCGCATAGAATAAATAGTGCGTTTTTTATCCTTGTCAATGTTCTTATTATAAGATTGAAACTATTGACCTGTAGCTTTGCGAGAGACGCCAAGCAGCAAAACTACGACGAGAATGAGAGACGGTTTTCCCATGGTGTGTCGCACACAGTTCCAAAGCCGACGCGTGATGATATTCGCTGCAAATGATTCTGCCAGGTAGCCAGCCTACTGGTTGATGAAATGCCACGTCAGCTGCTGTAACTAACGATTATCTTTACACGTCTACTCGGTGGTGCACATGATTCATCGAACTTTCGTACCCGATAACTTTCGTTCCCGTTCGCAAAGTTCTCGGGTACGAAAGTTCCAGTTACCGTGCACATAACCGTTTTCATCACTGCAGTTGAGCTCCTCCACAAGTTTAATGTTTTCCGAAATTCCGATCGCGGAAGACCAGTGCCTTTCGGACGATCGTCGTGCCAGTGTAGTAATTTTTCCTCAGCAGCTGTATGGTCCTTGTGGTCCACACTTGTCCTGGCCCAATATTCTTTCTCGAAACCGCATCAACAAACACCGTGAACTGCAGATTTCTCCTGAAATATATCTTTTATTCGCGTGTGATCTTTTTTTCGTGGGTGGTGGTCTGGCTCAGTTGGTAACGTCGTTGATTGCATTAACGAAGTTAATCAACACCAGGCCCGGTTAGTATTTGGATGGGTGACCATCCCGGTATGTAACCAGCTACCCAGGTCAACTCAGCCTGGCCATCCCTCCGCGGGTAGGCGCAATGAGTACCTGTGAAACCTAGGTCATAGACAGGCACACCGCGCGATGCACTAGCCCCGTATCCGTGGTCTCGCAGTGTAAAAACTGGTGTCTGGCTGAGGGCTAAGGAAACGGAGATCAGCGCCGCCCCTGGCCTTAAGGCTCGGGAAGGACTTTACGTTTTTACGCGATCCTTTTACGACTGATCGTTCTTATAGGCCTACTTAACCTGACTGTAACAAAAAGCCCAGCTGTCGCTAGGAAAAGCCGACCGTACCGCCTACGTCCGAAGGCCAGCGTATAGGGCTGTGATCAACACTGCATCTGCCCTGAGTTGGTTTCAGCTGCTTGGTTAACTTAAATGCCAGCAAACAGACACCCATCCAACAGTAACCCAGCTCGACGTCGAACGACTACGTCGACGTGCTCAAAGCCTTTACCAGTAAGCCAAACCACCAACACAAACCACTAAGTCCATGACAGGTGCTATTCTCCAAGGTCATCATGCTGTCTGCGACATGACATTTCTTGCCTGTTGCAACGTGCTCAGTGCACGCGTGTAAAGCCTACATACATTCAGGCACCGCAGCCAAAAGATTATCCGTCATCGGCTCCAAGACGCCGGAAATAGGCTAATCCTCTTACCGAAGCCAGTCAACCCAGGCCGAAACTGAAGCTTTTGTTGGGAAGAATTATAAGTGTGATACGTCTGGAACCTGACGACCGACCGAGCCAAAGATTGCATAGCTAGACAGAATGCGCCTTTTTTACTCCTCGCGCGCTACGTTCCTAACGTAGCGAAGAGTACGAGTAGAAATTAGTGTAATATTGACGATCGACCGACCGACCTCTATTTCTAGAAGAGCCTTCCTGGAAGAACTTCAAATGGCTATATCTCGATAACGGTGATAGTTAAACGCATGGTCACAATGGACTCCTCATAGGAAGTTTCTCCTGAAATATATCTTTTATTTGCGTGTGATTTTTTTCGTGGGTCTGGCTCAGTTAGTAGCGTCGTTAATTGCATCAACTAAGTTAATTAACGCCAGGATAAGTAGCCAACAACTGTGTAGGGGTAACGGGTTCGATTCTCATCCCTTGAGCAATATAGCTTGTATTTGTGTAGAAACTCAATTTTAGATCGTCATAACCAGAGAATGAATAGTCACGTGACGCTTGAAATTAATGGGTACGCATCAATACGCATCACTGGTGTCAAAATGTCATAGGTAAAAGTGGATCGATCGAGAAAAAAATATGCACAGTTGCACAGACCATGTCCATGTTGGCAAACATAGGAACGCTATAGCACGGAACGGAATTGTCCAACTGCTGTCAAAGTCGGTCGATAACATCGAACGCTGCAATGTTTATTTGAGTGCCATAGACGTACCATAGTGTGCAAACAATTGTCCTGCGTCTATTTGCAGACGTCGCAGATGGGCAAATCCAATTCACGTGCCTGTTTCCTCTCCATTAACCAGAAAACTCGTCTTTCCATTTGTTCCATCAGTCGATCACGCAGTTAGCACTCGGCAGTCATATGTTATGTTTGCGTCTGCGTTTAAGTGTTTGTACACTTTGGTACATTTGGGCTATCTCGGGCTATCTACGCTATTCTGGACTATAGGCCTTACGGGCTATATGCGCTATTTTTCGTGTATGGGAATTGGAATGTACATGGTGTTTCATGAAAAAGGACCCCTTTTAGTTTTTTTCATAATTCACTCAAATGATGGGCAATTTGCATAAAATTTTTACCAGTTGTAGCTCAATAAATACTAATTCGAAATGTTTTAACAAAACGTGACAGTTGACTAAATATTCTTTGCTAGTCGTGATGTAACGCTGACATTACAATGTGTCACGGGTACAAACAGGCTAATCCCAACTGGTGCTGCCAGTTGCTACCCTGCTTCAATGGTGAAAAATCTGCGTCGTTAGTGTCAAATATTTGAAGTTTTACAGTTGCAGCCACAAAAACGTGCAAAGCAATCGAATTTACGTGTCTGCGGGGATAGTTAGTCTTTCACATGTTCGTGCAACACAGTGCACAATCACATTGAGCTTGCAAGATGTTGAGTTTTTGGATCACAAGACGCCCGATTTCATGTTTCCATGTTGCTCAGTGCTGACACGATAAGCATTTTCATTAGCGAACCAGATTAAGTTCACCATCGAAGCAGGGTAGCAACTGACAGCACCAGTTGAGACTAGCAAGTTTGTATCTGTGACACATTATGACGTCAGCCTTACATCACAACTAGCAAAGAATATTTAATCAACTGCCATATTTTGTTCAATAATTTGGAATTAGTATTCTTTCAGCTACAACTGGTAAAAATTTCATATAAATTGCTCATAATTTGAGTGAATTATGAAAAAAAACAAAATGGGTCCTTTTTATGAAACACCGTGTATTGCAGTGGGCTAAATAATAATAGCAGCCACCAATAATGCATTTATTTAATAGTTATCGCAAACCCATTTTACTGTATGGAGTTGAAAGCGTGTGTTTGTCTAGAAAAAAATCTGAGTTCATTATCTCACAGTTGGCATGCTATTTTTTGAAAACTGTTTGGTGTAATTGTTAGCTGTATAAACGGCATTTTGCACTTTATGGGTTATCGACCGTTAGCGACTGAAATTGATGCTCGAAAAATTGTTTTTTTTTCCGAAGGCTACGGTCAACGAGTCTGATGCATTTTCTGGATGATGCATTTGGTTCTGACGAACTATTATCTAAAGGTTTTTCGTTGCGATTAGTTTGTAGTTTTTTTTATTAATTTGCTTTCATTTTTTTTCTTTTTTTATTATTACTTTCATTGTGTGCCTGTGTTGTGTTTTGTGTTCTTTGTGTTTGCTTTTATATGTATGTTTTGTGTTGCTGCCACCATGGCGAAAATAAAGTTTTCAATGCAAGATTCAAGAAAAACAAGTTATTGTTGTTCCAGTGGCTGTCAGTGGTTCTGCAACGAGAACTGAAATCTTCTTCCACTTTCACCACCGAGTGAACGTCGCGGTGGGGTAAAAAAGTAATAACAATACACAATGTCTCAAAAACGTGCCACTTTTATTTTTTCGAATAACTCCATGAAACATTGGCCAATTTTGATAACTTTTGGCATCATGAAGAAATTTGACGTTAATGACTAAAGTTTTGGCCACCTCACCTTAATACTGTTGCTATCCATTATGGATTCGTCGTTTCAAACGGTCATACTAGGCCTATACGACTTCTTAATTTCACAACGTAGTGTAAGCCGGAAAAGTTTCTGCTGTACCGTGGAAGGGCCTGGTAGGCCAAAGCAGTAGCAGAGAACAAAATGGAAACGGAGAGAACGACACTATTTGGCAGGATGCCAACAGTGAAATCAGCCGTGAAGCCATTAGGCCTAGAAGAAGCGCGTGTTGGAGCATGGAACTCTCGATAATAGCGCTATTATCCAGCGTTCCTTGACTGGATATCCGTCGTGTTCATTAACGTCAGTCGTGACAAGTATTACACAGCACACGCGATTAACGGACATAGCCGCAATGTGAATGCGAACGCTCAGCAAGCAGCCTGCATAGGCTAGAAGCTGTTATAATGCGATCGTTCGATCGAGCCATTCGCTGCATCACGCCAACGAGACGAGGCGCCTGCCATGACAGCGAGCGACGCTACTGCAGATCACAGTCATAGCTGAAGGGATTTGCCGCTCGCCTCTCGCTTACTGATCAGCAATTTTCCCCGGGCGTCGCAGGCCGCGATAGAGCCGCGGCCGAGCGTAGGCTATCTCTGAGACGGACTGACCGACCGACTAACCGGCTGCTGGCGCAGACGTGATATAGATTTCGTCCGTTCCGTTCGCTCGACTCACACCGATATAAATCGACGAGGGCGGGCGCGCGGGCGGCCGGTTAGAACGCGCGGGTCCGTTGGAAGGGCGTCCCGGCCGGCTTCGACGGACTGGGTTACGGGTTGCATCGAAGCCAGCAGCTCGTAAATTAGTCTGACTACGCGTCAGTCGCTCGACTTGCTCGCTCGACCGCACGACTCACATTTGCGTCCTCGCCGCCGACCGCGTGGCAACAATTTACCGGCTTCCAAATCAATATCGCACGGCACGCTCTAGGCGGCAATCACGGTCGGTTGGTGTGATATCCGTCGCTGGGCTTCTATCGGGCGCGGGAGACAAAGCCATCCAGCCGGCCAGCCAGCCCTGCAGCCTCGTAGGGTCCTTTAGGTTGATCCAATTGCAACGAGAACACTCATATCCAATAAGTGACCGACGACTTCGTCCTGGTTGACTTGAGAACAGAAGCGAAGAATAGCGCTTGCAGTGTACAAAATATTACATTACAGCCAGCGTGTTAATTCACTAATTCACCGCTAGCAAATGGCCGTAATGTAACGATGTCTTGTAGTCTGCAAGCGCTATTCTTCGCTTCCGTTCTCAACACTACAAATTGGCCGACAGAACCAATTTCTGTCAACTTGACGTGCGCTCTGAAGTCAACAGCGATAATTTACATCGCCTGATGAAATTATTTCTCGTTTGGTTTTATTCAAAAATGGTGTGTCGGCTTCCAGTTTTCTTTTTCAATTTTCAGTCATCAATGCTATGCAAGCAGTGTCGTTAAAATCTAGCTGACTCTGCAAGACTGCAATACGTCCGGTTCAACGCAAATCACATTCTAATTCTATGCAATTTCTCTACGGGCGTATACATGTACCTAAATCACTAATTAGGTTCTATTAATTACTTACAAGATATCCAAAATCACAAAGAAAAAGAGCCAAAATCACAAAAAATAGGCCCAACTTTCTGCATGTAAAATACCAACGTCATACACAAGTCGCAATACATTGTACTTGTGTTTGAGCCGAATCAGCCGATATAAATAACTACAGTGGAAACTAACCAACGGGAATATCGGCGCGGGTTACGCAAATATTTCTCACAATAAAAGCGTATTGCCAGGGAAAACACGCTACAGTCTATAGGTTCCTGATTGTATTGACCTTCAAGGTCATCCAAGGTCGATGATTTCTATCTTATTTAAAACGGCGTATGCCATTTCCTATTAGTAATTAATAGTAACCTTGGCTCTATTTCTCATCGTTTCCGAGATATGGCTTTACATTGAAAATTGCGGCCAAACCGCTGCAGATGGAGACATAGTTACTACCGACAACATAGAAAGTTGCCACAGCCCTATCCGAAGGTACCATCGCCGACCTTTTACGACGTACCGTTTAGCCACTTCTAAAGTTTAGCCACAATACATCCGTTACAGACAGACGAACAGACGGACGACAACTGTGCCACTAGCTCGACCGTTACCCGCCCAGAGCGTGGGAGGAAAGATTGTAGTTTCTACATATGGGTCGAACAAAAGTAAACTAATCGCCAAACTTGATACATTTATCCGATGTGGTTGAACAAAACATAGGCCTATATAGGCCTATCACCTGCCACTTTGTGTGATTTTTGTTGCCTCTTATTTCGTGATTTTGTCACGCAGCGTTTGTGATTTTGGTTTGGTGATTTCGGTACATTTTTCCTGTAATTAGTGATTTTGATCGTTTTAGTTCTCTACAACCAGTGCAGCTCTTGTCATGAGGACACGGACCCAGTTCGCGAAGCGCGTTTTTTCCGTCTGCGGTCTAAAGATCTGGAACCAGATTCCTTCCCACATCAGGAACATCGATTCTGCTCCGTAAAGCTCTCAGGATTTATTTGCTTCCGCAAATGATCTATTCATTGTAAGGCCGAATGTTCTCTCGGTCTCCCTGCTATAGATAGGGCAATATAACATTTGCGATTAGAATTAAGATTATGATTATGGTCACTGATACACGTTAGTAAACCTATATGGCGTTAATCCCCGTATAGCCTCAGCTAGACACCAGTTTTCACTGTTTCAAGGAGAAAGGTTTGCCTGCCGACTTAGCGTCATTGCAGCTGACCGAGTTTCTGTAGCAGCTGGCCAACACAAAACGCTATCGGCTCGATGACGTATACGGTCACCTGCGACCCCCCACTCTTAGACATGTAAGCTTTCACTATCAGTGTTCACGCTGCGAAAATTACTGTTCGGCCTGCGTACAGAGAACTCGACTGAAAACTCACAAGGCACTCTCGTTCGGCTATCTGAACTTTTTACGTACGGTACAAGTGACTTAAGCTGTGTCTGTTATGTTATAAAATGGATCTGCAGTTATTGATCAGCAGCTTTTAGGACCCCACCATCAAAGAAGAAGACTCATCATAAATTATCAAGCACAGCTGAAGGTTAGTTGAGTGCAAATAGGGAGCCCCTGTTATTTAATATGGCATCGATATCATCATTATCGTCTTTTTAAAAGTCAGTTTTGTACAACATTTTAAAGCTAGTTTTGGTCAACACTATACAAATAGTGACTGGCGAGTCTGGCGTCGAGGTCATCATTGAAATTTTTTTGCCACAGGTTCGTAAAATGTTGCCTCAAAGCCGAAGATGATCGATGACGCCAGTCATCATTTGTCTTGTTATACATGTATCTCAAAACTAGCACCAAAATAATTAAACAAAAGTCATTTAAACAAAAAAGCTGTAACGACTTCAGTATTGGCCGCTCAATGTTACCTAAGCATGGGCAACATTGCGTATTTGTAAACGTCACGTGACGCGATTTGGGCCAATCGCGTGCAGGTATTTTGCGCTGAAACATCGTAGGTCTGCCGTTGAAATTGCGCTGACGTGTCTGTAAATTTTTCGGCGATGTAAGTATTTCCGGTTTTCATCGCTGTATTGATACTTCCGGTTGTCGCTCGCCTGCGGAAACACTAAGTTCCTGAGCTCGCCACGGACGCTCGATTTTTTTCAGGTTCGCAGTTGGAAATAGGGCCTAAATAACCAAATCAGTCTTTTTCCTCTAAGCCACAGGTGTGCGTAAAATGGAATTGCAATATACGAGTGCAAACCGACTCACTGATTCACGGTCGCTGTTACAGCAGCTGCCACCACTGATTCGCTGGTGACATATGGCGCTAGGCTTCGTAAACATGTTTTGATTCATTGAATGCGATTCTGAAAATGTGTTTTGTATCTTGATTCCAACAGGTACGGTAGTATCCATGGCAACAAGCGCTCGGGTTAAGCTCGCGACACACCACATCAGCTGTCGTGACGGCTTTAGGCTATTAGATATTAATAATTGAAATGTAGGTCTTGTTTACAACCACCAACGGTTGATGTCTGAACTGTTACAAACAACATGTAAGTAGTTAACTATACACCGTTGGTCTAAATTATTTTATTAAATACATATCAACGAGAAAATTTCTCATCACATGCAAATTTTAAAATTTTTTCGAAATAGGCCTACTGTATTTATAAAAAAAAATCAGTTTCAAAGACACAAAGAAGTGCTCTGGATCTTTAATCTTTCTGAATTCTAAAAATATACGTTTACCACAACGACATTCTAAACGATTTCAGCCAGATTTGTTTAATACGTCATTTTATCGAACATTGTTGTCATACAAGAGATGATCCATTAGTCGCTGGTCTCATATTGTGGTCTGTATATCATAGATGCACTCAGAGTGTTGTGCGTCATTCAGCGACAGTTTTAAGCAGCGTCGGGAATTAATTTACTGCTGAGCGTGCCAGTGAAAGAATTGTTTAAATCGGTCAACATTTGGTGAAGATAGGGATCAAAGTATATGACGTATATACGGTGTAATCAGCAGTGCAATCGTTCTTGGCATTTCAGCATTACATTTTAATTATTCACTAAATCATAAGCGAAAACGTTACTGCGGTGCAAAGTCATACTAAGACCATGGGCGAAAACGGCCCGGTTATGAGTTATCGTACCCGATAGGCCGAGTGCTATGGAAGTCTTAACTCAGGACCTATGATTACGAACTGACATCTCATATAACGACTGACTTGGCCAGGCCTACGAGATTGCAGCGCATTTCGCTTGTGATTTAGTGAATAATTATGACAATATTCTGCTTCCGAGAACTATTACATTGCGTGATTTGCGTGATTGAACTGCAGTCATTCGGGCAATCAGTATGCTAATTAATCGTGATGAATGCTTTACCAGTCGACGAGTTAATGTTCGCTACGCCGTGATTTGTATGACAAGACGGCTCCATAGAATGGCTTAATTACCGCAAAATCACGCACGTAATGGAAGTCATCGTATATGGCTGCCGATCCTGTCTGTAAAGGCTTCGTTATAAGCTTGTATACGAGGCTTTACCAGCTTCGTTAATCTTGCTATTTTGTTACGAGTTTCTGGCTAATTCGAAGACATTTCTGAAGAGAACGCGACGTATTGTATTGTTGCGTGGCCGTAGAAACGCAACTCGCGTTAGTCGCTGTTCTTTACTTAACTGCGCTTTTGCTGTTATTTTCTTTTGAAAACATAAACATGAAAGCTTATTTAGCTGCTTTATAGTTTTTATGGCATACGTGCGTGATCCATCTGTGGCATCGATACCGTTTGGATTTTGTACATTAATTGTAAGGTTAATTGTATAAATTATAGGCCTAGACATAGACCTACGTGTTGTTCACAAGTATTGGTTCGCGACGCGTCAGCTTACCGTAGCCCCGTTGATTTTTTTGTGTGGCGGTGTAGTCGAAAATTCGTCGCACCGGAAAATTATTCCCACACGCAGCAGTACGGGTTAGGGTTAAGATCAGGGTTAGGATTAGGGCTAGGGTTGAGGTTAGGGTTAGCGTTAGCTGACAATATGGAGGTGGGAAGAATTTTCCAGGTGCGAAAAATTTCCCACGACACCGGCGGCGTCCACGGCGTACAGTTCCAGATCTTTAAATGGATATATCAGCAACTGGGCATCAGATCCACTTCCGCTTTGGTTCTAGGGTAGAATATTCGGGGTAGGCCGATCCAGTGGTCACGTGACCGATAATGTCACGACCCTAAAAGGTCACGGTTATGACCCCAATATCTTTAAGGCCGCGTATCTCCATAAATGTGCAAGATAGGCGCGAGGTCATCATTGACCACTAATATGTAGCCAAGTACCCCAAGTTGCCCAGAACAGTTTTCCGTCTTCCTTCGTGTCCTCCACGGTCTGGACAGTCAACATCACCTCAGAGGACTGCCACTTGCAGGTCTTCGTCTGACACCGCGTCGTTGCCACTCATTTTGTCCGTAGTTCGCCACAGCCAAGTAGCCCAGCTTTTGAACGAGCCTTTTCGACGTCGTGTGCCACCTCGCCTGTGTGCTTGTCCGGACTTATTGCCGTCAATTACTGCGTTTTGGCAGCCGTGAAGGTGCTTACATGGTTGCGCGTGCAAAAAAAACTAACATTACTTACTTAAAAGCTTACTTTTGGCCACCGCCATTTTGGTTCTGCGTTCATCGCCACACAAGTTGCCTACAAGTACCGTTGTAGAGGTTCACGTTAGCTTGTCGGCGGCTACATACATGCATCACAATGCTAAGATGAATCGCGCATCTGCATGAATGACGTGCAAGTTAATGCATTTAACATTGATTGGCGCCGGTAGCAGGGAGACAGGCATTGATTTATTCTGAGAATGCCGGTGATAGTCTCCGGTGCTCAGTCAGTCAGTCAGTCGGTCGGTTATGTCGTGACGGCTCGGCTCATAACGCTTGACCGCTTTCATCGTTTCATCATCGGCCATCGAGGAGCTCAGCTCGGAGGACGAACCCTACCGACTCTCTTGTCGCTACGACCGCCGGATGACTTGCTTCACGGCGGGCGACCCGACTTCCACGCCGTGATGGTAGTTTCAGCCGAACCGCTGCCAGTCACAGGGCTGGAAAAACTGTAGTTTTTGCGGAAAAGTTTTTAGTCTGTTTAGGTTTTAAGGTTCTTAAAGTATTAAAGTTTTTTTAAGGCCTTAGTTTACAAATAATTAAACGAGACACAGGCCTACAGCATTCTTCATAATTATCATGTCGTTTTTGTTCTGCGAGTGAAGTGCGTAACGTCAGAATTCAAAAATCACAATAAAATATACAAGTAATTTGAGCAAAGCCCACATGACGCCATTGACGCACGATAGCAGCGGTCCTGCCACTATGGTAATCAGTGTACAACAATGAGATATTAATGCGTCTTGAAAGAGTACTTAAATTTGAGGCTTCCATATGGAAGACTCCGTGAATTTAAGAGGTCGAAACTTAGATTCTTAAAAATGTACGTTCTATGCTAAAAAAAAGTCATACGCAGATTGTCCGGGTCCATCGCCAGCCATTTCGGTGCAATTTACTCTTAAAATGTGTGACGCAGCCGGAAATCGCAAAAAATTACTGAAACCCCTATTTTAGGGGTTCAAGGTCATTCAAGGTCATCGACGTTGACACCATTGCTTGTTATGATAAGCAGCATGTCTGTGCTTATCTGCAACCGTTTTCACCACTACACGAGCCAACAGCGGCAAAATAACCACTGTTTAGGGGATAGCCGTCTTTGACGCCCGCCTGCGCCGGCCTCCTTGAACCTAGGGGGTCAGGACTTGGACTGCTAAAATACACGTTTAATGCTGAAAATTTCATATGCAGTTTGTCTTCGTCTATCTCCAGCCATTTCGTCGCAATTCAGTGTTGAAATGTGCACTGTGTCCAAAATTGCAAAAAAATCACTAATCTCCCCTTTGGGGGTGGGGGTTTAAGGTCGTTTAAGGTCATAGAAGTTGACAAATCTGAAAAGCCTGTCACTATTGCTTGTTGTGATAAGCAGCATGTCTGTGCCTGTCTGCAACCGTTTTCACGCTACACGAGATAATTTCGGTAAAATAACCAATTTTTAGGGGGGAGGAGGGAGTAGCTGTCTTTGACGCCCGCCTGCGCCGGCCTTCTTGAACCTAGGGGGTCATGACTTGGACTGCTGAAATCTACGTTTAGTGCTAAAAAAATTTTCGTAGGCTGGTTGTCTTGGACTATCTCCAGCTGTTTCGTCGCAATTCAGTGTTGAAATGTGCGTTGCGTCCAAAAATTGTGAAAACTTCACTAAAACCTCTTTTGGTTGAATTCAAGGTCGTTCAAGGTCATCGATGTTGATAAGTCTAAAAAGACTGTCACCAGTGCTTGTTATGATAAGCAGCATGTCTGTACCTATTTGCAATCGTTTTCACACTAAACGAGCCAATAACGGCAAAATAACGTCTTTTTAGGGCGGTACCCCTCACTGACGCCCTAGTTCAAGAGGAATCCCACACCATAGGACACGAAATTTTGTCACGATAAACTAGAGACGTTGAGGCAGTCCATGGTGAAGATTTCGTGATCCTAGCTTGCACCGTTTTGATGCAATGCAGCAGTGTGACGGACAGACAGACAGACGGACGGACGGACGGACAGTCTTCCAGGCCATGGCTAAGACGTGCGAAACATTCTGCTATCGCGCGTAAAAATTAAATTTGATTTGTGTCACAGATTGCACAACAAACAAAATCCTAAAATTTGGTTTGCCAGTGCAACTGACTGTCTAGAGTGGCAGTCTGCGAAATGAAATGCGTTGAGAGGAACGAAAATACTCACTCGCTCGCCTTTAACTGATCATGCGGTTCTTGAGGTGACGAGAAATAGAACGTATAGTGAGTTAGCACAAAGCGTGAAACTTCGGTTTCACTTATCATTACCTCCGCCAAGGAGGTAATGTTTTTGCCAGACTTTGTTTGTCTGTTTGTCTCTGTGTTAGCAAGATAACTCAAAAATTTATGGACAGATCTTTCTGAAATTTTGAGGGTATGTCGGGAATGGCACAAACTACCAGTGATTTAATTTTGGGGGTGATCCGGAAGGAATCCTGGATTCTGGATCACTTTGAAATTTTCGTTACCATTGCTTTCAATGGGGCATAAGGGAAACCACTGCAAAACCGAAGATGTTGCTGCTACCTAGCGAACAACATTGCCTTGGCTTGGCAGAGAGGTGTGCGGGCTCTGACTGATTTCTAGTTATTATTAGAAATTTATGTAAAAAAACTGTTCAGTTTATATAGGCTACAGTGTAAGGGTCACATCGTGGTTGTAGATATAAAACAGCAAAAATCACAATTTAATAATTCAAACTTTGCCATTACACAGTCAGCAAAGTTCTTCTGACATTGTGTAATGGTGATGTTTGAATTATTAAATTGTGATTTGTGCTGTTTTATATCTACAACCACGATGTCACCCTTACACTGTAGCCTATATAAAC
>Ga0209671_1003307_pt1 | contig 15406 bp, 9 predicted proteins | sample WorMetHERISLAND2_2_FD_187401 | JGI IMG/M metagenome (GOLD analysis project Ga0209671, IMG submission 187401) | Marine gutless worms symbiont microbial communities from Max Planck institute for Marine Microbiology, Germany - Olavius geniculatus... | ecosystem: Host-associated > Annelida >...
TTCATATTTCACGAGGTAGTGTAGAGACGCATTTATGGTGTGGTGGGATATATAATAATCACATTATTGCAAATTGTCCGTAGGGTGTGCCAGTGAGAGAATTTTCAAAATCTGTCAATAATTGGCGAAGTTATGGACAGAAGTAAAGTGACACGTTTTTTATTGGCCCACAGTGTACTTTTTTGCACTTGCATGTGCACTTTTTAGATTGTTAGGTTCTGGCGTCTAGTTTCGTAGGAGGCACTGTAAAAAAACCTTATCAATTTATGGATCAATTTCTGCTGTGCCAATGTTACCCTCCCCCCCCCAGCGCCTTCATATTTTGTATAAAAATCTACAGCTTATTTACACAGCCACCCATTCCAGTCAGCAGGCATTAGGCTTTACTGCAGGCTTCTGATTCAGTTGCATCAAACTACAGTGAGTGGCCATAAGTGAGTAACCAAGATGGCACCACTTCCTTATTACCAGCAAGTGGCTGACAAGATTAAATGCGTGTTTATGAGAAAAATACTAAAGAAAATTATCTGTACAGATCAGTAATTGGTCGAATAATTTTTGGCTGTAATGAACAATTGCAGTTTTTCAAAAAAGAGGCATATAAGCTGTGAATATAAACAAAAAGCAATGGCACCCAAATTCCAATGACTGCTCCAATTAAATCTTCTTGCATTTTGACGTTTGTCAGTTTATTCCTGAGCCTCAATTTAATTGTCCGCCATATATTTTCTGTTACATTTATGTCTTAACTCTGCACAGGCCATGCCATACTAGATATCCATTTTTCCATTTTCTAGTTTTTTGGTGAATTTTTAGTGGTGTCCTGGACCTAACCTTCATGAAATATAAAAGGCTTTTTCACAGCATAATTAACAACAATCAGCTATAAATTAGCATCCAAAAAATTTCTAGGCTTCTTAGCATCAACATTACTATGGGCTGGAGTCAGTATTCCTACTTTATTGTAAGTTATGCATCCAAAAATCACCGCTTGTTTTTGCGAAGGTAACCATTTTGCCCTTACATTCTGGTAGCCACACTTTGTGGCTGATTTTCCATAGTATTTCTGTTACAATATTTATTCAAAAACTTGAAATATATGCACAACTCTCTCCCACATATTTGACCATGTCAACATGAATAAAGTCTTTGTTCGGTAACTTCAACCAGTTATTTTAACACAGTCATTTTTGATTCATTCTTACCTTAACCGTTCATTTATATCTACCCAGTGTAAATACAGTTACACACACAATGATGTCATTTTGATGTCAGTGCATGCTCATGTAATGTTCCTATTTAACGCAATCCAAAAATAATCAATATGGCCAACAATTTGAAATTTTTGCTTAAATGTTTCTGCCAACGCTTTGGGGAGGCACATTTTGCTTATGCATTTTGGCAGCCACACTTCGTGGGCAATTTTCCACAGTATTCCAGCTTTAATATTTCTTTGAAAACCTGAAATATACGAGTGATGCTTTCCTACATATTTGTCAATATTGGTACGAGCAAAGCCTTCGTTGATTAACTAGTGACAATCATTTCAACACAACCCTTTTCTGTTTTTTTTGCTTACTTCAACCGTTCACAAATATCTATTCTGCGTAAATACTATTACATACATAATGACGTCATTTCATGCTCAGGTAATGTAGCTACTTAATTAAATCCATAAATAGCCAAAATGATCAAATATCGGAAGTGTGTGCTCAAATGTTGCTGACAACGCTTTGGTAACACACACGAATTTTTGTTGCTTAGTTACTCACTTTTGGCCACTTACTACAGCAACTACGCAGACCTGTTTGCCGGCTGCTGGCCTTGAACTGCGGAACAGCCTTTCAGCTCATCTGAGATAAATTGACATTCACTTTGAACGGTCTAAATGGCTGCTAAACACATTTATGTTTGGGTGGGTTGTTTTTATCATTGTTGAGCTGCTAGCGCCCTTGTTGTGCCTTTAGGGCACTTACATTGCTTTTCTTTGACTTTATTAATTGATTGATTGCAACGGATAGTGGCTAACTGTTAAATTGGTGCATTCTGAGTGTCGCTGCTGCTGTACTGATTTCGTGCAATGAATATGATGCTGGTGATGATGATGACAGAGATGAGGTCGCGGAAGCTGCAGAAGGAGCTCGATGTGTACAGCGTCTGGGAGAAGTCTCTGAACCTGATCCACATCGAGGCGAGGGTCGGCAACCTGGCCGGCGTTAGACGTTGGTTGGAGTATTCAAGCGACCTGCACACAGAGCTAGACTGTATGAACTGTAGTACGCTGTACTGGGCCTGCATTGGCGGCAACGCAGACATCGTACAACTCCTGCTCGGCCTGAAGGTCGACTACCGAACACTCAGTACAAGGAAAGAGTCACTGCTTCATGCCGCGTGCATGATGGGCCATCATCATCTGATTGAGATGCTCGTCAAGGTTAATAAGCTATAAGGATTTAACAAATTTACAGTTTTTATTTACAGATGTGTTGGCGTTTTGGCTGCTGCTGCTGGTTTCGTTGGAACAGTTTATGTTCACCGCGAGATGTCGCCATAGTGAACTTTTTTTATCAGCAAGCAGAAATTGCATGAGAAAGGCAGCTCAGTGGCTGACGAAACGGCGACACATGCGTAAATAAAGGTGGTAATTTGATAAAGTTTTATTGTTTATTTGTCACTGTTTTGGCTAATGAGTTTATTCAAAGGTCCTCGTGAACGTTGTAGTCTGTTGAGTCAACTGTTAGAAGATTTTTAAAAACTTAAACAGTAGAACTACTTTTAGGCATGAACTTTACTTACTTTGTAGACTTTTCCATAGTTGCATTGTGATTCTATGGCTATCCTAACATGCTGCATTATGGATCATGTCCATCAATCTGTTCCATGCGTGCTCTTAATTGAAAAATGAAAAGATCAAACCAAAACTGAAGTTAACGTTTCCTAAGGCAGGAGTAATCGGTTTGGTTTTAGGGTTGTGCAGATAGTCGCATCATGTGTTGGAACTCGGCTGACGTTTTTTCTTCTTATATTAAGTGCTAGGCCTAATGCTGTTCCATTTTTGGCAAGTTTGGCTGAGTATAATGTATGCCGCATTTATTGCTGTGTGTCTTTCTCCTTGCAGGCATTGCTGTCTGACATTATTATTATTATTATTGCATTCGCCATGATTTTGTCTGTCACTTTGGACTCTGGCATTGATGAGATTTGCTTTTTCATCTTTAAAACGTATTGTTACGAATAATTGTCTGTACTTTTGTGCAGCGAAGTTTTTTGATGTCGCTGTTGTGATAAAGGAATGTGAACCGGACTTCAGTCTGAAGGACACGGCCAAAAAGACCCCTGCACTGCGGGTTTCAGAGAATGGTGACGAAAGGTCTCTAGCGAAGCTGGTTGAATGCGGCATGCCAAGAGAACAGCTTGGGTCCATACTGGCAATTGCTGGACACTACGGGAGAGTGGGATTTCTGCAGATGGTCGTTGAGAAGTACCACGTAGACCCACAGTCAAAGGACGATGCCGGCAAGTCGGCTCTACACCGTGCCTCAGAGCAGGGCAGGCTTGAAGTCCTTCGATATCTTTTCACCAAGAACCTCAACTTTGAAGAGGTAGCAGCATCCGTTTGTTTCGTGGACTAGCCTGGCCTATGCAGAATACAGAACCCACTAAAATTAATCATTGAACAAGATCATTATGATGTCATTTGATGATTAATTTGAGTGGCTTCTGTTGTTTTACCACAAAGTTTCTACTAGCTTTGTGGCTGTCCTCGCACTTGTTTGAGACACGGACTGTTTCTCTTACGGGTAAGGTGACCAAACTCAATACATATTCTAAATGAGATTGCATATAAGCTTTGTAGAGTAAGTAAGAAAAGACATCAGCACCGAGTTGCAACGTTTGCCAGACATTCGCAGCCATCTGCCTTATCATCCGAAGTCTTGTCATAAGCATCAAACGTAATGTTGGAAATCCCAGCAATGAACTTTTCTGTATGTTACGTTTCATAGTGTGTGAATGTCACGGATGCAGCATACAGACTACAGGGTGGCTCTAGCGGTGACTATGCGAGATATGCATCATTTTTGGATTTTCTGACGTCCATTAGCATTCACGGTTGACTTTTTAAACCTCGTAAATTTGGCTTTACTCCTTTCATTGTGAAAGTTTGCACCAACATTTGTGTCTTTTTGTTTTGGAGTTAGGAGATCGTGTGGGACAGACAGACCAACAGAAGGATGTGGAAGATACGTAACATGATGATGATGATGATGATGATGAGTTGATAAAGCTAGTGTTCGCCCACTCTTACAGCAAAAACAGTCACGAGTGTCTAATAAAAATATGCTCTAGCAAACAGTTCAGTTTTCAGTTCTTGCTGGAAAGTGGATGGCAGATGACAGTTGCAAAGAGATGCCGACAGCGTGGACGGTTCTGCCGAATTAATTATTCCTTATGCCAGGCATAGTCAAAATTACTGCTGCTGAAGACTCCAGAGACGAATAAACATTGCTTGTGCTTTGTCGCTGTCAGGTTGATTCGCGAAGGCGTAACCTTCTGCACGTGTCGGCAGATGGCGCGTCGAGCGATGTGGTGTCCTGCCTCCTTCGTGAACTGAAGCGTCGACGACTCAACATGAAGAAACTGGTGAATGCTCGTGACAAGTACATCGGTGGTGAGCTCTGCATGCTGATTCGTGGCAAGGACAAGGGTCGTGACAGCTGGCATTATGTCGAGGTCAGTCGGTCGCTGATGGATGTCTTCATGAGGAAGACCCGAGGCGGAACCATTGATGTTGCCAAGTACGGCACACTTCTCTTCTCTGGATGGGGACCCGATCCAGATGACGACACTGCTCAGGTATATCATTCACTCTTAACTGCTGGTTTTCTTGCACAATAGGCCTACAAGTAAGTTTAATGTAATGCGCGGAAAGTTTGTTTGTCTGTCTGTCATTCTGTCATAAATCCCTCTGGTGCCCTTTATGTTGCACAGTTGCGGACCCCGACTGTGGTGTTCGAGTCGTTGGGCCTTAGGTTCGTGCGTCCACACCTTGTCCCCTACTTCCCCCATGGGTTAGACCCCAGAGCCACCAAATTTTTGCCACCGAACCCGAATTTTGAGCTTTAGCTGAATATTAGCAAAAAAATTTGGCTAAGCCAAATTGCAGGTGTTGCCTCAGCCGCCGAAAAATTATTTGGCTTTGTAGTTTTATTTTTCTGCGCATCCAGCAAAACTGCACAAAAATATCTTATAAAGTTTATATGATGTACATACTTAGTGAATTAATCAATCGGACTCGCACCAGTTTATATTTTGTGAGTCGACACAACTCTGGGCATTAAAAATTACACTTTGCTGTCCGCATCTCTCTAGTCTCTACTCTATAGTTCATGACCGTGACACTTGTGAGCCAACACCAAAGTCATCATGGCTTTGAACTTTCTAAAGGAGATACTTAAGCATGTAGTAGAATTATGGTTTTTCATACTGTATGTATGAGAGATACGGCCACTAACAGAAGTGGCACACACCCTTTAGGATGAAATGAAAATTATCGACCTTGGATGACCTCGAAGGTCACTGACAATCAGTAAGGTCAGCAATTCTAGGATAAGCGCAGCTGATAGCACATGGAAGTACCAGCAATTACATTTTACAAGAGGGTGGTTGCATCGGGAATGGTATGGTCGCTATGCCTCCAGGGTATACTTCCGTCACTCATTCTTGGTATAACCCACGTGCTACGCACCATGCGGGTGCAACTGACAGGGAGCAAAGACACAATGCAGGTGATTCCAGGGGGGGGTCAGAAACAAACAGACTGTTATCATCAGTTTGCTAGGTTATTTTATTGCAGGGGAAGTTATTTATAACTGTACAAAAGTGGGCTATATACCTGACAAATTGAGGCCTTGCAAGACCAAGGACTTGTTGACCAAAACCAAGGACTTACTCTCAAGGCCAAGAACTTGACTCGCAAGGCCAAGGACTCAAAATTTGTCCTCGAGGACATCTCAAGGCCAAGGACAACAACACTGCTAGAGCAACGCCTTCCATGTTTGGCATATATGATGATCCAACCATGGCCGAGTGTTGTTGGACAGTTGCATGAAACAGTAAGCTTTGTGCGGTGAAAGAAATAGTCTGCTTTGTTGTCAATAGGAGATCGAGAGACGGTTTGAAACACGCCGTAACAACAACCTGGAAGACCCAGACGCGACGCCGCTGCACATTGCCGCGTTCAAGGATAAGCACGACGTGGCCGAAGTACTTCTGGACCATGGCGCCGACCCCAACACACGCGACAAGTTTGGGCTGACACCACTGCATGTGGCTGCAATGCGTGGTAACATGGTCCTGGTACGGCGATTGGTTGAGGTCGGGGCAACCGCAGAGGCTCTGACCGGCCTCATAAAAACACCGGCCGACGTTGCTGAAGACAACGAACACAGAGATGTTGCTAACTATTTGAAGGGTGTTAAATACCTGCCCGTGGCGCAGGTGAGCTGCTTTGCTTCAGCATATTCGTGATTGCACTGTTTTACTCGTTTATTATGTCTCTGCCATCATTATGTGGTGCTGGAGGTGTAATTTTTCATAGACTGGTACTGATTAAATTTTAATAGTTATCTTTATGAAAGTTAGGGATTAATAATTAACTTGGTTTTGATTAAAAAACTGAGTAATAGTGGTAATTGCCCAAGAAAGTGCACATTTTCATTTAGCAGCTGTCCGTTTTTTTCCAACCATTAGCTGTCACATAGTGTTTTTCCGGTCTTTTAGACTAAATAAAGTGTTGACTTTCTCTGGAGAAACAGATGCTTGAGATGATTCCAAATGTTCGTAGTCGTGTTAAATTGCTTTGTAATGTGTTCTTAATGACGAGGCTAATCATAAATTCATCTGTAGTTCCTTCACATCACAATTACGTAATCCAGGCTTCTGAATAGTGGATACATGTATTTGTTTCAGGTCTGATATTCGGTTTCTGCATCGTCAAAAAATTGTCGCAAGTGTTGAATGGTTGTGTCATGTTTATGTTTCTATGCGCAGCAATTCCGTGAGCGTGTGTTGCCCAACATTCAGAAGCTTGTTAGTGCAGATTATGTGCGATCTTTACACGAGTCTGGCCAGGACGTGAGAACACACCTTATCAATGCACGTATGTATGGATTTTGTTTGTCATGCAGTACAAGCATGTTATGTTGTTTTTCCTGAAATCTTTCGTAGCATTTCTGCTGCTACTCAATGCTGCCACTATGGACACGTGGTTTTTCAACGTATTTTTCATGCTAAATAGTTTTCATCTGTCCTTTGTTGCTTGTTTTTTTTAAAATTTTGGCTATTAATCTGGCAATCAGTCATTAGCTGTTAGGAACACTAGAAGTGCCCCGCCCTATGGGCGGGAGTTTTCCACCATGAAGCACTACAGGGTGCGCTAAGCTGACGGGCTAGGCAGAATCAGCGGAGAAAGAAGACCCGGCAACTCAACCCCCACCCCCTCAGGCTGCCCGTGGGGGCAGATGGGGGGCAAGGTGGGGGCACGTACCTAAGGCCCAATGACTCAAACACCGTGGTTGGGGTATGACCATGCAACAGGGAAGGCGTTAGAGTGGGCTGACAGACAAACAGACTTTCTGCAATTATAGTAAGATGAGCATTACAGTCGTAGGCCATTTTTGCAGTAGGATGGTTGAAACAAAATTGCAAACAAGTAATGGAATATGAAAATTTTTTGGCATAAACATGTATGAAATTGAATGAAATTTAGAATGAATGAAAGCTGAAAGCAACAGCAAAAAAACTGGCCAGCCAAAAGACGAATAAACTACTGGACGTTACTTTTAAGTGTGAGGTGTTGTATTAGAAGATAAATAACAAATGACATAACATACACAACATAACACAGTGCTGTGATATTCACAATATCACAGCACTATGTTATGTCGTTTGTTATTCAGCTTTTGATATAACACTTCACTCTTAAAAGTAATCTCCAGTAGTTTATTCATCTTTATAGTGCTGTGATTTTGTGAACATGTTGCAGTGCGAGATCTGACAGTGGATATCAACGAGACGCTGTTGTCGCTTGGTTCTGGGCCTGTACTTGAAGAATCCTCACACCATGCTTAGCTGTACAGCATTGGAATAAACTAAATTCAGCGTCACATAATGCAGAAATTAGCGTCGATTTCTGTTGCCAGTTTTCTGTGTCGGCCATTAGTATACACAGGATTTTGCGATAAATGTTCATCTTTCCACGTTCCTTCATTTCCGTCCGCAGCCTCTTTTTGGTGACAGTGCCTCCCTCAGACACCCAGCTGGATTAAGGCAGTGTTTGAATTGGGGGCGAAGGTTGAACTTTTTGACAGTCAGAGACCGACCAAAATTGTGATGTAAATCGTATGTATATAATATGTAGCTGACCCCCCAGTACATAATTTGGTAGTGTGTTAGAGGGGTTGAGAAAACAGTTGGGGGCGTTCAACCCCTTACTCCCTGGCAATTCAAACACTGGATTAACGGTGGAATGGGAAGAGGGCATGGAAAGAAAGAAAGGAACGTGAATCTATAGATTAAAATTAGATTTAATGTGGACCTCAACTGTTTCCTTGTGGTTAATGCAAATTTTTGATATCACTTGAACCACTGTAGTGCTTCAGTTCACCGCAATGCTTCAATTTGCTACATTTTACTTGGTTCCTGTGGTCAGGGAAAGTCAGGGAAAAATCAGCAGATCAGTGAAAGGAAATTTAAAAGTACCAGGGTGCAAAAGTTAACAGAGATGCAGAAAAAAATTTTGAACTGTTGTACACAGACTGTGTGCAACAGTTCAAAATTGATCCTGCTTACTTTGCTTGCAAAATATTTGTACCTTCACTTTTAAATTTGTTCCGCCACCCTTGTTCCCAGTGTGACTGCAAGCGATCGAAAACCAACATTGGTATTTCGCACGAATAAATTAGTCAGGGAAAATGATTCATTTCATTCTGGAAGGTCAGGGAAAAGTCGGGAAAAATGAATTCTGCAGAGTAGTAAGAACCATAATTTTATATAGTTCACAGTGTGAATAATAATTCATTTATCCTAGTTGCTTTGCAGCCTTTCATGTAGTAATAATCAGCAGTCTATGTTCTAGTGCAGGCACATGCATTGGTGACTAAGAGTGTGAGTTTATGTTGTTGTTTTCTAGTAAGGTGTTAATGCCGTCATTAACTACTATATTGGTATATTCAGTTCCTGTAATTGCTGTATGTATATATATATATTGCTATATGTATCTTTTCTTTTCATAATTGTAGTACTGGTATTAATCATTATTTTGTTGGTGTTGTCATACTTTTGAGTTATCTTGCATTGTTGACATTATTGTGGTGAATTGACTGTGCCAATTTCCGTCAAATTCAAGTTTTTATAATTCGCTGTTCTTGTACCTAGAAAAACGGAATAAAAAAGCATCTAGCACTAAATACAATGTTGCTTTACTGCTCTTCACTACTTCAGTTAGCCATGTTTTATCTGGTTCACAGCATATAACAGTGATTGCTTAACACGATTATCAAGTTATAAATGAGAGTTAACTTTCTTTGCGGCACTACTTCATAGCCTATACAGGTTGTAAATGTAGCCTGTCTTGCTGTCTGTAGCGTATTTCATCAAGACTGTAAAATATGTATATGGTTATTAAAAAAACAAAAAGTATGCTAACTAATAATATGAATAATACAGTATATATACATCACTGGTATAAACATGCATATAATGGAGTTTTACAATTTTAGGTTAACCTCATTTGATGTTTTGTGTTTCTGTAAAGGTCAAACTTTCTGTTTATTGTAAAGTTTAAACTTACTGTTCCATTATTATGTGTTTGTGTGCATTCTGCCTGGAAAGGCCATCCCAAAAATGACCTATACTGTGTCGGGTGGGACGTTGAACCCTACTCACTCTCACTCATATGCAGAGTTTGATCGCAAATATCTCCGGAACGGATTGAGATATCAACTGCAAGAAACGGCATTATTACCTACGACTCCTCCCGCGTTGAGCAAAAAAATCTGTGAACTTTGGTCCACTAACAGCTTAGCCCCAATGCTTGCAGAGATTCTGAAAGCGTATGTCTGTCTGTGTTTATCACAGTGACAGCAAATTTATTAAAACATTGCTACTGACGTGCACGCATAAAAAGAATATAAGTTGAATGACATAACCTGCCCAAAGACAGTCCAATTTAACTGCACACTAGAAGTCAAAAAAATGAGACAAAAATGTTCAAACTGTGCACATGGGTCTAGTAACATCTTTGTGGGCTGGGGCAGAGAATTTCAAATGGGACTGTAGCCAATTAAATAGTATGGGGAAATTAATAGAGGGAGTGCCCCTCCCCATAGAATTTTTATTTCTGGATCACAAAATGTGTAATTTTTTGTGCATCCTTGGCCTGCCACATCAATAATACGCCCCTGGCTGTGCACAGTAAGCTTTGCAGTAATATGTGGATCATTTACATCAGCAATGTCACTGCCAATACACATGAACAATTGATCACATTGCATAAATTAATATCTACAAAATAATAAATTCTAAATGCATTACATTTGCACATCTGTGCTGCTGCTGACTGGTTAATGCATAGTGCAATGATGGAGTATTATAATGTTGATCTTGCAGAGGTTATCAAATTCAGACATTTCTGCCATGACGAGATTGAGGTTAAAAACGGATCGTTTTTCTCTCACAAAATAGGAGGCAGGATTAAGCTAAGTTTCAGAATGAGGAGCTTTGTGCGTTTTTGCAGCAGCCAATCGAATCTGTTCGCCGATATCAAAATGCATTTCCTCAAAGGTCCGTGCACGCTGAGGTCGCAGATCCTGTGGATCGCTGGATGGCGGAAAGACAACCTGATTTGTGTCCAGGTCTTGGTTGAATGGATTTACTCGGCTTCCTCCGCCGGCCATTGCGTTTTGACCAACGTTACAACCGGGATGGCTGCTTGGGTGGTCGGATCTAGAGAGCCGTGACATTGCATTGAGCTCATTCAGCTGTCGCTGCAGGTCCGAGACGGCTTTGCGCATGTAGTCGTAGCCGGCACACGTCAGTGCACGCATCCACTCCTCCATCTCTTCCTATACAAACCACACACATACACGCACACCCTAACACATTCGGCTTTTGTTCAGCTAAGTAAGTACCATAAGTAAATTTATCCAGCACACAATGTCAGCAAGAAGCCGATCGAATCTGAGATACAAGGTGGATCAGTAAGAATGCTTAAAAGATAGATTTTTATAGAAGACTAGAAATACCGGTACGTTCTGTCGAACGAGGTATCTGTCCCATTGCCATGCTATATAGCCTAGCAGCTGTGTATAAGGGGGTAGGTGCAAACAGGGCGCAATTATCTTTCACGGAGGCCGAGTTATAGTCAATTTTTGTCCCAAAATTTGTGGCCATGGCAACAGGGGTCTGTAGGGGAGAAATTTAAATGACACCATCGGATAGCCTGGGAACAAAAATAGGGGGGGTAGGATGCAAACTGCATGCAATAATCTTTTACGGGGACCGAGTTATACCGCTTTGAGATCTCCATTGGCTGTAATGCAACATTTTGCAACTTTTGAATGGTTGCTATGGCCACAGGGGTTGTTAGGGGGTAAATTTAAATGACACCGTTAGATTGCCCGACCCTGAAAATAGGGGGCAGGTGAACACAGCGTGCAATAATCTTTTACGGGGACCGAGTTATACCGCCTTGAAGTCCCCATAGGCCGCAATGCAAATTTTTTTGAAAATAGGGCAAGGAGTTATCAGATTTTTATCCCAAACAAACTCGATCTTACTTTCAAATCGCTGTGCAAAATTTCATCAAAATCAAATCAAAATTGCGGCCGTATAGGAGTGTTTACAGACAGAATGATACACAGACGCAAGTGATTTTATAATCTGTCCCTTGCTATGCTATAGCAATGGGACAGATAATAAGTTGACAATGAAACTAGCATACAGAAGCGCTCTTGCAAATGTCCAAATGAAGTGTATTCCAAAGTGAGGGAGCAGCTACTGCAAACTGCGCCAACCAAAACATGCTTACAAAAACAGCAAAATTCTGGTTTGAACAATGTACATTTCATTGTAAGATGCCGCAAATGCATATCAACTTCATCAGACAATACTGTCATGACATGACAACAGTAAATAAAGTAGAAATTGCATAAAAGCAAACAACGATCGAGTAATAAATAACTGTCTACAGGGTGCAGCAAAAAAGTAGCCCCCTAAAGTTTTTCGCTGTTTTCTCAGCAACTGTTTGGAATTTTAATTTGAAATTTTACAGACTTATTTACTAAAACGTTTCACAACAGAAATTTGATTTTGTTGAAAAAAGACGAAGTTATGGACTTTTTAACATGACTGATTACCGATTTTTAGCAAAAAAGTGTTCAAGCAAAAAATGTTATTTAATATTCAAAAACTGGTTACCACATTACTGCCGATGATGTCACAGTGACGTTTTGATAAAAATAATTCATTTTGTTTGAAAATTATCACTAAATTATCGTTCTTTTAAAGCCATCGCCAGTGGCCCACCGGATTCATCTTCTAGCAGTATGGTGCGCCAACATACACAGCACGCAGTGCACATAAAAGGATGCAAGCCAACTGTCTAGATTTTACCAAAAAGGGCCAGTGACTGCCAAATTCGCTGAATATAAACCCAATGCACTATAGTGGGGAGCAACACTTGTTGAAGGCTTACCACAAGCTTAAAACAAAGCCAAAAACAATCGCCGAACTCAAGGAAGCGCTTCAGGTTATCTGGGACAACTTGCCACCAGGACTGATTGACAAGTTTGTGAAAGACTTCTCAAATTAAGCCACTGAAAACTTGTGTTGTAGCCTGGAACTGGCAGTGGACACTTTGAACATTCACAGTGACAATGGAATTCTGGCATCCGATTATTAGTTAACTGTGTTGGCTGAAAAAAATTGGTAGGCAGCCATGTTAAAAAATCTATAACTTCGTCATTTTTCAAAAGAATCATATTTTACTTGACAGTTAGCCATATAGCATTTAAAAAAATAAATGTGTAAAATTTCAGACTAAAATGACAAACGGTTGCTGAGAAAACAGCGAAAAACTTTAGGGGCTACTTTTTTGTCGCACCCTGTATGTAGAACAGAATAGTCTCGATCAAGTGACATTTAAGTAGCATTGATTGGCCAGTTACCTGCGAGTCAGCGGCCAGTACGTATGTCCTCGTGCCGGACCCCGAAAAGGCGAGTTCAAAGGCATATTTGTCAGAATTTTCCGTCAGCTCTACAGAACAGCCGTCAATGACGATCACGCCGATTGGCTCAGAGTCTGTTCTCCGCTCGAAGTAAAACAAAAGGTTGCCTTTCAGCACAAACCAACGCCGCTGAAAAGCTTTATTCAACTCCCCGCGCTTGTTCAGGAAACCCTGCTTGTCGATCGCAGCCGATCCGGACACGAACGAAATTAGATGTTTTTCGTTAATTTTCATGTTATTGTGTTTATCTGTCAGTCACGAAAATGTAAACAACCAGCCACGCCCATAATAACGCCAATTTGACTTCCGCTTGGTGTTGGGCAGTCTGTAAAAAAACAAAGTAACTCATCGATTCGTAATATCGAGTCGGAGATTTTCAATTATCATTCAAAATCAATACTGATCAGTAATCATACGTGAGTAATTTAGCATTTATATTTACTAATACAGATTGCAGTGTGTATCTCACACACAATGTAAAATAAAACAATAAAGCAAAAAGACGTATAGGGGCCTACGTACGTCGTATCAGTCGATTGTTGTTATCATCAGAAAAAGCTGTAAAATCAGCTTCGAATTAAAAGTAAGTCGTTCTCGTTTTTTTCTGTGGCAAAAATAGCTGAAATATTTTTCTGTTGTCAAGCAAAATTAAGCTTAGTTTTAGGTACCGGCCGGGTATCATATTTTTGTTTAGAAAATGGTATAGTGTAGGTCTATTTAAGTCAAGTCTGGAATGCATGCACATCGATGAATCATTGAAATCGACTTAGCCTACGCTGTTACCGGAAGGCTATCTATTTAGACTGCTATTTCCCAGAAGAACCGAGTCGGACAAACAGGTATCTGGTGATAATAAGTTTCATGCTGGCTTGCAGACCGCAAGGAGCTTCGTTAGCTGCTGTCGATTGATAGCAATAAAGAAAGAAGGAGCTGTAGGCAAAGCGGAGGCGATCGAGCAACGTGCTGGGCTAGTGCATGCTTACTTCGACACGTACACTGACAGAAAGAAAGACTGGTCTTATATTATTCACTCGATCACGACTATGTCCTGCCCTGCAGCACTCTCGAATCTCGAAAACGTATATCATTAAGGTGCGTACGTAAGCCTACAGAGCGACACAGTACATAATTGAAATGAAATGCAATGAAAGTTGCGCGCTTTGGTTTTCATTAAACACTCACTCAGTACGCATACCTATGGGCTACAGTCGTGCTCATAGGCATATAATGTCGTATGTCGATCGTCAATGTCTCGCGTAAACTTTATATAGCGTTATAGGCAATGTTTGAATTGCTGGGGGTTGGGGGGTTGAACCCTGCAACTGTTTTCCTTACCCCCTAGCACACTGTCAAATTATGTACTGGGGAGTCAGCAATATACTATATACATATGATTTACGTGACAGTTTTGGTCGGACCTCCAACCGTCGAAAAGTTCAACCCCCAGCTAATTTTTCACAATTCAAACACTGGTTATAGGCTATTGTTCGTCAATGTCAATGAAAGGTTTTAGCATTACAAAGCTTCTTTAATCTAGTGAAACTTACGGAAAAACAATTGCTGCGCAATAAATCTAAATTTAATGAAAAATTGTAAACTTATTAGAAGAAACCTTGAGATGTCAGTTTCTCTAGGCCAACTTGTGAAGTAAACGATCACACTTAAACATAAAACATGCAAAACATCATAACTTTCATAACAAAGCAAATAATAAATGTTAAATATGGTAATAATAATTAAGCTGTCATATACGTGTTAACAGTTAACAGATAGCATCAGGGGCGTCATTTAGGGGGGGGGCTGGGGGGTCTACGGACCCCCAAGGATTTATGATTTCAGTTTTTTTCTGTAAATTGTACCTTCGATTAAACGTGAAACAGCTAAAATATCAAATTTGTGTTCTTTTTGCTGTGTTACAGTAGTTTTCTGATGAGACATAGGGCATGTGTGCTTGCAGTGGACTTTGGTTGATTAATGGATTTTAAATGGCAACACGTAAACTAAGCATAATATACTTATGTATACGTAGGCGAGTAAAGAAACATTTATTAGACTATCAGTTGGACTGATCAGTTGAGTATAATTTTGTCAGTTCAAGTGTGATATAGAACATGCAAGGT
>Ga0209671_1003308_pt1 | contig 15403 bp, 10 predicted proteins | sample WorMetHERISLAND2_2_FD_187401 | JGI IMG/M metagenome (GOLD analysis project Ga0209671, IMG submission 187401) | Marine gutless worms symbiont microbial communities from Max Planck institute for Marine Microbiology, Germany - Olavius geniculatus... | ecosystem: Host-associated > Annelida >...
CGCGCGCATAGAATATGAAACTCTGCAACATGGATGCCTAAAAATAGGTAAGTAAATAAGTAGCTAGAGCTGGGCTGTGGCCAGAATTGTGGTGTGGCCGCTTCCTATACTACTCACACTAGACATACAAACTAACCACACTGCTATAGCAATGAACTTGTCTTTTATTTCACTGTTGGCTGTAACTTGCTACGTTGTGAGGGGGTGCTCACGATTACGCGCAGGACGTTTCCGTGCAGCGCCAAAAATTAAACCTTTCCACGTTTCAGACGAGCGCCGCTCGGCCGCGCTGAAACGTGATGTTTAACGTGTGAGCAAAGCTTCATGCCGCGACGGCCGTGTCAGTCTTAACCGTTATCGACTCACCGAAAATAGCTTTTTTTTGCGCAAAACCAAACAGAAACCGGAATGCGCTTGTAATCTGTTCAAGTCTGTTATAGCCTACGCCACCTTTCGACGTCGATATACATAAATATAGCACACACACAACGCACCGAAGGGCCAGCATTTTGCTGTTCTTTTTTAGTAGTAGAGGCATGAGTCGATCTGTATGCACCGTTTGTCAAGCTTGCGCTGCGTTTCGAGAACACTTGATTACTCATAAAAAAGTCGTCGTTCGTGTACAAAGGCCTAAGCAGAGATTATACGGACGCTAAGCAGCACGCTGAAATGACTTCAGTCGAGTCGGCATACACTTCAAACTTCACACAATAGACCTATTAGAGGCCTTGACACCTACTCAGCAAACACCTACGTGCAGCACGTTTCAGCGCGGCCGAGTGAAACGTGAAAAATGTTAACTTTTGGCGCTGCGCGGAAACGTGCTGCGCGCAATCGCGAGATAACCGTTGCGAGTGCGTCAACTATTGTAACTGTCACTGACGAACAATTTCCAGCAGGTATGCATATCAACGTGGAGTTTCCACTGCTGTCTCTGTAAAAGTTAAACTCTGTTTCTTCATTATGTATTTGTGTGCATTCTGCCTGGAAAGTCCGTCCACGAAATGGCCTATACTGTGTCGGGTGGGACGTTAAACCCTACTCACACACTCACTCACCCAACTGCTTTTCAAGTTCAACATATTTTTGATTTTAAAAACCCAAACCAAGCAAACATCTAAGCTACTTAACCAGTTCTCAGCTTAACTACGAATAAGAACAGACTAACATATTCATATTAGGCCTAGGCTTCTATAGTAGTTCAACGCATTTGCTGAAATAAATGTTTAATAATTCACAGAAGGCAAACGAAATTGGCAGCTAATAAATCACACTGAACAATATGAACAACTGTGTTTCACATACTGAAGTGTACAACTGACCTTCGTCAAAAAACTAACAATTATCGACATGAATTGACGTAACAAGTGTAGGTGGACTATGGTTGCAAGCGAGTTAAAAACTTACCTCATGCAGACTATATTACACTGAACTGTAAACATACGGCTAACATGGTTCCTACTACTCCGCAGAATTCATTTTCCCTGACTTTCCAGGATAAAATGAATCGTTTCCTCTGACTAATTTGTTCACGCGAAATATCAATGTCAGTTTTCAATCGCTTGCAATCACACTAGAAACAAGGGAGGCAGAACAAATCTAAAAGTGGAGGTACAAATAATCTGCGAGCAAAGCAAGCAGGATTTTTTTCTGCATCTTTGTTAACTTGTGCACCCTGGTACTTTTAAATTCCCTGACCGTAGGAACCATGGGTTAACATCTGTCTCTATCAACTCAACATATTTAACACTGACTGAAACGTAGTTCAAAACAACAAATAACAAAAAAAGAATCCTGGCAAACATATCACACTTCCATGTACAAGAAGATAAAACGATACACAGTCTTCATTGTCAAGCATATCTTTTACCGCTGGGTCACTGACTAAATCTCCACTGGACAACTGGAATAAAATTGCCTGGCTGTGGTCAAATAAACGTTTGATGGCTAAGCGTGTATAGCTCTTGACGCAAACCGATCACAGAGGTATACTATATGGAATCACAGTTTTACCTTGCTGGAAGAGATCACCCCGGAGCCAATGGCGGATCCAGAATTTTGGAATAGGGGGCAGATGTGTACAGGGTGGGGTCTGAAGAGGGGGCTGTGCCATCTCCCCAGGAAATGTTTCAAACTTTTATGGAAACCTAATGCATTCTGATGCACAATCTTAACTTTTTAAAGATGTTTCTAGTCAATACAGGGCGCCCCCCTTGAATCCACCACTCCCCGGAGCCATGGAAGGCTGAGTTGACCTTGGTACTGAGATGGTTTACATATCCGCAGACAGTCACACATCCAAGAAGTAACCGCTCCATATCAGCCCGACCAAGAGTCAAACGCACAACGGCTTGATCGTTAAGTTCAGCACCCTACCGTTACACTACCAAGTAGGGCTGTACCAAATAGCAGATTTTACTATTCGGCCGAATAAGAATAATTTATGATATTATTCAGCCAACTACGAACAAAATACAAATAGTTGACACAGGTTCAAACACACTGCACAATGCCCTATTTTCATCGTAGTGTGATGAAAAATTTCCAAATCAAACGTTTAAAAAATTTCCAAACTGGATATTTTGTATTTTGTATCCATGTTAAATGAATGATGCTAACAAATATGACTGACACTAACAAAACATGATGACAGTGATTCACAACAGACTCTTGACAGTGGGCAAACTAAATGGTCAACACATCACATGTGGGCATTATGCTGCCGAGACAGCAACTGTCTAAGGCTAAATGCAGGAACAACGAGCAGCGATGGTGCAGTGTTTATTAATCATATTCGGCCTGTTTTCGGCATTACTATTGGACCGAATACGAATACACTATTCGGACCGAATAGAATGAACATTCGGAACAGCCCTACTACCACACCACACCACTGTAAGCAAACTTTTACATACAGATTTCATTTTGCTGCTAGCGGTTGCATGCAGCACAGCACCAACATAGGCTATCCTAAAAATGTCAGTAACAGTCTGAGTATTGAATAAACATGTGCTATTCACAATGCATTATTATTGGCAATCAATGTTCTCAACAGTCGGTAAGCCACCACAATATACTGGTACAGAGTTCACAGCTTTCTTCAGCAGCAATTCAGTAAATGAATTAAATAAGTGTAAAACTGTACAGAGAAAGCACAGATATGCTCAGCAAACTAACAAATGTAAAATAAGGAAAAAACTGCTGACACGTACGATGGCAGATTCATGAGAAATAACATGGGGACTTGGCAGCATAAACTGCTTATCTGATAGCCAAAGATGCCTCCAACTTAACCGGAACCCCAGACAAACGAAAAGCTGCTCCCCTACATCCACCACTGGGATAAACACACACCGGTTTACATCAGATCAGCAATATTTATCATTTTGCCAACAAACATCGCACAATTAACACAACTATTATTGCACAACAAGCTACCATGGTGAAAGCATGGTCATGTATTAGTACTGTTTACACCCTAGCAATGACACTGTGCATAGAGACAACTGAAAATCTCTGCATTATATCCATGTAATACAGCTCAAACAAATCTCATTTCAAGGACTTACACCATATAAACATAAATATCTGGTGTATGAACAGGTGGCAGTTTCATGGCGAATGGCGTTCAATTCAACTATCAAACTGTCTCGTTCTGAAGATGAACTCAAAATCCATGGTCAGCGCTAACTGTGAAATGAAATATCCACTGCACAGAGTTGTACGTGGTAAGTCTTCACCTATGACAACTAGCTACATCAGATAATCATAATCCTAATAAAGTACATAGAGCAGACATCGCTAGCTACAGATAACTGCTTACATTACCAAGCACTATTGTTTTGATTAGCCTCAGCACAGTTGCAGGAAATATACGAAAAAAACTGCATGCGAAGTAAGGCAGTGCCTACATGTGCGACGAAACTAGGACAAAAGTAAAATAAAACTGAAACCAAAATCACATGCAAAAAAAATGCATGCAATTTAGTTTTACTTTTAAAGATGACATAGGCATGCTTAAAACAAAAGCAAAACGTAAAACACAGCGCCTACATCGATGATAAAACCAACACAGAACTAAAACAAGATTGGATGCAGAGAGATGAAAATGAAGACTGCGACACATTCTTTTGTCGTGCTTGAGAAGAACAGTTAACAATCTGATGGTGGATCACGGGGAGTGAATGCTGCTTCGTGGCTAGTGAGCAGAGGTGTATTTGTACTTGTCGCTCAGCCGGAACGACGCCTGCACAGTCACATCTCAACACAGTTAGAATAAAATCTAAAATAACACACACAGTACAACCTGTACCAAACACACAAGTCTAACAGGTTAACTTAATGCATCATTTAAGAGTCTTTGATGGATATGACCTGGTTTCACTCAATGCAAGTTCTAACACAGATAAGCAATTTATAATCTAGGATATGTAACTGGAGATACTGAGGTAGTAGCAAACTGAAAAAAAATTTTTTAAACACATCAGCTGGTCAAAACCTCAAGTTTTCTAAACTTCGAAAGTATGTATTAATGTCATCATTATTCAAAGTCAAATTACTAAAAAAATTTTTGTTGCTTTCTCCATACAGGCCACAACTGTAAATCTGCCAGGATTAAGTATTAAATTACGATCCCAACATATGTGACTAATTGACCACTTACAATCTTGTCCTCTACAATTATCACTGCATACTGACCACCAGTTTCATTCATAGCTTCGACAAGTGACAGTTGCAGCGAGAAAATATTATTTAGCAGTGAACATCCAAACGAATTTAAAATGTTTGTTTATTTGTCATCATATAATAACTTACATGACTACGTGACATCATTAATAGAAACTGTTATTGTGCATATTTAAAGATAACAAAAACAATAACAATAAAGTGCCATTTTATAAGCCATAAATCACCAGACGAAAGTATAACAACAGTAACGAATGCATCTTAGATAACTGCTGATGAAACTAAATAAACGAAAACTCTTTATACTAAGGTACAGAAAAATGCCAGTTTGTGTATCAATCAAAAACAGTTATCAAAACCATTAATAAGCACAAGGCTAATTGCAGGACACATTAACAGATATAATTTAATTTGTCACACAACAAAACCTCAGATCTAAGTCATATAGTAATTTGCGCCTAATGCATATCATGCAATAAAAAAACAATATTACCAATTTCCAGAAATACTGCAATGTAACATCCACATAAACCATGATAATTCTGTAACTAATAAAAACTTCCAAAATGTCACGCGTGCAAATACTTTCTTTCTGGTCAGTAATGAAATGATGCAAATGTTCACAGTAAATCAAGTGCAAACAGCAGACAACACAAGTAGCTTTTACTGTTTTAAAGCAAGAATGGCGTCCTCAAGGACTGTCCTTGAAATCGAGGAGAAAAAATCATGGCCTTGGCCAGTGGCACAGACAAGGTGGCCCAGGGAACCCACCCTCCATCTTCCAGCAAAACATAAGCATATGTTCAAACTGCACTAAATTTGCCAATTTGGTCAGTTTATTCTCGGGAAAATAATTAAAATTGTTGCCACCAGATCTCATCTTTTAAAGCAAAAATGCACCAAATTCGATTTCAACTGGGGCTCTGCCCCAGACCCTCTAGATGGATTTTAGGGGGTCCTACTTCTAAAAAAGAGAGGGGAGTGGAAAAGGGAAGAACAGGGAAAGTGAGAGGAGTAAAAAAGAGGAAAAGAGAGGGGAGAGACGACAGGGGGAAGGAGAGGGAAAAGGAGACAAGGCCCCTCCCAATTGAAATTTCTGCCTACGCCACTGGCCGTGGCCTCAAAAAGGTCTTGTCTTGCCCTTGGCACCAATGCCTTGGCCTCTAGTCACTTGTAATGAATGTGCTCTGTGTAATGAGTTTATGTCATTTGTATGATATATCCTCTTTCTTGTGTCACCTTAATTGTGCAATATAAAGTAAATCAATCTGCAGTTTTAATGTGGTGCAGATACGTTAATGGACTCTTTAGAGTTTAGAGTCCCTTCACTTAGAGGCCTTGACCTCAAAGGCAACTGTGGCCTTGTATATCACTAACCTTGACCTTGAAAATGCTGGCTTCGAACCAGTCCCTGATTTTAAAGCTAAAAATCTGTAGCAAACTGAGTAAAGCATGGATAAGCAGAAGACAAGTTCTACAGTAAATGTTGTGAGAGTAACAAATACATAATTTAAAACAAAAATAACAAAACTAACAGATACCAAAAAACTGTAAACACATACACAAGCATGACATGCAGTGCATCTGGTCCAAATTATCTCTTGGTTTAACAGCACACTGAGCACAGAGCATATACGTTCAACTATATGAAGCAGCAACAAAAAAACAAAAACTGGATCATAACTAAATGAAACTGAAGATCAAAGCATCAATGCTACACAATTATGAAACACCTCGTCCAATATAAACTCAACAAGATAGACCACAAACTACCAAACAATTAAAAAAATTAAATGCTCACATTACAGGGTTCCCACACTTTTACGGACAAAAAATTCCAGTACTTTCCAGGACCATCAAAACGCTTCCAAAACTTAGAACCTTCCGTGAGCACATAAACGTTTAAATATAAAGACAAACGCTTGCCTAAGTGCTGTAAACGATGATGCAATGGTATATGGAAGGCAAATTTCATAATTTCTCATATCACTGTATTTCAGTACGCTAGACTTTTGCCAGTGCTACACTGTTTATTTTGACCCCCCCCCAAATTAATCAACTATCCAAGATTTTCATTTTCCAGGACTTTCCAGGTCCTGGAAAAACAAGAAAAAAATTCAAGGACTTTGCAAGACTTCCCAGCAGGTGTGAGAACTCTGACGTTATAATAGCTCACAATATACATGTTGATCCAAAAAGTTTACACTATTTTAACAATTCGGAAATATCTGTGAATCTTCAATGACAGTTAAAAGAACACATAATTCTTCGTAAAACTTTTGGACTGCTCAGAAAGAACATTCATCAATAAAATGAAGCTGTTTTAACATGGTCAGAAACTGTTTTAAAAGGCACAAACTTTAGCTGCAATCGTTTCGTGAAGTACACCACAAAAGTACAAGTACAAGTAATGAGTCAGTTTACGGCACTAAGGTCTACGCTGAGGTGTAAAAAACTATTCACACACAAAAGTACACATAACTACAAGACACGATCTTGTACAAAAATAACTCAAAACTACCACATTACACACAGATGCACAACTCAACTACTGTACAATGAGATATGTCATATGATAAACGGCTGCTTCATCTACAATGTCCGTCTCTAGGTCTTCTTCATTCCATTTGCTCTGTATTGTCATATCAGGCAAACTAACTCATGTAAATACCTGAGAAAGAGCGAATATCAACTTGACATGTTACAAAGTGTTCCGAAGACATTTTTGCAACTGTTCAATTGGTCAGCACTAACAAAGATGGAACCGTATAACAGTTGAACAACATGCAACAAAGCTGAACAGGCCACAACAAATGTCTTGGTGGATAACAGATCATATGGTTTATCCTACACTGCCTTTGAAGCTTAATGATGCACTAATGATATATGTCAGCTAGAAGTAAGTGCACAGAATAAGACTAAGAAATTCTTTTACGTAGAAAAATGCTGCGAGCTGAGTATGCTATACGGCAGCTGTACGTTGTTAGTGCACCAAAGCAAATGTAAAATGGCAACTTTTACTGACTAGTGACTTACACAGAGAGATGCCAAACACATAACTCAGAAGACACGGCTGAAAACTGGAGTCAAACAACGGACCGGAATAATAACAGATAGAGCTGTCAAATTAATGCATTAATTACCGCATTAATAAACTAATGCGCATTTTAAAAAATTAATGTGTGCTAAAAAAATTAACGCACTTGTGTAAATTTATCTAATTTACTAAATTCTGTGAAGCAAAAGTTCCACTATTGCATTAAACTGTGGTTATTTGACAATCGAATGAATTCAAATAACTAAATTGCAGTTGCCATTCCATCACTACTGTAAATAAATATTATTTAGATGACAGGCTAATGGATTTCTACGCTAGTGATAACATCATTTATTGTTTTCTACAGGTGGGGTCCCCAAATGTTGAAGGACCCGGGTAACTTACTCCCTACTCTCCCTCTTGATGAAACTGAATGCATTAATAATGCGTTTTAAAAAATTAACGCAATGCATTAAAAAAATTAACGCTTCAACAGCTCTAGTAGCAGAAAAGCAGCATATATGTACGATGGCAACGCTTGCTTAACATTACAGAAATCTACTTAACTGAATACTGCATGACTTAATGCTGCTTTTGTCAGAACAATTCTGTTCATTTTACCCTTACACTAACTAGTAACAGACATCACTCTGCTTACATCATTATATCGAAATAAAATACAAGACATATTCGGAGCAACTACAACAGGAATGAAGCATCATAAAATGTGACCATAATAATTTCATTAAAAACGGTTATTTGCAAGAGGTCCACAAGATTGTATTACCAACACTGCAGAACATGAACTCACCAGCTGACATTAAACCGTAAGTCGGTACGTACATTTTAGCCACAATATATGCACACATGAGAAAGTAGAAATCATACAGTAACCAAATTTGCAGCATTTGTTCATGTTGTCTGTGGCACTATGTGTACAAAATTTTGTAGCAAATAGACCACGTTTGACAAAGTTATAGTGAAAACCTAAAATTACCGATAGGCCCAAGTTCGTGGACCCGAGCATGGCCACCGTCAGTCCTTATTTTAAGAGGTCTGTGACTTATGCACAAGCACAGACAACTGAAAAACTAAGTTATTTTACGAAAAAAATATAAGCAAAAGGCCATTCAGCTACCTGATAGTAAAATCATTCGTGACTATCTGGTGCATATACAAGTAAGAACACGTGACAAACTTAAAAATAGAACTCCAAGGTAACTGAAAGAAAATGAGATTAAATCTGCATGACTCAAACTTGCTGACTGCCAGAAGTACAACAAGAACGCACGTGATATCAAAAAGCAATTGCAATAAATTGCAAGCACATATGATTTGTAAATTCAGCGGAGCCAACATTCATTCGTAATACAATGGGTGCTCAGAGTTTGTAGTTTGACGCAATGTCTATACCAAAACAATAGAACGTAATTTTTCATTTTTCAACATAGTCTCCTGCAACTGCACTGCATCTGGTCCAGCACTTCTCCAAAGCTTGGACTCTATTTTCCAGCCCAAAATTTACTATGCAGATTACAAAGTGTGTTCAGGAAATCTGTTGCTTGATATAAATGGTGTTTTATAAAAATGGACCCCTTTTTCTTTCTTTCATAACTGACTTCAGTGATTATCAATTTATACAAAATTTTTGCCAGCTGTAGTTGAAGAAATACTAACTCAAAATATTTCAACAAAATATGGCTGTTGATTAAATATTCTTTTGTTAGTCGTGACGTGATACTGACATCATAATGTGTCGTGAGTACAAGCTTGCTTGTCTCAACCGGTGCTGTCAGTTAATACCCTGCTTCGGTGGTGAACTTAATCTAGTTTGCTCTATTTTGAATTAGTATTTCTTCAGCTACAACTGGTAACAATTTTGTGTAAATTGATCATCATTTGGATGAATTATGAAGGAAAGAAAAAGTGGTCCATTTTTATAAAACAGCACGTAGAAGGACATTATAAATGTCACAGACGTGGAGTTATCAGCCGGTACTGCCAGCCACTAAAATACTGCACAACTTATTATTCAAATATAATTGATATTCATGAATAAATTCAAATTTGCTGATGACAAGGAAGAAATCTGGATGGCAAATGGCTGCCTGAAAGACAAAGATGACAATTCTTACACAGTGAAATCCGAGCATTGGAAAAATGCTGGATTAAGTAGCAACACATTTCAGTCACAAGACACCATGTTGAACCGAGACAAAATATGATGTAGCTCTTTTCATTAAATGTGCCAGGTGACAAACTTTTTGAGTGACCATTGTATCAAAATTTGCCATGCTGACCATGTGACGAAGTTAAAGGCCAAGTCGCATATAAAGTTATAAAGTGCTAATTGGCTTAATCAACTTAATTAACTTAGGATTTTTTTAGCAATAAGCTTCTGCATTGTATTGTACTTTTTATTGTATGCTGCATCTTACTGCGATTAAAGATTATTATTAACCTTTCTGTTGCCAGTGTTATCTTTATACTGCAAAAATAAAGTTTAAAGTCACGTGGACAAATGTGACCAAACCGAGAGGTCACAAACGACCATTAGCGTCAATGTAGCGTTTGACATAATTTGAACGCTAGCAGCGTCTATGGAGCGCAGTACCAGGCGAAAAGACTTCACTTGCATTTTGAGAAATTGTGTCATACCGGAAATAGGCCGACTGTATGCCCCTTCCATTGCACCAATTGCTGACAAATTCCTACTTTCGCTTCCGGAATGCACGCGAGTTCCTCTGTCTCAGAGCGCACTGCATCGATGCTGTGGCCAGCTCATGGTGTGTTAACTTTTTCGCACGCTGCAATACACGCTATAAACAAAGCGTAGGAGGTGATGACATCATTTTGTTCGCACACTATTATTTTTATTGAAATTTATGTAACGTGATGTTTTTATTTCAACTGATCAGCGTATTATTAATTAGCATTACATTCTACACACATTTAGCCAATACTGTTTTTTACGTGCGACTTGGCCTTTAATAGATGCACAAATATTTTAGTAGGCAGAGCAAACAGTTGTGAAATTATGAACACAGTGAGTACATGAGATCTGATATCGAGTAGTGAGAACAGCGCTGCCACACACAAGACTGCCATGCAACATTGCTTTCAGCAGAAACGCGGTGGAATAGTGCACCAATAGGAAAAATGCACTGAACAGCAGGGGCCAAATTTACAAATGTCACAAAAAAGGAAAATCATATTTATACAAAACTGTTCAGAAAGAATGCAACTTACAAAAAATTGCAAAAATAAATTACAAAAAAAGCTAAGGAAAATTTATGCATAACGAGGCTGGTAGGTTGAATACCTACACCAGTTAAGTTTGAAAGAACTTGCAAAAATTTGTGAGAAGTTTTGTAAATTAGTCCCCTGAGCGCAAAAGTTAAGGTGATGGCTGCTAGGTCAAGGTCACAACTAACTACAGAGGTCAAAGGTCAGTGACTAATGAGGTCGGCTGACCGTGGATTCAGTACTATGGATGGAGACCGAACGACGGATGCCATTGCCCGACTGGGTCTGACCATTCTGAAGCAAGTCCTGAATGTGCTGAACAATGAGATCAATTGCCACTGCAACCAACACAGCATCCACAACAAATGACAGAGTGAGTGAATGAGTAGTGTTTTGCATGAAAATTGGCACACTGCGCAGACAAAACTATACTAAGCACCCAAATGTCACCTATCTTTTAGCACAAATAGAATTTCAGAAACAAGCCTTTCCAGGTAGTCACTTGCAGTTCACTGGTACCGAAAATGAAAATTGACAGCAAAAAAATCAAACAAACTAAAAAAACCAAAATAGCAATAATGAACTATCTGTGCAGTACATGCACACATACGATCTCACATAAGATATCTTCACACAATAGATCCGGAGCCAGTGGCTTCAATCCCCCCAAATCTAGAGTCAAAATCGGGCACAACTTCCCCCCCACTTCTGGGCTCAAGAGTACCCCTCTATTTTCAAATTCAAGTTCCCCAACCCCCATTTTGGGCTTCTTCCCCTTTCTAGGGGAAAGTTTCGTTAAAAATGTAAAGTGAAAAATAGGAGAAAGTAAAAAATAGGAGGGGAAGCTTTGTTAGCAGTGCAAATTGGTTAATAAAAATAGATGATGAATAGTTTAGTAGATTGTGAAGTGAAAAAGGGGGAAGTTTTGATCTACACCCGTAACAAAACTCCCCCCTATTTTTCATTGGGCACAATCTGCGCCTACCAGGTGTAGGAACAGAAGCCACTGTCCGGCATATTCTACAGTTCTTGGGACATGCTCGTTGAGCCACGCACAAGGACCACGATCGGTCGGAGGGACTTTGCCGTGGCTGGCCCGGCCACTTGGAACAGCCTCCCCGTCGACCTGCGGACTTCATCACTGTCCAGAGATACATTTGCGGAAAAACTCAAAACTCATTTATTTGGCTGCGAGCGCTCTTGAGGTCTTCTCTAATTGGGTGCTATACAAACTGACATATTCATTCATTCAGTCATTCATGCATGGGCCAATATTTAGTTGCAGTTGCACTCAATAAATCTCACCACATAAAAGAATAGCAGGACTCAGTAGCTTACATGCTTATCAAAAATCAATATCATTTATGCACTACAGCATCTCAATTACATGGTATCAATAAAACGTCACCTATCTTTTAGCCCAACTAGAGTTAAGATAATCTGCTGTATAAGAGTATAACTAATATCAACATAACTGCAACCATTCTATCATTATCATGGCACAAACAACTGATGCAGCAGCTCCAGCAGCTAACATAATCACACTACATAGTCAAAACTATACCACTCATCCAAATGTTTCCTATCTCTTTAACACAACTAGAATTAGATGTACGTGTAAGCATCACTCACAACACTGGTGTGCCCCGCTCTGCTAGTAGCCTACACAATTACTCAAAACAATGCCAAAAATGCACCAAAACACTTCATTTTCACTCAAAAAATCTGAAAATTTTTTCTGAGGCAGCGGGGCACAATCCGCTCCTCAGACCTTTTTCCCAGTGGGAAAAGGAAACCCCTTCCCAAATCCCATCCGTCAGGTGCCCCCCTCTCTCCCCGACATCGAGTTCCTGGCTATGCCACTTACTCACAGAGACACAAAAACATACAGTTTTCAATGCATACAATCAAGTACATGTACAAACCTGTGTTATCAGCACCACGTGGTATAATAACATCAGCATATTTCTTCGTCTACAAACAATACAAAAACAGAGCTGACATCAAAGCCATGACAGCCGCGACATGCACAGCATATGGGTCTCTAACAGTCAGCTCATTTTCCAACGTTTAATCCAGTACTACTTTTTCATTGCTTCGCGCATGATTCAAACTGCAACAAACGACTCTTACTTGCCTATCATTGAGTCTGCCACAAAATTATTTAGAAAATTTTTTGCATGCCAAATTCCAGCTTCAGATAGCCAACAAACAGTATTGTGTTGAAGCACAAATGAGGAAAGCTTTAGTGGCAAGCTTACTAGTAAAAAGAGCAGCCTTTGAACTTCATATATCAAATAGTTTAAGTGCACTTCATTATCAATTCTGGCACTGAAAACATGTCTGGACAATCTCTGCTCAATGACGTACAAACTGCTTTGTGTACTGGTACGTAAGTAAGCAAGTAACTAAGCATGATAAATAAGTAAGTAAGAAAAATGGAAAAGCACTGAATTAACAGTTAGTCAAGGTCATCTTTGATCTCAACATTCGAACAAAAATGACTTTAGGTATCTATTGAAAAGTTTAAAAGTACTAACCGGTAAGCAGAATTCTTCGAATGCCGGCTTGACGTAAGTGATGTACTGGTGCAGAATCTGCTCCAGTGGACGTTCACGTTCTTTCATGTCTCGTTCCACTGACACAACAATCCAACGTTGTTCGCTCAAAATACAACACAAATATCTATCTACGCTTTAGCTGTACGTGAAACCTCACTACGAGAATTTTACAGAAGACCTTCCACAACATCAACGAAAGGCACCACTGACCAGAAGTGAAAAAATAACTAACTTTAACACATGATATTGAAAACTGATTAACCAGAATTGAGTTCCTGGTTGCAGAACACGCTGTTCATGATATTGTGCTAAAAACAACTTGGAATTCACTACAGTAAATAGAAAGATTGAACTTTGATCAATGCACACTGGCGTAATCATTTTCATCAAAGCCTAATGGCATTTGAACGATACAACAGACTAATTCAGACAATGCATACACCTAATGAGTAGAATTATGCCATGTACCTCGCATTGCAAGCCGCGTATCTGCATCCAAATCAACAAATAGACGAACATCAAACAGATCTCGCAGTGGTTTGAAGTAGAATGCCAGAATGCCTTCAAAGAGAATAACGTCGGCTGGTTCTATTTCATGAGATCCTTGTCTGCAATAAAACAACAACCCCTCGCCACTCGGTACCACTAAGTAAATATGTGCGACGTGCGTAAGTAACATCAGTGAGAAAATAGCCAAATCTAAAACACAAGGATGGCTATTGGTAAAGCCTAAAAGCTAAGTTACAGATAAAATTCCGAGCTAGTGGTGAAAACTGCAAAAGAAGTTAACTATGTGACAATCTTTAATTTCTGTGCTTTGTGCAAATGCAATGAATTGTGACCTGCAGTGAGTAACAAAGTCGTAGTTTGGAACCGTGACTTTCTTCTTAGCAGCGATGTTTCCAACTGTAGCTGTCATTAGCGGCTCATCCAAGGCTCCTGCATTAACACACAACACAGTGCAATGCCTGACAATATCAAATGCATTACAAGTAGAGCTGTCAAGGCGTTAATTTTTTCAATGCATTAACGCAGTGCGTTAATTTTTTTAATGCATTAATTAATGCGTAAATTAACGCACCCAGTCCCGTCGAGATGGAGAGTAGGAGGTAAATTATTCCGGACCCGAGACGTTTATGGGATCCGCCTGTAGAATATAGAAAGTTAGAAAAATGAGAAAAAAAATTTTAAAAACACATATAATTTTTATTTTTTAAACATATTTATACTACTTACTATTTAACTATTACAGTATTTTTATTTTGTATATCATCTGATGTCCATCATAGAGTCCATCATTTTCACAACTCACAAGTAAACAGCATCAACAAAATGAAACAACAAATAATAATTATGAACTAATAAAATACACGGTCAGATTTGACGTATTTTTGTATTCTGTAGCACAACCTATTCTGTCATTTTGTCCACCTGATTGCCCAAAAGATGGTGGGCTTATGTTTTACCGCAAATGTTTTTGTTCAAAGCAAGATCTCCGAGCTCCGTCGGCCGATCGCTGTGAAAACTATTACGCTTGTTTACAGTAGTGATGAAACGAAAACCAGTTTAGTTACTTGATTTCATTCGATTGTCATATAACCGCAGTTTAATGGAATATCCGAACTTTTGCTGCACATAATTTAGTAACTGAATGAAATAAATTTACGAATGTGCATTAATTTTTTTAATGCGCGTTAATTTTTTTAACGCGCGTTAATTTATTAACGCATTAATGCGTTAATTAACGTGTCAACTGTGACAGCTCTAATTACAAGGTTTTATAATCTACTTTAGATTTCATTACTGCGTGCACGATTATAATAATAATAATTTATGTAAAAAAACTGTTCAGTTTATATACAGTGTAAGGGTG
>Ga0209671_1003312_pt1 | contig 15402 bp, 10 predicted proteins | sample WorMetHERISLAND2_2_FD_187401 | JGI IMG/M metagenome (GOLD analysis project Ga0209671, IMG submission 187401) | Marine gutless worms symbiont microbial communities from Max Planck institute for Marine Microbiology, Germany - Olavius geniculatus... | ecosystem: Host-associated > Annelida >...
CTGAGACCCCCCCCAACGATTTACTGAAATGACACCACTGTGGGTAACACACATATTGTGTTACTGTACTCTAATGTACTATATGGAATTGTATGACAAGGCTGTTCCAAAAGCCTACCAGGTTAATTGCATTGCATTGTGTACTCATCTCAACCACTTGTACCGTTTAGCTGCTGGTACAGTTATGATTGATGGCTGAGTTGTGATCTATTAAGTGCTGTTGGTCATTGGAGCCAGGCATGCAGTTTAGTTACAGCTGCCTTCAATTAACCAGCAACACAGCAGCTGTTAGCTGCACTGCTGGCCTGTTGAAGTAGGTTGCACCAGCACAGCAGCACACTGTGTTAGCTATAAGTCGGCTAAGCCCCATTAGCCAGTGCTACTGTATGCCAGGCAGAGTCAGGCTCAGTACTGAACCATGCTTTTCTTTTATGTGTCTTTTTGTCCACCAGTTATTGGCTTTTGCTAAGGAAAAATTGGTAAGTAATTCAGTCTTGGTAGTTTTGTTCATTTTCCCTTGTGTAGGTGACAGCTAGTTAATTTTTTTCATGAGTTAAGGAATCGTGGACTCCTGGTAGCAGGGTCGTGAGACAAATTCTGAGATGTGGTTTAATAGAGGGTGCCACGTGCGTGCTACTTGGATCCAGCAGTCTGATAGTTTTGGAAATGATTAATCTGGTCATACAGGTCAGTGCAGTAAAGGGTGGTCATGTTGAGCACCGGTTTGTTGTTTATTGGTAAATTGAGACCGTGTTGAATTAACTTTTTAAATTGTAGTGCAATATGAAACTTGAAGGTGCTTTGCTAGAGTGCATATCTCCGACAATTCGTCTACACAGATGGACAGATCGACCAATCTCATAATCTCCTCCAATTCACTTCGTTCCATTGGCGGAGATAAAGATAGGAGGACTGAAAATGGAAAATGGGTGAGCGTAAAAACCCGAAAAATAGTCTACTAAAATTCTTGATGATGAAGGCATAGCGTGGATGTAGGTATTAAATATATTACTCCAGTAGCGTTTTCACTGCATACTAAGTCACTGGTAACGTTTATACTGGAGTAGTGCATTGCTTAACGTAAACCAGAATCCACTTTTGATAAACTCATTATCAGGACATCACTGCAATTCTATCTGTATGTTGCTTACTGGCTGAACTTTGTAGCCACCGCATGGAACGTCTGTCAAGTTACTGTTGTACCTGAATAACCATCATCACCACCTGCAGAGAGCAGATATCATCACTAAGCCTCTCCTGAGAGATATAATACTAGTTTACAGGAAGTTTAGAATTCGTGTTTGCGTTGGTCAGAGGGCCTAAATTACACATTTCTTCGTCTTTGCTGCTAGCTAGCTACTGTACAATGGGCGTTGGCCACAGCAGCAGGCATTATCCCACCCCCAAAATCATCAGCCCGCAGTTTAGCTGCTGAGTACTGAGTACTGACTTGCTTTGCTTCAGTTGCTTGCTGATGTATTTGTCTGACAGGCGCGTACCTCTATATACGTGTAGTGTACGCGGTTGGTAGCACGGATGCCTTAGTACGACGAGATAATGTTATTTAGCACAGCAATGGAGCATGCATAATCTGGCCGGATTATGACGTGTCTGGTCTCAGCATGTGTTATGCTGGTTATCTGACTGACCGTTCTGCTGATTACTTTTTCACAGTGGTATATACGCGCACTGTCTGACATCACCAATGCCTGATAGATCATAGATAACCTGTAGTACCGTGACTTGCTGATAACTGTTGGTGTATAGCACAATGAATGCCTTGCCTGGTGTTGTACTAACGTATAGCAAGTGTTCCTTCCTGGAGTGCACTGCACAGTGAGAAGCAGCTTTCGTCGTTGCATCGACAGGTATTATACAATTGCCGGTGTGATAGTATAAAAGGTCGATGAGTTTTCGTTGCAGTAATGATGGCTGTTCTGGTGTGGATGCGCTATACGACGTTCTGCTTTCTTAGGTACTTTGTTTTGTTCGGCTTACACTACACTTTGTCCGGTGTGACGCAGTTCTCTGTAGTTGGTGCACTCCGAACAGCGACTTGCACAGACAGCCCAATCTACTGCGTGATACAAGCAGCAGATATACGCTAGCCGAAGTTTAGGTGAAAGTTGGCGTAGTGGAATCTGGGTTTTACCACGGACATAATCTTGACTATTATATTCTAGTTGTGATCGGCTGGCGAGCCACGTACAGTGTACCTGGGTCCGTGTGTGGCTGGCTGCTTTATACAGCACCTAGCCTTGTTGTCCAGGGCGGCTGGTAGGTTGCTCTGCTTGGCAAGAACGTAAACTTCTAGTCCTGTCACTGCTATGGACTGGTATGGAGTGGGTAAGCAAGTGCGCCGTATGGTATTTAAACCACACTCTTATGTCATGGACTACATCGTCTTTTGCTTTATGATGCACGACTGTAGAGTGTAGCCGTAGCTTAATTTCTGGCAAATGATCGCTTGAGATGTGTAAGGTGTAAGGGCCTAGTAACTAGCCATACTCTTGAGTGTTGATATTTCTGGCGTACAAAGTTGACGTCGGCGTTGTATCTCGTTTGTCGTTACGTTAGCTGTACATAGGTTTGTATCTGTTTGTTTATACGGCTTTCATGGTTATCCAGCCAGCCCCTATCTGCTGCTTGCTCAACAGGAGTTCATCATCATCTGCAGAGGCTCTAGCGTCGACAGTGGTAAGCCTGCTAGCAGAGAGTTACAGTAGTCGAGTCGCGTTGTGATGACGGCGAGTACGAGTCTCGTGTAAACTCGTGTACGAGTTCTGGTGTAAACATTTACTATTCGCTGTTTCTCTGATTAGTGACTGTAAAAGAAAGACAGACGCCTTGTTGCGTTATCAGTGGTCACTGGCCAGTGTTGGGCAGGACACTGAGCAAAACTTCCGCATCCGAATCCTTATAAGCCTAAGCCTAGATCGCTATTTTCAGTTTTCTGGTGGGAAACTTTTTGATAACGCACCAGTGTTTTCGCTTTGCCTGCAGCCTGTCAAATGTCGCCATCTAGTGAAGCAGCCATTGGCAATTGGCAATAAGCTTGCAGAAAGCAACCTGGATAGCAGCGGAATCGTTGCACTCACTGTGTGTTCTCATATGGCAGGTGACGCTCCGTAGCTTTAATGGGCTGGCTATCAAGAGCTATACCGTTTAACCATTTAACCACTTATCTAGGGAGTGGGAGTGGGAGCCTGTATTCCCTGTAATGCCATGTCTGTCCGTGTGTTTGCTGTGTGCAGAACGCCGCGGCGCAGGGTGTCGCGGGTGTGGCTCTGCCTACGTACGCTATCTGTCCGTCGTGCTGCGGCGTGATTCCTCGAGGCCACCAGTGTAGCGGCAACGTGGGTGGTCCGTCACCGCCTCCACCTCAATTGCCGCCGTCACACCTGGTCGGCCCTCGCCACTGCTCTGTGACCGCCGCCGCCGGGCCCGGGCCGTCGGGGTCTCCCGGCCTCGGCCGCCGTCCGTCGCCGTCCCTTCTGATGCAGTACCAGGCCGCCTCGACGACCACCGTCCCCCAGAGCACGTCGGGAGGCTTCCAGCCGGCTCCACATGTCCACGACTGTCCGCCGTCGTCGTACGGGGCACCACTGGAAGCGCCGGGGCCGGGGATGACGGCATACCACCCGGGGGTGCCGATCTCGTCTCCGTGGCCGGCCGACCCAGTGCGGATCCAGTGCCCAGTACACGGCCGTTCGTACCAGCCTCTTCCGTACGTCCCTGCCGCCACCTTCCATCAGTCCGTCTGTTCAGCCGCCCTCGAGCATCTGCCCCATCCTGCTCAGTACATTTGTCATCATCATCAACAGCAGCAGCAACATCAGAGTGTCTATGCCATCCAGTCTCCGCAGGCGTCCTCACAACCGCCGTTGCTACCGTCACATTACTCGCTTTACAGTACTCCGATGGCGCTGCCGCCCGTGTCTTCGATGGATCTCAACTCTGCCAACTCAGTCGACTGGTGCCATCATCATGGTCACCCATGTCCCGTTGAGTTTCAGCATCAACCGGACTGTCAGCTTGTCTCGCACGGCGGCCCCGTCACTACGTCACCGATGCAGCGCCAGCAGTATGATATTGGACTTGGTCCAGGACTGGTGGTCTGCAGAACTGATGGGGAGGTGGGTGCGGATGCTGGTAGTCAGAGACTGGAAATACTGAGTTCACAGGCAGGGGTTGATGATGATGATGATGATGCAGATGCTTCCTCGTCATATCCAGAACAACATATGTCTGCTGCTACTGCTGCTGGCTATAGTGCAGGTGATATGCTTATCATTTCTTTATCGTCTTTTTTCTTGCATCGTCTTAGACCACTTGACAAATCAGCAGACGTAGATCAAGACAATTTGACTTACGGTACCGGGTGGCCTCACGTTGTGCCGTGCCACAAATTTCTAGTTATAATATATCTTATTTATTGCATGTGTTTCTGCTGTTTTGTAGATGACAGCAATGATACGTTGCAGAGAGTTTCTGTGCCTTGTTCTTCACTGGCTGATTCTGACAAACCTTACAGTCACTCTGCTGTTGACTCCTGTCCTTCGTCTGCCTCAGGCCTTGCTACAGTCAGTACTGGTTCTCATGTAACAGAAATATCCCGGTCTCACACACCTCCAGAACGAGATGTCAGCTCAAACAAGTCGAATATTGGTGTTGGGTCAACAGTTGCAAACGTCTCGTCTCAAGGTGGGTCATACGCACTCTGCTGCATTGTTTGTGCATTTACTAAATGTCATGTGTTTAGCTGTTTAGTGTATTTCGAATAGTTAATTAAGGCTTTGTTGTTATAATTGTTACTAATTACCATATATATATTTTTGTTAATTTTTGTTGTGTGCACATATTCACACCATGTCGTGATAAACTGCAGCTTGCTGACAGTTTGAGTTAGTAGTGTTTCTAATAATGTTGTAGTGTAATTTGTGTAGACTTTTGGGCCTTGCATCATCATCGGTGTGACTCTTGTCTCTATAATCTGTTTTTGTGTGAAGATGATGATGATGATTGATGATGATAACAATTGTTGTAGTTGCAGAAACCGTACAGAGCAATGATGCTAGATCAGCAGCTGTCATGCCTCCAGCAGCAGCAGCACCCAGCAGCCTGGCATTCACGATAGACTTTGGACAGAACAGCGACAAGCCACAGATCACTGATCACTGGAAGCATTTGACTCCGTACCGGGTTCACAGTGGTGTTCAACAACGTTCCACTGCTACCAAGTCACGCTCCACCAACAAACAGCCGACAGACTCCGTGGATTTTTCCGACCACAAATCTAACAAGGTTTTTTATTATAGCTTATTCTGTATCTTGTATTGCGTATTAAATTAAATGTGTAGTGCAAATTTGCATGTGGTTCACTTACTTAAGGTCTGTTTCAGTTTAATATGTTACATTCTAATGTGTTCTGTGATGAATTAAGGCAAGCTAATTTTCTACTAATTAACTACTTTTCCTCGTACTGGTTGATCAAAATACAGTTCTACAGGACAAGCATATCCCACAGGCCACTTTTAAAGAATGGCTCCAGTTTAGTTGCAAGTACTGTAGTTTTTTCATTGTTGTCGGACTTACGATAGAGAGGTCATCATTTTGACTAACAGTTGGGTCGCTATCAAGCAGTTACTAGTTGGATGGGTGACTGTTTGTGGACACTTAAACCATCCAGGTCTTTAACCAGCACTGAGGTCAGCTCAGCCTTTCATCTCTTTAGGTTAGGTAAATCACGTACCAGTTTGTCTGGCTGGGATTATTGTGGGGCGTGTTCACATGTCGGGTGACAAGCAGCACTGTGTGATCACGTATGGCAGGTGGCAGTTGGTCGCTCTGCGATGGTTTTCCCATAAAGAGCTGTAAATGCCATTATTTTCTTTTTACGCGCGAAAGCAGCTACTGCTTTCAGCGTGTCTCAGCCATCGCAATTCTGTCTGTTCGTCTCTCACACGGGTGGATCAGTCAAAGACGGTGCAAGATAGGATCACCAAATCTTCGCCGTCAGCTGCCTGGAAGACTCTAGTTTCAGGAACCGTAAAGCTTTTTCATAAATTCGAAGGGGGTCACTTCAAACGAGGGTGCTAAATGAGAGGTGGTGGGCAAAATTTACGATTTTTGGCCAATAAGTCGCTATATCTCAGTAACGGTGCGAGATAGGGCCTAGGTTACTATTGATCAGTAATAGGAAGTCGTACACTGGTTCTCGATTGGTGCCGAATTCAGTGACTTTGAATGACCTTGAACGCCAAAATAGGGGGTTTTATGGCTTTTTTGCGATTTTGGGCTGCGACACAAGTCTATATCATTTACAAGGTGGCGCCACACTCCTATCGTTATGCGATCCAGATAGAGAATTTGGTATTTGTATGTTAACTTAGCGTGAACACCCCAATTTTCAGCTAAACTACTGAACCGGAACTGCTATAGGCTTTTGCACGTCTCGTGAACATTAGGTCAAATTTCTTGTTAAATTTTTCTTACAGCAAACAAATTGTTTCGAGGAAGGCAGCTGCGGTTGTTAGTACATCAACAAGTTGCATGTAGTGATCAATTAATGGTTGTAGCTAGATGGATGTTTGCAGTTTATTACGTCGTGTGATTTGTGTACGTGCCACACCCTCAGGTGCACAGTGGTACCCCTAAGCTGCGTGGCAATCAGACAGACAGTCGAAGTACTGCTGGTGGTACTGGTGGGTACCTGTCAGATGGCCACGTGTCCAGCAGGTCCAGTGATAATGAGTCGGCCAGTGTCTGCAGTGAGATGGTCGGCCGTGCTGTCAACACTGCAGGTCTGCATGCTTTTCAGTTTTAGTGATAATCTTACTATAATGGGTATAGAGTCTGTCTGTCTGTTTGTCTGTTTGTCTGTCTGTCAGCCCCCTCTAGCGCTTTCCCTGTTGCGTGGTTGCAGACCCCGACTGTGGCATTTGAGTCCTTGGGCCTTAGTTACATGTGCCCCATTTTGCCCCTCACCTCCCCTCTTGAACAGACTGGCAGGTGGGGGTTGAGTTGCCGGGTCCTTTTTTCCGCTGATTCTGCCACGCCCATCAGGGGCCTAATTTACAAAACGTAGTGAGACAAAATTACGACAATGTTACGGAAGGTTTACGACAGATTTATAATAAAACGTGATTTACAAAAAATCGTATGAGAAAGTTACGACCAAAGTTATGACAAAATGTACGACACCTCATTAGCCGTTGTAGGACAGCATCAAGCACGCATGGAGTAATTATTTCGATTTTTCATTAGTATATAATTCTCACATACAGCCGTAATACGTATAAATTTTGTTTGTTGTAACTTCAGGCAGCGAAATTGCCACAAAATCAATTCACTTGTTATTGTTTACATTGGTAACCTTTGGCAACGGCGGAAGCAGATGATCGGCGTGCAGCGTCGTGTACCGCAAGCTGTGACACTGCAGCGTGATTGGTTGAGGTCGACGAGGTCGTAGTTGAGGTCAACGTAACGGCAGTTGATTGGCTGGCTATTTTTAGCGACTACAGAGTTACAACAAAATTGCGAGAGAGTTACGATGTCGTAAAATCAATTTCCAAAATTTGGATATGACATTTTTCGACAATCTTATGACACTGTAACTTGTTGATTTACGACAAAGATACGACAAAGTTGCGTGGATTTTACAACAATTTTAGGATTGTCTTACGATGTTTTGTAAATTAGGCCCCAGCTTAGCGCACCGTGTAGTGCTTCATGGCGGTAAACTCCTGCCCATAGGGCTGGGCGCTTTAGTAATATAATAACAATTGGAGTAATAGCCACGACAATGTCTATGGTGCTGTCATCATAGCAGTGTACTGCCAAGTCTTCATTGTACTTGTTTTGCATTTTTTTTAATCAATGCCATGAAGTTAGCTGCTTTGCTGCATGCTCCTTTAGCATTTGTGAGAGATGCTATGTTATTCTCACATACACTGTTTTAGCAGCCGTTTGTTACGTAAACTTTTATGTGAATTCTTAGCATCTACACTGGTCTGCTCAGTATTTCTGTTTGGACTTAATCCCACCAGGACGTTTTATCTGTAGAGTTCTCTGCAGTCTCCATCAGCATGTATCACTTGATTTAGTTCTGCTTCTTTTTGCATAGAGCTTATCCAAACCACTGTTACCAGTAGACAGAAAATGTACCAGGTGTGGTTGCTGTTTATGAATATGTAATTCCTGAATCCTCGGATTATGTGCTGATTTTGTCTCGTGTTGTCACTGTGGTTCTGTAGTCTCTGAAACTGCACGGTATTAAACTTTCTTTTCATTTTTGTTTTATTTTGTAATATTGTAAGCATCACAGGCTGAACGGCAGGTCAAGCCCTGTGTTAATGGCGACTTCTCTTTCCTATGGGGGAGCCAAAAATTCGACCTCCCACAAAATCAAAACACCTGACCCGATTAAGATAAAATTTGGCATGGTTGATTACGTCGGCTAGATGACTCTTCCTGCAAAATTTCATGTAAATCTGCCCAAGGGGGGGCTTCTCGGCAAATTGGTGAAATATACGCAACAATTTTTCTTTAGGTATATACGTTTTTTCACTAACTCACCTACAGGTCAGACCCTTCGGTGGATTTTTGCACATGATGGCTCAAACGATGTGGTATCAGGCAAGGGTGTGCTTTTTGGGGGTTAGAAAATAAAAATTTAATATTTAATTTATTTATTAGAAAAATTCGAAAAAATTACAATGGCGCCTATGGCAAATTTAGACAATTCTTTAAACAGTCATAGCTTTGGCTGTGTATAAGATAAAGTCGTAATTTTTGGTTCTAGGGTATGGTTTTCAGGGATCACTAATTTAATGGTGTCATTCAGATTTTCCTCGGACTCTCCCTGGTTGCCATGACAATGAAATTTGGGACAAAATGGGCTATAACTTGGCTTCTGCTGGAGATATTTGCGAGATCGTTGCATCTATGGGTTGTTCGGGGTTGGGCCGTCAAATACTGCCAACAAATTTTTCCCCTACCGACCCTTGTTGCTATGGCAACAAAATTTGAGACAAAAGGGCTATAATTCGGATTCTGTAAAAGATATCTCCAAGATTTGCGTCTAGTGGGAGGTTTGGGGGATGGGCTATTGAATGATGCCAGTCTTATTCCACCACAATCGCCCTTGTTGCCATTTGAATGTCACGTAACCCCAGATGGTCAAGATCGTGATTGTAAAATATCTATGGCCAGATATCTCCGTAACTGATCTACTGTAGGAAAACGTTATTTTACTAATAAAACAGCAAATATAAATGTACAAAACGTAATTGCTAAAGGTGATATTATTCAGCATCACATTGAGACACAGTCAGTGTGAATCAGGCAATATTACCTTTTGTAATTTTTGCTGTTTTTAGTGTGCAAGTCCTTAAATGTTGCCATTAACAGGTGTATAAACTTTATGTTTTGTACATTTATTTTGTGTATAACAGTGGGTGGCCAGCGTTGATGGGCATGTGTTTGTCTGACCACCCTCCTATTTTATCAGGTGTTTTTTACCATATGTTTGTGTTCTGGAAAACGAACAGTCTCTCTGTCTATTGTGCTGTGGTGTAGGCAAGCATCGACTACCTCAGTCTCAGCCCACACCCAGCCGATCTCATCCACACCTCCCGCAGCAGAAACTTGTCCTGGTGTCTCAAACGAACCGCAAGAAAATGCCAACACAAGAGAAACCACGCTCAGCAGGCAGCACTCGAACCAGCAGTACCACTAAGTCCAACATTCCAGTGACTTCAAGACCTCGCTCGAAACCCGACGTCAGTACGTCTTTGATTAAAAGAAGTTCGGAAGTGGCGGCAAAGTCCAAGTCGAAACCTGCCACGGCAGCCAGGAGTGAAGAAACGGCAAAGAGATCTGGTAATGCAAAGGTCGACCCACTGTTGAGCTCGCCAAGGTCGAGAAGGCGTCAGCTGGCGGATGAAAATATCGACGTGACTACATACTTGCTGCATCGAATGCTTGGGGCTCCCGCACAGCTGCCCGACGATGGCAGCCAGCAGCTTTCGAGGAAGTCTGGCACAGATGCGGATGACAGGCACAGCGAAGCTGGTACTTACACCATTGACGATGAGGAAGACGACGCCATCAAGCAGAGTGTCCAGCAGGCACGTGAACGCATTGATGACGTGTTTGGCATCAGAGACGGAATGGAAAACAAAACCGTCGATGCTTCCGGTTATCTTGTTCGTCCTGTCATTGAGTCTGAACGTCATAGGCAAGACCAGAGCGGATCAATGGACATTGATGAAGATGTGTTCACCGAAGCTGATGATGTGCAGCACCAGCATTATGTATGTATCGTGCCAATTGACTCTAACGTTTCTGTTACTTTGTTGTCGTTTAGGCACTGAGCCTATATGCAGTTAGTGACCAGCAGAACTGCTATACTACATGTTATCTAGTCTAGACTTCCTAGGCTGTACATCTTAGCTGGCCACCAGCTGCAAAAATTTTGCTAATTTGCCACCAAGCATAAATCGTGGCTAAGACGAGAATAAGCCACAAAAATGCTAAGTCAGCTGCTAACGGGCTTAGGGGTCTAATCTAGTCAGTGTAAGGTTGTAGTGATGGATGTGACAGTTGCAGCTTCAGTGAAGCTGTATGTGTGTACAGACAGAATTTTTTTGTAAAACTGGCTTGGCTGAATTCCAAGCAATTCGCTGCTCTGCGAATAGAGTCACACTCTAGAGCAAACATTACAAGTAAACATGACACTTTGTTTTCAACAACTGAGCAGGGGATATGAAAATTCTGAACTGCCATTAATCAGATTTTAGAGACCATATTTCGGTTCCTTTTTTGGCTGACTATTTTTTATAGCATTTATTAGAAATTAGTCTTGCATCTTGTGACCACAGAGGTGTATTTATTTCAGCAAATCAAGATCAGTGAAGCAGTATCAACGGCTCTCTCAGCAACAAACCATGCCATCCAGCAGGGTATATAGTTTGTACGCTGTTCGTAGTTGTACTTCATATTTTTACTGTCTGCATAACTGATGGCAGTATTGTATTCAGCATAATAACTAAGTTTTTTTGCCGTGCACATAACTTATGAACCACTGCATTTAGCTTGATGAAATTTTACATGAAATGTATGGTACTTAACAACCTGTGGTGAATAAACGTGTTATATTGAGTATCAAGGTCATTGGTCAAAGGTCAAGGTCATGTGGGTTTTGGTCTGCATGGTACCCACAGCAAGTACTTAGTTTTGAGCAAGGGTTTTACTTGTTATAAATGTACAAAACAACTTTATACTCTCGTTAAGGGCAACATTTAAGGACTTGCACATCGAAAACAGCAAAAATTACAAAAAGTGATATTGCCCACATCACACTGACTGTGTCAATGTACTGCTGAATAATATCACCTGCTTTTTGCTGAGAAGCCCCCTTTGGTCAGATTTACATAAAATTTTGCATGAGGGGTCATCTAGCCGATATAATCAACCATGCCAAATTTTATTTCAATCAGATTAGGGGTTTTGCTTCTGTTGGGGTCAAATTTTTGGCTTTCCCATAGGAAAGATAAGTCACCTTTAATGCAGGGCTTGAACTACCATTCAGCCTGTGATAATAGTGAGCAAGCTATTTTTTTATAACTGTGAATATTCTATACATGTAAATGGTTTTAGTCATTTTGTTGTACTGCATGTGAGTCAGCTGTTTGGTGGTATTTGAATGTTGCAGTGCTAGGACTCGAGTCTCGCAAGAAAGTGGTGGAAGAAGTTGTAGACTATCCACCGCAGTCACCGACATTCAGGTCGGATGTTCTACCGGACACAATGAGTGAAGCACGACAATACGCCTCGGATGAGCCGATGTCACAGCGTACCAGCGTGTCAGAGTCTGATGGACTGCGTCAGTGTGATACTGTCCATGACAGCGGAGATTACGGCGACTTCACTATTTTCTATGATGCTCCCTCGCCGCGGTCTAGACTCGAGACTCACAGTTTGACACATGAGGATGATGAACGGGACATGAAACCGAGCGACTTAGAACGTTCTAGTTTTAACAGACGCAGAGAGTTGCCTCCGACGAATGCTGATAGTCGTAATAAGCACGTCACTGCGGCCACCGCCATGGCCAAAGCAGGAGGACTGAAGAAAATTCCTCGACCTCTGCCGGCGGCGCCACGATCCAGCGGGAAAGCAGTGGTGGGGATTGCAGTGGCACGGTCTGTCGGTGACGTGGCTCGAGCATCACGAGGCAATAACACAGCAGTGTTGCCTCGAGCGGTGAAGAAAGGTCGGCAGACGCCACCGCCATGTGGGTCACAGCCAGCATGGAGCTGCTGGCGCCAGGAGTCGGACGATGTTGTGAGTGAGGCCAGCATGCAGCATCGTCGTAGCAGTGCGCCGCGTTCTGCCCCAGCACTGGCGACCCGCAGCAACCGAACGTTTGCACTCCGATGCGCCGCCAAGAAGTGTGCCGAAGTCGGTGCTTCACCTGCATCGCCAAGTGCATCGTCAGCTGGTAAACCCTCACGGTCCCGTAGTGCTGAGAACAATGCAAGGCTTACACTGGCGGCACGCTCTGGGTCTGGTTCGCGGCCACAGAGCCACAAGGAGAAGGAGGATGCAACACGGAGCACAAGACGACCATCGGGCGACAGCTTAACCAGTCTTTCATCCAATCTATCGGTAGCCACGCATGACGGGTCTTCGTACTTTCGACGAGATGGCGGTCGATACAGTATGCGAGTTGAAAAGAGCAGCACGACGAGTTGTCTGTCTTCGGCAGCAAAGCGCCTTCAGGTTGTTGACAAGTCGAAGCCAAGCAGCGGTCAGCCTCGTGCCAAGCAGTCGCCGGTCATCACAGAATCGAAGGAGATGACGGCCTGGAAGCGACGGAAAGAGTACGACCCGAGGAAGTCAGTTGCCGAGGCCTCAGCACGTCGCGGACATTCATCCCGGAGTGATAAGCAATCATCTGCTAGTCCCGATGTTGGCCAGCATGACGCTGGTCTTGGTACGGCTGACGAGATCGCCAAACTGAGCAATGCGGTGGCCTACAACCTCAGCGTTCTGTCACAGAGCTCGCAGAGTGATGCTGTCACGCTGGTAAGTTGCATATGCTTGTCGACTCCAATAATGTTCTGTTTATACTTGTGCTTGTCTTTGGTTATTTGGTTTTAATGTTTTCTTTGTTGCATTCCTTGCTTTATTTTTTTTCGGTTAGGCCTTTATGTGCTATTTTCTAGTCTAGACATATTTTATGCCTCTGCTACTGGTTATGTTTTCAGATTCATGCATCTAAAATATAGTTAGTACAGTGTCTTAGAACACAGTTCAGATAATTTCACCAAACTTCAGTTGATGATGTGGCTGAGGTCACAGTTGAGCTTTTTGGGTTCCGAGTGTTGACAGATGAAGTCCAAGGTCAGATGTGCAAAAGTTTGGTACCACGTAAACGGTTTGAACAATTACAACCATATGCTGAGGCATTTATACAGATGCTTGGGTACTGAAGTATTATTTAGTTTAGTTTGTTAGTTTGCTTTGATGTCGTTCATCGTTGCACACATTTTTGCTTTTAAGTTTTTGCGCGTGGTGGATAGATGCTTTCTGTTTAGAACAGCATGGCAAATTATGACGATTTGTGTTTAGTTTAAACTTTACAGTTTTCACTTTAGTGTAAATAGAAGAACAAATTTAGAATGTTGTAGAGTGTGCTTGTGTAAGTGTTAAGTTTTCAGTAACGTCGTTAAAATCAGCATATACGTACCGGTATGCAAAAGTTAAGCATACACAGTGTTGTGAACTTCTTGTGGTGCAGTCTCAAGATGCATATTCTGTAAATGTTTGCCACTGTTCACTATCATGTAGCAAGGTACTGCCAAGGTCTGGAAAGTAAGGATTTGAAAATGAATTAGCTTTCTGTAATTGTTGACTTGTTTTTTTTATTTTCCGTTGTTTATGTTGATCAGTTAAACGTTTCAGGATCTGTCAAACCGACTGCTAAGTACAGATTTCAGTAGGTCTGCATTTTCCGTCCCTCCGTTGTCACCTCGTAAAAGTTTGCCTTCGTCTGGTACATTTGACTTCTCATGCGAAAGTCTGGACGACCATAGTAAGGTTTGTCAATAGCCTGTTGTCATGCTTGCATGTATCATTTCACTGTGCAATGCACTAACCATTTTATAATAGTAATGTTGGGGCAACAAGACGGTAAAATTTTGTTAAAAGGAGCGACCCAACCTCACCTGGTGCAGATTAATGTTTCGTTTTTCAGCTCTCTATAATTTCACCTTAGTATTTATGCGCTGATGTCATGGTTGTATTTTCCTTGGCATTTTGTGGTTTTTCGGCGTGCACTTTGTTATCCTGCATGAGTTACAGCTGTTGTTCACTTTTTTTCTCAGTAGCAGACTTTGCAGTTATTTGCTTTCATTATTACTATTATTGTAGCTAAACGTACTTGAGAATTTGCACACTAGTTTTATTAATGTGTAGGTCTGTGGTTCTTATTAAGTTATTATGGGGCTTTTAAACTGTTTTAGCAGACTTTTGTACTGGCCTACTTTGGGTTTTATGTCGAGTGGTCACCGTAGTTTACCCAGAAATTGCTTACATTCAGTGATTGCAAATCATTATTGCACTGAGATCACATTAGGTCAACTGCAGATCCAGTAACTGCTCATGTTAGTGACTGCTGATCAGTGATTGTCTCTGGCACCACAGGTATCAGCTGAGGTCACAGAAATGGCCTGATTTTGTGATCTGCCGGGTTGTTAATATTGCAGTATTACAGTACTCTTTAGTATTGCATGTGGTATTGCAATACTTTGAGCACTGAAATATTGCAATACAAGGAAGCAATACTTTTTTGATGTAAAAATACTCTGTTAATCACAAGGATGCTGTTTAATTTCACAAAGAATCTTTTCATTCTTTTGTTCAGTTGCACGAAAAGGAGTGAGCAAAAAGTAACATCGCTTGAATTCTGGGTTGACCACATTAAAAGTTGTACACAGCAGCAAAAGTGGAAATTTATTTGAGGGAGCAGATGGTTTAGTATTGCAAAAACTATTGCAATAGTATAGCAATGACTTGGGAAAAAGCATTGCAATCAGTATTGCAATACCTTTTCCACCAAGCATTGCTATTGCTTGCAATTGCATAAGAAAGGCAGTGCTATGGAATGCAGCAACTACAGAACGATTGCCTTGACAAGCCATCTCGGCAAAGTGCTAATGATGATCCTAACAGAAAGACTGAGGTCACAGATAGAAGAACACATGGCGAACGAACAAGCAGGATTTCGCAAAGACAGGAGTACAGTACAGCAGATCCTAGCCCTGAGACTGATAGCAGAGAAAGCACGACGAAAGGGTAAAAAGATCTTCAACTGCTTCGTCGACTTCAAGAAGG
>Ga0209671_1003314_pt1 | contig 15401 bp, 9 predicted proteins | sample WorMetHERISLAND2_2_FD_187401 | JGI IMG/M metagenome (GOLD analysis project Ga0209671, IMG submission 187401) | Marine gutless worms symbiont microbial communities from Max Planck institute for Marine Microbiology, Germany - Olavius geniculatus... | ecosystem: Host-associated > Annelida >...
GGGTAGAAATGTGGACTTAGTGGCTTATATCCCCAAATCTGGAATTGAAATCGGGCGCAACTTCCCCACAGTTTTGGACTCAGATTTCTCCCTTAATTTCTGACTAAATTTTCCCCCTCCATTTGGGCTTTTTCCCCTTTATGGAGAAAGATTTGTTATTTAAAAAAAGGAAGTAAAGAAATAGGGGGAAAAGTGTTGATTGGGAAAAAATAAAAATAGGGGGAAAGTTTTGATCTACAACTTTATCAAAACTCCCCCCTATTTTTCACTGGGCGCAAGCTGCGCCCATCCCCCTGCAGGTATAGGAATAGAAGCCACTAAATGCGGTCCCGTCTAGCAACTTTCAGAACGTGGTTGCGCTCCTGGCTTGGCTATTATTATTAAACCTACAATATATGCCCACGTCTTTTCTAGTTTTTCTATTGTCTGTAGGCTATGTGGTTATTTTATCAACTTAGGTGATTATTGTCGGACGCCCTTAGAGTTTGCTCTTAAAAATAGCGCCGTTCGCGGCTGGCGTAGGCATACGCGCGTTTTTTTTCAGCGGTCGGTGTCTGTGACCTGCGCACAGCGCGGCGCGGCGATCTGTAGCGCGTCAGTTTCGACGGGCGGGCGGACGGACAGACGGTCAGACGGACCAGGTTGCTTGCTCGTTGTTGAGTCATCGTCCGTCCAGGGTCGTCCAGGCGTGCGCGCCGCAGTGCCGGGCAGTGTGTGGCGGGGGAGCGAGAGACCACGGCGCCCGGCCGTACCGTACTGTATGCCATATACGACTGACAGACAGATGTATTATAGCGTACTCGCGTCTCACAGGCTTGCAATAATGAGGCTTGGGCTAGATGTAACGGCGTTTTGTTAGTCTGTCATGTTCGCGGCGTCGGAGGAGTACAATATAGACCTAAGCCTACCTGATGATAATTTCTGGGAGACAAGGGTATGTACAATGTCAATGTACGTCAATGTCGCTGAGTATCGCACCGCTAGACCTATAATGTGCTGTAGATGGTGTTGAGCCCTTGTTCCAGGGCACCCGTATTGTCGCCCCAATCTTGACTTGATTGATTGACTGTTCGATTGATTCACTTAGGCCCATTGCGTCTGAATAAGTAGGCCTAAGCGAGCAGTTTAATTGCACAAGAGTCATACGCACATGCTTACAACAGTGACTGAGGGTAGGCTATTCCAACAAGAGCTCAGCTACCGCTTAGAAAACAGGGCGTCAGTTTTGTGCATTTCGTTTCATTGCTGTAATCTTAAGAATTTGGCATTTGTGGTTTTGCTATGCACGTTATATTTCTGTTAGCTGCGAAATACGAATTAGGTGGTTCAAAGTCATCCAATTAAAGTCGTTGATGATAGCGACTGCCTGTGAGTGATCAATATTACCCACACCTCGTGCCGTTTTTACGCGCGACAGCATGTAATGCTTCGCGCGTTTTAGCCATCGTCGAGGTGTCTGTCCGTTTGTCCGTCCGTCCGTCCGTCACACCCTGGCACTGCATCAAAACGGTGACACCTAGAATCACGAAATCTTCATTGTGGCTTGCCGCAAGGACTCTAGTTCTTATTGACAAAATTTCGTGCCCCTGGGTGATGGGGTTCTCCTCGAATGAGGGTGTCAAAGTGAGGTACCCCCTAACTAGAAAGCGCTCGTTAGAGTGCATATCTTCGTTAATTCGTGTACACAGACAGACAGACAGACAGACAGATACAGCGACGGACAGATTGACCAATCTCATATTGCATGATCTCCTCCAATTCACTTCGTTTCATATTGTCGGAGATAAAAAGACGTTATTTTGCCATTGTTGGCTCTTACAGTGTGGAAATGGTTGCAGATAGGTACAGACTTGCTGCATATCATAACAATCACTGGTGACGTGCTTTTTAGATTTGTCAACGTCGATAACCTAGAACGACCACAAACCCCCAAAAGAGGGGTTCTGGTGAATTTTTTTTTGCAATTTTTGGCAGCATCGCACATTTCAGCCGTGAATTGCGACGAAATGGCTGGAGATATATAGACCAGAACAACTTGCGTGTGAAATTTTCAGCATACTGAACGTAGATTTTAGGTGTCCAAGTCTCGACCCTCTAGGTTCAAGGAGGCCTGCGCAGTCGGGCGTCAAAGACGGCTACCCGCCTAAAAAGTGGTTATTTTACCGCTTTAGCGTGAAAACAGTTGCAGATGGACGCAGACATACTGCTTATCAGAACAAGCACTGGTGACGAGCTTTTGAACGGTGAACATCGATGACCTTGAATGACCTTGAATTTCCAAAATAGTGGGTTTTAGTGTTATTTTTTGCAATTTTCGGTTGTGGTGCACATTTCATAAGTGAATTGCGCCGACATGGCTGGAGATAGACCTGGACAACCTGCAAGCAGCAACTGCTAAGGCTGTCGCGCGTCTCATGAGCTTTGCTCAAATTACTTGTGAAGATGCCGGTACGGCGAATTATTGGTTAAAAATCGCCAATTTTTTCAACACACTTATCTCCCATTCAGCGCCTCGATAGTATTTTGACCCCTTTCTAGTTTCTAGTTTCATGAGAGCTGAGTTCTTCCCGGAGCTGACACTGAAGACTTGGTGATAGCTGTGGGCGTCGTTTCAATGACAGCATGACAGAGGACGGACGCTCCCTTCATCGATCTTTTTCTTTCCTCTTTTTCAATCTATCTCTTTTTTTGCTTTCCCTGAACTATTTCTCTTTCACTGTCGCCTCTTATACTTATACTTCCTTTCCCTTTCGTCCTCCTTGCCTTCCCTTTTCTTTCCTTTTTTGTTTTTCCTTTCCTTCATAGCCCTTTTATTTCAGGCTGCAGGCAGCTACTTCAGGGTCATACATGCAAACGTCATGCAGCAAGCTATACACGGTGTTTCATAAAAAGCACCCTTTTTCTTGCTTTCATAATTCAGTCAAATGATGATCAATTTACACTTAATTTTTACCTGATGTAGCTGAAAAAATACTTATTCGAAATATTTGGACAAAATATGGCTGATAGTTAAATGTTCTTTGCTAGTCGTGACGTAATGCTGACGTCATAGTGTGCTGCGAGTACAAAACTGCTTGCTGCAACCGGTGCTGACAGACTTGCTGAATAGCTGCCCTGCGTCGATGGCGAACTTTATCTGGTTTATTGATGACAAACTGTTGAAGTTTTAACATTGTAGCCACAAAAAATGCCCAAAACGATCACTTTCACACACTTGCGGGGATAGATTAACTTTTAGACCTACACCTTTCAGCAAGACAGTGCACCAGCATACTCCGCTTACAAGATGTTGAGTTTTAGGATTGCGAGACGCCTGATTTTACATTTCCATGTTGCTAAGTGCTGACAAGTACTCACGACACATTATGACGTCAGCATTACATTACGACTAGCAAAAATGTTTAACTAACGGCCACATTTTGTTGAAATAATTTGAATTTGTATTTCTTCAGCTACATCTGGTAAAAATTTCATGCAAATTAATCACCATTCGACTGAGTTTGCCTCGAATTTATCACCAATATTACAGCCTAGGCCTATATAGTTTGGGTGTGCATTATCGTCACATAAATTTCTGAAATACGCTGACTTTAGCCCTAACCTTAACCCTCACTTTAACCTTAACCCTAATCCTAACCCTGAAACCTAAGCCCTAAACCCTACAGCACAATATTAACGCTTTTGACTACGCGTAACGTGAATTACGCCGACACGCTGATGCTGCCGCCTGGCAATTGGATATGAATCGTAGTTAAAGCTATGAAATGGCAGTATAGCTTGTGTTCGTTTTGACCGGAAAAATAGCCTACAAGCTATTAATACGGCTGCCGGACGAATAGTCACCGGGAAATCTTTAATGATCACCTATTTGATACATAATTATTGCTAAGTTAGGCTTATTCTGGTGCAAGTGAGACAAAATTTTGAATATAATCAAAATGTATGCCTAACGAAGTTTTCTATATAGCGAGGCCTTGCTGTCTCCGACTTTCATTGAACACACGCATTACGAGTGAGGCCTTATTTTGATGTACTCCCCGAATGCCTGCCTGCTGCAGCCTGCATGTCTGACTACCGTAATAAATGCTAAATGTTATATACGGTATGAGTTGTCTCGTTAATGGGGCTCGCATTCAAACCGCCTCGTCACGCGTGGCTGCACTTTGCTCGAGGTATACATAAAATTCGGAAAAAATAGTCGATTTCCCTATATACAGTTATACACAGACGTCATGGCGATTTCCATTTTTATTGCAAATTATCTGCATCATTAGATTTTTTAAATTTCCGTTGCATCTTACGCGTGAATATCTCAACAGCTCTGTTCATACACAGACATTAAACGAGTAGATCATATAACTAATTGATGACCCACATAGGCCTATACATGATATTACGATCTGTGTGCACCCATCAGTTACTTGTCTGTTGCTAAGTTTCACGTGACTTTGTGTGGCGGGCGGACGTGATATAGATGTAGTTGCTATATATAGGCCTACGAGCATGCAATAGACATAATGCACAATGCATCATTCATTGTGTCTGCGGCATATAGATATAAATGCACACCGCGAGTGTGATTTGTCTGTCTAGGTGCGTGTGGGCGCGTCTGCAGTTCATGCATGGATACACACAAGACGTTTGACCTCGCGACTCATGAGCGATGACGCACGCACGCACGCACACACGCTATAAGTAAGTAAGTAAGTAAGTAAGTAATCTTTTATTAAACAACGGTCAAACGCCATTGCAAAAACAGAACATAACAGAGCATAGGCCTAATCGTTACAATATCGATAAGAAAAAAGGGGAAAAAAGAAAAGAAAAAAGGAAAATAAAATGAAATGAAAAACGGTAGAGCTACAACAGATCTACATGCAAAATCTATGCAAGCTTTCTCTGTATACAAGGTGTTTCACGGTATTCACTCAAACGATGATCAATTTACAGGAATATTTAATCAACTGTCAGATTTCGTTGAAATGTTTTGAATTTCGAATTGGTATTTCTTCAGCTACAACTGGTAAAAATTTTATCAAAATTGGTCATCATTTGAGTGAATTATAAAAGAAAGAAAAGGGGGTTGTTTTATGAGATATGTGTATATACGGACATTATCGACCTTGAACATGCACAAATGTTAGCCGATGGCCCTGCATGCAGACATGACATATGTACAATGTACAGGGTGGGCCCAAAAAACCGGATCTGTTTGAGTGTTGATAACTCAGCGATGGTTACTCGTAGAAAGGCGTGTTATATGTCAAAAGTTTTAAAATGTTATAGACAAAAAAGGGCCGAACTAGCATAGCACATCATTTAAATATTCTTTGTATAATTTGCATAAATCTTTATTACCCCTGAAATTAGGCATGTGCCATGTGCTCGAGTTCATTGAACTCAAAAACTCACTACCAAAAAGTCCAGATTTAAATTCTGTAAATTATTCAGTGTGGGGCATTGCAGAAATAGCACGGTCACAAAATTTCAGTAACTGATCAGCTAAAACGTGTACTAATCGAATGCTGAGCTCAGCTGATCCTGAACACATTGACTTCAGCGATCGATCAGCTGCTTAAAAGGACTGCTGACGGTTATGAATGCAAAAGCCAGACAACTGCTTATGTCGAATTTCATCTAAACTCGACTTATGTGTTAATGATTGTTGATATTTCACTGTATGCTGAATGAAAATCAACTTAAATTCATGCGTTGCTGCCAATTTAGCATGATTTTAGGGGTGGGGCAGATTTTTGTAAATCAGGCAAAGAATATTTAAATGTTGAGATATGCAAATTGTACATTTTTCTGTACACAATTTTGAAACTTTTGACGTATTACACGTCTTTCTATGCCACTAACCATCGCTGAGTTATCAACGCACAAACAGGTCCGGTTTTTTGGCTCACCCTGCAGTATAAATGTCGTTTTAAAGCCGCCATCGGACCGGATCAGTGCGGCAACCAAGACATTTTGTCAGCATATTTTTATGAGCAAAATTTTATGGACAAATACACACCCGAAACGGCGAGATTGATGCTCGTCGTATGGGGCCCAAAGCCGCCATAGCTAGGTTTATTATGTTGAGTATAGGCCTAAACCCTATAAACAGAACTGCGGGTTGTATGACTTGCATCCCCTGCAACGGCATATGTGTCGTCATAGATGTAGGTCGGCTAATCCAGTATTTTTATGCCAATTTGGAAGAAGTATATCGAGAAAAACTTTCACTACTTCTTTGAACCTGCAGAATCCTCGCCACAGTAGCCATAACGGCATGAGGCCCCTAGCCTACGGCGGGCCGTTACCGTTGACGCCGACAGCAGCGACTGGGCTTCAGTGTTGCCGAGTCACGGACAACTGTGGCAACTAAACTCGAGCATGCTGTTCTCGGTCGCCAAGACGGCAGCGACGAGTATAGCACCGCACGACACATTACCTGGTATTGCAGCAACAGCATCAACGGGCTATATAGCCAACGAAGACGGTGCGATATGTGTCCACGCAGGCCTACATAATGCCCTGAACTAGGCCTATGCCTATATAAATCGCGTGATTTTCGGGGTGCATGCAAGATTGGACTCACGCTGCAGTTATTTTTCACATTTCACTTGTACGAAAGTTGAATCGTGTGTGTAAATCAGCACAGTATTGTGCAGCCCGCCGGTGCATGGTGTGTGCACTTTTGTATACGCAAACGACGCCCCAGATTGCCCAGAATGAGAGGAGTTTGCATCAAGTGTTATCGTTCCTATGAGTCTGCATTTCTTGTCTCGACTGTTGCGTATATTTGACGACTTGCTGACCTCATGCGGCAACTTACACGATGCTCACTGGCTATGTATATGACGTGGTCTGCCCTGCATAGCCCGGCAGCTTCCTGTCTAATAAAGGAAGTGAGTCTTTGGGGATTTTTTCAGTGATGTGGGCTGTGCACAAGACCAAGACCGACGACGTTAACTGTTAACAGCAACAATGCAAGGAAGTCACAATGATATAACGAATGCATATATTGGCCTGCGTATTTAAGTGAGTCCATGGGGTTAGCTGCATGGGGCTAAAGCCAGAGGGACTGATTTTTACGCGCGACAGCAGCACTGCTATAACGCGTTTTAGCCATCGCAATTCTGTCTGTCTGTCCGTCTGTCACACGGGTAGGTCAGTCAAAAACGGCGCAAGCTAAGATCACCAAACCTTCACCGTCGGCTGCCTGGCAGATAGTTTCAGGATCCGAAAAGCTTTTCCATAAATTTGAAACAGGTTACCACCAGTGAGGACGCTAAACATACAAGAGAAGGTAAGAAAAAATTGCGATTTTTAGCCATTACGGCTGCGCGAGACCGGTCGCGCCCTCTGGAGAGTGTAAATGAAACACCGTTGCATGATCGGTGCATGAGCTTAGATTTTGTTCGCACCGGGCCTTCAAACATGCACGCGCATTCCCCTTTGCGGTTAGCCGGGCTTTTCTTGTAAGATTAAGGGGCGCAATGTCAAATTGCAGCTGTACATCACGTGCACTTTCGTACAGTGAAATTTACTAGGCCTATGTCTATTTTTTTGTTTTTTTGTCCTATATTTTAACACGTCACTGCTACTTTTGCTGCCATACTTGTTGCTAGATTGATTGATCGAACGTCCATGCGGTTTGATGCTTTTTTCGCACAGTGTTTTTGTTTATCCAGAACGTCACTCATGTGCAATACCGTGGGCGGACTGGTGGCACGTTATGCTTTGATGCGTCATCGTGGCGGCTTCGTCGTCGTTTAGCCTACGAACAGCAGGTGCGCCTTCCTCATTCGCTGCGTAGGCCATATACACGGTGTTTCATAAAAGGCACCCTTTTTTCATAATACACTCAAGTGATAATCAACTTACATGAAATTTCTACCAGTTGTAGCTAAAGAAATTCTAATTCAAAATATTTCGAAAAAATATGGCGGTTTGTTAAATATTCTTTGCTAGCCGTGATGTAATGCTGACGTCATAATGTGCCGTGAGTACAAACATGTGCTTTCCGCAACCGGTGCTGACAATTGCCGAATAGCTGCTTTGCTTCGATGGTGAACTTAATTTGGTTCATTGATGACAAACTGTTGAAGATTTTCCACTGCAGCCACAAGACCGCCAAATGGATTGCGCGACGCCTGATTTTATGCCTCTATGTTGCTTAGAGCTGATACGATGAACTTTTTTCATCAGTGAACCAGATAAAGTTTATTCAGATAAAGCTATTCAGCTATACTGTCAGCATCGGTTGCGGCAAGCCCACGTTTGTGCTCACGGCACATTATGACGTCAGCATTACACCACGGCCAGCAAAGAATATTTAACCAACTGCCATATTTTGCCAAAATATTTTGATTAGAATGTTTTCAGTTACATCTAGTAAAAATTGCGTGTAAACTGATTATTATTCGAGTGAATTATGAAAGAAAAAAGGGTGTTTTTATGAAACACCGTGTATATTAACTCATCGGTTGCTATTGTTGTCATTGCGTGCCATGCTGCATGAAACTGGACCACGAACAGTAGCGCATATAAGTATAGGCCCAATCGCTCTGCACGCTAGATATGCTTATGAAACTGCGATATCATAGTCCTGCCGTGTATCAGGAAAAATTTTCGTGCGATTCAAGCCTGTCCCCATGCGTCTCGTCAGTCGTCAGTGCGCCTCTGTGTCGCTGCAACTCGCATTAGGCATATTGACAAGTTTAGGCCTAGTTTACAGACTCACCTGGATGCAAATCTAAACGATTTTTAAATAACGTTTCGCGCACTTAATACACCCAATAAATTCTTGAAGCGACTGCCAAATTTCATTGAGAAATATTACTTCTTACCAAAATTATCAAATGTTGAACATCGATAACAAAATATCTTCGTTACCAATATGGCGTTACATATACCATTTGCCAACAGCACGTTCAGTAACTGCATGACTCACGCGGCCCACTCGCTGTTGATGTATCATTTCAGTTTGTCGACATACCAGTACAGTTTTAAAATAAAGACGAAGCAACAGATTTTCAGTGATTTTGTGGTCTCAGTAATTTTCTGAGCTAACACATGCACTACCCAGATATGAATTCATTGTTGTCAATGGTCAAACTATAACTTCTGCATTTCAAAGGTAGTGTAGCGACAATCTTAGGGCGAGGTGGCCAAAACTATAGACATTGGCGTCAAGTTTCTTTTTAATGTCGCATGCCAAAAATTATTAAAATCGGCCAGTGTTTCACGGAGCTATTGAACGAATAAAAGTGGCACATTTTTATGGACCGCAGTGTCGAGAGTGATAATGTTTTTGCATAGTTCAAATGCCAGCATCAATAACAAAGAAGATTAAACTGCTGTATTCAAATACTGACTTTAGTAACGTAAAGAATTTCTTTCGAAACATTTTGCTGAAAGCCACATGACTCTATGACGTACGGTTGCAAAATTATGGCGTTATTAACTTTGTGCCGTTTTTTGGACCACCCTGTAAATTAAGTTCACCAATGAAGCAGGGTAGCAACTGACAGCACCAGTTGAGACAAGCCAGCTTGTACTCACGACACATTATGACGTCAGCGTTACGTCACGACTAGCAAAGAATATTTAACTAGCAGCCATGTTTTGTTGAAAGATTTTGAATTAGTATTTCTTCAGCAACAACTGTAAAAAATTTTGTGTGAATTGATCGTCATTTGAGTGAATTATGAAAGAAAGAAAAAAGGGTTTCATTTTTTATGAAACACCGTGCATAGCCTGTGCGTGCTTGGCAGCTGCTGCTTGCGTCATGAGTGACTAATTTTGACGCGTGTACTCGGGTGCGGCTAGCGTTTCCAAGATTGACGACATTAGGCCATACCACTCATGCAGGTAAGCGAAAGTTAGGCCTATATTGAGTCGCGATACTTGGTTGTAACGTCTTTGGTCCACAATACATGTCTACCCGGTACACGTCACCTTCACGTTCACATGTACACAGTGTGGACAGGCTATTACGGTATGAAAACCGAAAGATGACAGGTCAGGTTTTAGGTTTTTTCCGAAAGGCTGCTTTCTTTTTCTGGATGCGCCTCCGGGCCATTGCGGAATTATATATATAGGGCAACCGCAGGCTGGAATTTGTTTTCTGTCTGCAGTGACCATAAAAGTGAAAGCGCTTCTGCGTCGGATCTGTGGTCTATATGCAGTCAGGCCGGTGAGTTAATCCCAAGCGAGCGAGCGACTGGATACGCGCTCCGCCGCCGATGATGATATGGTGCAGTTTTGTTAGCGCATTTCGAACAGCCGCGGAGCCGCCTCTCGGAATATCGAACCTGCCTAGGCCAAATCAAATCGAAAGTGGCTCGTGTGGCCCTATACATGTACGCGGCGTTTTGCAGACGGGAGCGTATTTAGCTGCGGCCTGCGGGTCAAGTTGTTAACGATAGCCTATGTTTATACAATGTAAGTGCTATACATACACGTAGGCCTATATATATAATGGCTTTCAGATACGGCCGACGAACAGACGGTTTGCATGTATACATGCAGCTACAGCTAGCGCAACGCTTATAGGCCTATTATGTAGGCCTAATGGGGTGATTACACGATCTAGCAAACGTCCAGCAATTCACGTGTATTTCGAATACATTTGCTGGAAGTTTTCTGGACGTTTGCTGGATCGTGTAAACACCCTATAATATAGTCCTAATCATAATTATAACCATGCATTATATGGCATGATATACAGTGCATCCCTGACAGTGCGTGCATGCAGTCCCCGCTTGAGAAAAGGGGTGGCCGCAGGGGTCGGCGATGGTACGAATGGCTAGCTCCGCCACACTTTCCTATATATAGGCTATAGGCTACCCATAGGCTATAGAAACTATTCAGCTGTCTGTGACCCTTTGGCCGGAATTCGCATTGCAGCATTCAGTAAGGGGGTCCCTGTAACAGTTGATCGCCGTTGCAATACAGGAACATGGATTTTGGCCGGAGGCCGTATTTCAGAAAGCAGACAACCAATTTGAATGCAAATTGCCACAGGCGACTCCATCGGGCACAGGACCCCACGTGATCATTGACGCCCCTGTACCGCCGTCCGCGGCTGCCCGGCTGACGGGTGAAATATGTGACTTTTTCGATTTTTTTTTTTCCTCAACTCTCGGAACGACCTCCAGCAAAAACGGCTGAAGCGATTTTCTTGCACTATGGTTCCTAAAACGTGTTCTGGCGTAAATTAATCACTTTTTGGGTACGCATTGACCAACCCCAAATTTTAACCCCAAGCGATGTGCGTTATGTAACCAGCAGTTTAACAGTTGGGAATTAATCAGCTTACGTGAAAGTAGAACCATTCGCCTAGATGGTGCATGCACAAATAGATACACTCGCCACTTTTGACTATCAAAAACGATACATGCATGGCCGGATTTTGTCCGAAGCAGGCCCTGTTCGGAAAATATGTGGGTCCTCAGCCGTCTTTTTTCATTAATTTTTGGCGGCCGATGCGTATGCATATGGCAGCCTATGCTATCCAATCTGTCCGTCTGCCTGTCCGTCTGGGACGGCCGGAGCACTGCATTATGGGTTGAGATAGGCCTATAGTTACTATTGGGAACCTATAGGATAGTGGGCGTGGGCTACCATTTAATACCATCGGCAGGCTTGCCGTGGATATGAAATGGATATCCATGGATATATCCATATCCACAGACGCCTCTCTTGCGTACATATAGCCCACAAATTTTCACTAAATACAACAGGGCGAGAACGTCATTTTCCCCAAAAACAAGACGCAAGCATTTTCCTCCTAAAATTGTAAAACAAAATAAATAAAAGTAAAAAGTAAACACAGATTTGCATTAAAATATAACATAATTAAGTATTTTCAAACTTTCTTTAAAATGTGCACAATTTTATTGCTTCTGTTTTTGGCCGACCGTTAGGTCGAGCCTTGGGTACGATATGTTGACTGCCTGTCCATAAAGCATGTATTTGGGTGGTCGGGAATGGTACCCTGAGATAGTGCCACGGCAACTTACTATAGCCTGTCAAAAGTAACCATGAAGCGGTTTGGCCGCAATTTTGAATGCAATGTTTCTGCCTGCAGCCATAACCCACGTGCGCCGAATTACCGTATTGTATCCTGGCGTTGACTGTACATTCGATATAGCAGCGTCACCATTGCGTGTATGGGACTGCAGTCACTCTGGAAAATCGTTTTCTTTCCACGACCTAAAGTCGGACGCTGGCTTTCGGGTATAGACGGTACGGTCGGCACACCCCAGCAACAGCTGGGATTCTTGTTTTACAAAGCGCAGGTAGCATTCATGTACGTCTATGGGTATATGGTAGAGTAGAAGCTTTTGAAGCACACTTCTTTTGTACTTCCTACTAGCATTCAAAATGTTGTTAAGAAAAAAACTTGTAATTTTCTTACCAATTGATAACAAAAATAAAAATAAACTCGCAAACGCAGAGATATTTTGCTGAACCAACAGCACTAAAACATTGAAAATTATGACTTGATACTGCTATAGTGCTAACTAATTAACTTAGGCTAACTAAATAATGACGTGGTGATGTCATTGGTAATTATTCATTTGATTCAACAGCATAAATAAACGAGAAAATGAAGAGTAAGAACGACAAACAAGGAAATATTGTAGAGACAAAGCATATGAGTATTCAATTTAATTAGGAGATGTGACACCATAATATCCATGGATATATCCACAGGATGGCTAAAGTCTAATATCCACACATGGATATATCCATGGATATCCATATCCACGGCAAGCCTGACCATCGGCGACCCCTACGACCACCCGTTCCTCAAACGGGTGTTCAGACCCCACTTACTAAATGTTGCAATGCGAATTCCGGCCAAAAGGTCACAGATAGCTGAAGAGTTTCTATGGGAAGCCTATAGGAATGTGGGGTCCTAACCATAACCGTAACCATGGCGGCCTCTGGCTATGGCGGCCACAATCGTTGTAAGGGCTCGGCATGCAGAGCATATAGGCGCCTATGTACGCTAAGAAGAAGGCGTCCCGGTTTGACCTGAAAATATTCTTGACAGTCTTGAGTGCAGCTTTTCTTCGCGCCGAAATAATCACGTTCAAGTGATTACTCGTGCGCTTAGCGCGTTTCAACTAAGTTCGTTTTTATGTTGCGTAATCGTTTGAATGACGATGGAAAGCGGTCTTTATTTGCCACCGGTCGGCGTTGCTGGGCCGAGGCTCCATCCACGGAAGGCGCCGTCATAATGTCCTTGCTACAAGTCGCTGAACCAATGGCGACTCGCGCTGCCGCATTTCAAACGTTCGGCGACCGTCCCCGTCCGTCCGTGGCGCCACGTATTTTTTATAGGTAGAACGCACAAATCCTGCATCGCCGCTGCATGGCTAGCTGCTGGCTGAATGCCTGGCATGGCTGCAGTCGCCTGTCCCTGCGACACACACACAGAGCGGAGGGAGACCGAGCACCCGCATGCAGATGCGTGGCCACGGCGTGTTTTTTACGGCGGCGCGCAACGGACGACCACGGTGACTGTCGGCCGGAACAGATAAAGGCAGGGCGGGCGTGTAGGTGTTGTGTTGAGTAGGCGGCCTACGTTTGAATCGAATGGAAAGGACATTGCGCGATCGAAAAAAAATCGCATGCAGTATATAGGCCTATATACGACTACGAAAGCCTTCGACTGATGTATCTGGCGCGGCTAAAAAAACTCGTATTGTTCGTTTGGTTATCCAGGGAGCTGCTCGCCGACTTACGGGACGAATACTACAAACACAGCGGCGATGTCACGTGATTTTTTCTTTCAGGTGAGTCATTCTATAATTATAATGCTGTAACGTAGCGGATGGGCCATTGCTTCGACATGGGACGCATGCAGGCCTCTCTTCCGGGATTGGGAGACATTTTGCGGTGTTTTAGTTCGATGCATTTTAACAGAGTCTTTATATAGGCCTACTGGTATAATGGACTCATAGGTTTATGTGCTACAGACAGAGATAATTTGTCGCTGTGTCCGGAAAAAGTATGTACAATATATACGTGTACATGTCTCCAATTGCACAAATCCTAACAAAATTTCGTGCACTTGATCGGCAGTAAATCAGCAAAGTAACCACCAAATTTCTTTCAAAAATGTTATTTCGTAGCGGAGTTATTCATTTATAAATATCCAAGTCAATATGTCTGTTTCCAGTATTCGATACGCTGCAGTCTCAAACATGCACGACATGTGACGTTGTGCTGACGAAATCAACAAAATCAACGAAAACAATAATTAGCGCACTGGTGTTTTCGAGGAAAGGGGTATGGTGCTACGATATTTGTCACAAAATTCGTGGCGTCCACGTCTTCCAACTTTCATCCGCTCACGGAGAGGACATTTTGAACACGTACTTTAAGTATGTTTGATATTTGCACAGACGTAGAGTATATACTACAGTCGCAGTTGCATGGAGTTTGACAAATATACGCACACTTTGGATTGATTGTCCTCATTAAACCTACTGTAGTTATTGTTCGCCTTGACTGATTTCATTGAAACTTGATCGCGTTTAATTGCAATTAGATGTTGCATTTTTACATAACATTTTGCTAAAATCCGATGTTGTTTGTTGAAGTTACGAAAATGTATACAGAGGATTATTTTTCCGAACACATGCAGTTTTTGATTGCACAACTTTGGCATGGGAGGCATCGAACAAAAACATCGAGTTCCTCACTCGATAGGATATGTTGGCGTATATGCAAACACTCCACGCATGAGAAGAACTGCTAACCCCAAAATAACCTTAACCATTAACGGCCAAATATTGCAGAAAGAACATGGTATAGGGCTAAAGCATTGCACTACCCTGTTGCAAAAAAGCAGCACGAAATTCAGGACAGACAGAGGTAAAATAGAAGAATTATGTTCCTTTGATCACGCAGTAGTGAGGCAGGCAGAGCATTACCATGATATATAAAGTGATTTGTTTGTTGCTCTAGGCCTACTGACGGCCACGTGCTAATGACGGTGACTGCATGGACGGCTGCAGGTGCTCAATTAACCCGGCTGCATGTATAGCGTATCCTATTGAATGACCGGCGGAATAGCCTATACATGCATGTGAGTTAATTGCATGCTGGCCCGTTGACGCCTGCGGCTGCGCCGGTCAGGTCAGTCACCTCGCTAATATCTCATCACTTATTATTATCTCCGCCAAGGAGGTTATGTTTTTGTCGGACTTTGTCTGTTTGTCTGTCTGTGTGTGAGCAAGATAACTCGAAAAGTTATGGACGGATCTTTCTGAAATTTTGAGGGTATGTCGGGCATGGCATAAACTACCAGTGATTCAATTTTGGGCGTGATCCGGCAGGAATCCTGGATTCTGGATCACTTTGAAATTTTCGTTACCATTGCGTTAAAG
>Ga0209671_1003315_pt1 | contig 15398 bp, 8 predicted proteins | sample WorMetHERISLAND2_2_FD_187401 | JGI IMG/M metagenome (GOLD analysis project Ga0209671, IMG submission 187401) | Marine gutless worms symbiont microbial communities from Max Planck institute for Marine Microbiology, Germany - Olavius geniculatus... | ecosystem: Host-associated > Annelida >...
ACCATATCCTTGAACCAAAATTACGACTCTATCTTGCACACAACCGAAGTTATGACAGTTTAAAGAATTTTTTAATTTTCCCCATAGGCGCCATTGTAATTTTTTTCGAATTTTTCGAATAAATAAATGAAAAATTAAATTTTTATTTTATAACAATAAAAATGCACTTTCGTGCGCAGAACGGCGTCGTTTGACGTATTAAGCGTAAAAATCGGTCTAACGGACTCGCCTGCTAGCGAGTTGAAGAACCAAAAAAGTGTAGTAAATTTCGAACAGGAGAGGTGCATATTTCACCTATATGGGTAGCAAAAAACCCTGGGCGGATTAAGCCCAAATTTTTTTTTTGGTAATAGGGGTTTGCGAAATAATCACACCATTCACACCATTTAAATTTGGTGACGATCGGTTCAGGGGTTTTTGGTTGGCTGAGGGTCAAATTTTGCATGTTCCCATGTAGACTTTGAAGGACGTCCTTACAACACTCACACTACCGTGTGAGGTGTGATTGCTATCACCTAGTCTGTCATTGGTTTGTTCAGATAGAGTTCTCACCAGAACCCATGATTATAGTGTGTCAATTTAACTTTAGATAGGCATAAACTGTTTTTTCCAGAATTTACATTAGCATTGTTTAAAACGAAAACTCGGGCGGTTTATAAAATAATTTTTGTGTTTATTTTTACATTTCATCGTGGATTCGCGATGAGAGTAAAATACTCTTGCGAGAGCAATTTTTAATATTGCGCGTGGTGAAATGCGGAGGCCTATGGGTAAAATTGGTTTATAAACAGAGTGGAATAGAACTCGTTGCACAATTTTTACAATATTGTACTGTTTAAGTAACTTAAAATACTGCAGAATCACAACCGGTATTCTTTATGCCAGAGGATGATTTTGTTGTTGTTTTACAAGTCAATAATTATTGTAAGCCCCCAGCGGCAGACTATATATAGTAAAGCTACAGTAAGATTATCTTAGTTGTTTGTATTTAAGTATGTAAACGTGTTCTTTGTGTTTGTAGACTTGAATTAACCTTGAGCCGTTTTTCGGTTACCGTTTGACATTTTTTTGCAGTTTGGTTGATGCTGGGCGCTGCTCAATTACAAATTACACAAGTCAACCGAGTATAAAGGCGTCGACTTATTTTATTTTATCAACAGTTCGTTCAGAACGCCGGACGATTGCAATCGAACTGGTTTGGAGATAGAACGGGATGAGCTGATCTGGCGTTCCGGTCTAAAATGACGTCTGCGAGAGCGCTGGAACTGACGCCGACCGAGGACGCCGATAAAGTCCCGACCGAGTGCCGCAACTCGTCAGAGCTCAGCCTCCACTCCCTCGCCGGACGACCATACCCGAGTCTGTACTCGTGGACTCACATCGGACTCTCGGCAGTCGTCGTCACCGCCATTATCATTTATGATCATCATCATCATTATCATAATCAAAAACATTTTTTCGTCATCCGACTGGTTGTCGTGTGACTGAATTTCATCGTCAAGATCAAAGACTTGATCAGGCCCACTGTTGCCGGCGCTCGTCTGAGTCCGTCGAATAAACTGACGACGATCGAACCACGAAGACAAAACACCCAACGACGACGACATGCCACTGGCCATCCTGGATGTCGTAGAGACAGGTCTCCTCGTCGTCGAGATCAGAGACTGGAGGACTGTGCGTGTGGATCGGATGGAAAGAGTATGCCTGAACACTGCAGATCACATCAAATTACTGACTTTGACGATTTCTGTGACCTGAGCTGGTCTGCGGTTCCACAGATCTGCGCTCATTAACATAAACAATATTGATTGTGGTTAATCTGCGGTTGATCTGTGATGGTCTGCGGTATCATAATTATTTCCAGTCACTGAACATAGACAGTTTCTGGGATCTATGATTGATTTGGGATGTAATCTGCAGTGTTTAGGCAGACCGGATGGGAAGAGTTTGTAGCGTCGACCAAGGACCATGGAGATGCTCGTCGTCACCGGCATCATGTTGCTGATCGTCGGAGGAAACGCTCTGGTAGTCGCGGCAATCACGCGCGATCGTCGCCGTCTCGGGGGCGTTCAGAACTACTTCATAGCGTCACTGGCCGTCAGCGACCTGCTCGTCGGACTGTTCATCACCGGAAGTTGTGTCTACTCGAAGTCAGCATTTTCAAGGCCAGGGCAATTGATCTTCGAGGCCAAGGCCAGTGGTCTTCGTAGCAAAGTCCAGCGGTCTTCGAGGTTAAGGCCAAAATTATGCAAGTGGCCTTCAAAGCCAAGGCCAAAGACAAGGCCACTAAGTAACTAAGTAAAGTAATTATGAAACTTTTATTGGTTTACTGCGCATCAAAAGCGAGCTGGATCTTATTTGAACCGCAATGAACCGTAAAAATGGTCAGACAAACATAATTTCAGTGTCACTTCAAGATTAATGACTAGAGATCAAGACGTCGAGGCCAAAGTCAAGGCCTCGCCAAACCTTTTCAAGGCCAAGACCACAACTTTTTGTCTTCGAGCTGCTGTCCTCGAGGTCGGAGTCAGTCCTCGAGAACCTCGTCTCTGGTCTACTCACTCGTTGGACTGTTCATCATGCCGTTGTCGCTTGCCAACGAGCTGATGGGTTTCTGGGCGTTCGGTGAACCGCTCTGTCAGCTGTGGCTGTGCACAGACGTTCTGCTATGCACGGCGTCCATTCTCAACCTGGCCGTCATCAGTCTGGACCGCTACTGGTCGATAACACGAGCCGTCACCTACCCTCGTCAGAGGTACGACGTCGGCCAGACTGCAGTGATAGTTTGAATAATGATTTAAAGTACAACAATAGCGATAATAACGATAACTGCAATAATTAAACGTTAAACCGGATGAATCGAGTTAGCACCACACTTTTGGCTGCTCCGAACTTTGCTTTTAACTAGAGCAATGAAATGCAATTCTGAAAGATGATTGCAGTGCATACAGTCCGCTATAATACATAGACATACTGACCATCTAATAAGCCTGCGATTAAATATATAGGCCTAACATACGATAGGCCTAGCTGATGCTGATAATGCATGCATTTTTGTTTTCTTTTAGCTCAAAGACAAGGCAGAGTTTATATTACTGACTGCTGTCCAGACTCTGTAGTTGGGCAGGATCAATCGCTGCCCGTGCTGTACGGTGTCGCTGCCTATAATAATCTGCGTGATACGTGTGTCTGTGTGCGTATGTGCGAATTGTGGTCATGTAGAACTCTCGGTCGTGTTTTGCTGATGATCGCCGCAGTCTGGATGCTTTCGGTAATCGTCAGTCTGCCTCCACTGTTCGGCTGGAAGCGTCCTCAGCCTGTGGTTGACGGATACGTTCAGTGCGTGCTCAGCGAGGAGACTGGATACGTCATCTACTTCACCTTAGTCAATCAAACATAGTTGCCTTAGTAGCAGAGCTACTTCAAGGTTAGACAGTAACAGCAAATTAGATACTGATGTCCGGATGTGACTTTCTGAAGAGCCAAGTTGTCAGGTGGCGACAAAACGTTTAGACTAACTGAGATGTTGTTGTGTTCTTCGGCGTAACTTCAATGTGGGCTGAGCAAAGAAGAAACTGGGTACGTCATCTACTCGACCATTGGATCGTTCTACGTTCCGCTCGTCGTCATCGTCGTCGTCTACAGCAAGATCTACCGGGCAGCCAGGGCGAGGGCGCGACGCAACCTGACCTCATTGTCGCAAGGACAAAAGTCACGTCGAAGTCGGCGTCAGATGACGCAGTCGGTGACGACGGCGAGCAACCTCAGCAGTCAGCCGCTTCGCACCAGTCCACCACCAAACATATGAGATGCAGTTATGTAACCGGGGTAGTTGTGCTTTTTGCTATTTCTGCCATGACTTTCAGTACCCAGTATACTTGCTAGGAACTTTCTGGGGATGGCTAACGGGCCACATGGTGGCCTAAGCATACAGAGTGGCACTATAGCTGCCCTGCTCCGCAGTAGAATGATGAAACGAAGTCCACCACCAAACGTCGTCGTGCAGGACGTGCCGCGATTCCAGCTCCATCCACCAGGATCCTCGCAGCTGACAATCGCATCCCAGGCTGCTAGTGGTAGAGTCGTTTGTCTAACGCCATCCACCGACCCTGCCGGCAGCTGGTCCGAGGCCACGGTCTCGGACTCGAAACCGGGCGAGATGGCGGCCGAACTGGCGACGGACTTAGATCTGGAACGCGACGAGGAAGCACTTAGTGACATGGAGTTGGACTCGGACGACGAGGACGCCCTCGGACCAACACCACCACTTCCGCCGCCACAGCATCAGTTTGTCTTCAGTACCGCGGCAGTCACAGGCGACCTGGCAGAGACCGTGTCACAGATTCAGAATCAAGAACAGTCAGCCAACAACGACCAAGCACCTGCTAGCACGGCGGCATCACCGCCAGCATCAGCAGCGGTGCCGTCAGCAGTCCACTAGCCTCACATGTCTACTTTCCGAGTGGCATCTTTATGCGTCGAACGGTTTAAACAAGAATTACACATGTGACGAACAGGCGACAGACGACAGACAGACGGAAGGACAGACGACGCTACAGAGAAATGTGTAGGACGAGGACACCACCAGCTATACCGTCAGCGTTCCAATAATCTTACAGTTGCTACCTGCCGAGTGGCGTCTAAATGCGTCGAACGGTTTAAGCAAGTAGCACGAATGTGACAGTCAGACGACAGACGGACAGACTGACCACGCTCCAGCGGTGCTGTCAGCGTCACAGCTGATGGCGGAGCGCGAGAAAATGCGTCGACGTGTGGCCAGGTCTCGTGAGCGTCGCGCCACACTGGTGCTCGGGATTGTAATGGCGTCCTTCATTGGATGCTGGCTGCCATTCTTCTCCGTCTACCCGCTCTCACTGCTACTCCATTTCACCGTTCCACCGCCCGTCTTTGCAGTCATCTTCTGGCTGGGCTACTGCAATTCTGCTCTCAATCCAATCATCTATACGATCTTCAACCGCGAGTTTCGTGCCGCTTTTCGTCGCATGCTTTGCCCACGACGTTCAGTGCCGGCAAACTCTCCCTCGCGCTTCTGAACATATTATTTACGCATCTCATTTCATCACATTCCAAAGTGTTGGTAATCTGTAGAATGAAAACTGTGGAATGCACGTGATTGGTCAGTTCGAAAAATCACGTGACCACGCCGATTCCACAGATTAACCACCCCTTTCGACCGTCGCCTTTGCAGTAAACTGCGGAATGCGCAAACTGTGGAAACGCAAAGACATGTATGCCTACAGTATAGTTAACATCAGTAAATACAACGCGTGTGTATATTTTGTAGAAATTAACAACCAAAAATACACAAACACATGTAATGCTTAAGGCCTACAGCGACGGCGCATATACGGCCTAGCTTTGCGTAATCAAGCAAACTGTTTATCGGCAAGATGTCTATCCTCCTTTGTCAGAACACTTGTCACAGTGTTGATGCTAGGACTGTAACTAGGCCTAATGATTATTTGTTTTATTTAATTTTTTATTATACCGTAATTTACTTTGTCGCTGTTAATAGTTTGAATGTGGCAACTGTCATTGTGATAAATACGTAAAAATGAAAAAAACACAACAGCAAAAATACACAGAGCTTGTCCAGTGTCTTAACCAAAGCAGAGAGTGTTCCAGCATTTTGCACAAATTCAAATTCAGCTATAGAAGCCACTAGACCACCCACCAGACCACGTGTCCGTTGCAGATGTAAAACAATGACCTGTGTTGTAGCTGAGATCCATGTTCACCAAAAGTAAAGGTAAAGGAAAAGGTAAAGGTCGTCAATTTGTATAGCGCATCGTCGCGAGCATGCGCACGCCTCTAATGCGCTTTCGTCATTAACCAGAGCCGCCTGCCGCGCGGCCACCGTGTGCAGCCTGCAGACACAAGCTGGCGCAGCGGCCGGCTAGGCAACCCCAGTCAGCTGTACCAAGGACCCCACCTTTCGTAACCCATGTAAATGAGTTACTACTCATTTTACCGTCTCGCGGAGGGTAGAAGGCTGAGTCGACCTAGCTGGCAGGCTTCGCACCGAGATGGTTTACCTGCTCGCAGGCAGTCACCCATCGCAGTACTAACCGGGCCCGGCGTAGAGTAACCTCGTTTCAGCCGAAACGCGTTACCAACTACGCCACGCCACCAACCATTTTTACCCAAATCACTGCTCGGGTAGCTGCCCCGTGCTGTGCTGCGGTCGAGCGATTACAGACCCCGCGCTGGATCAATGGACCAATCCAATTAGGCCTAGGCTATGATGACCTACACTTGAACGACTTGTCACCACATGCAGTAAGAACCACTGCGCTATACGTCACCTTAGCCCACCCAGCCGTTCCACAATAATTTGCGTTCCACATTCTATCCACCATTCCGCAGGTTTTGTCCACAGTTTTCATTCCACAGATTACCCACCACATTCCGCGTTCCACATTTCCAGAGATTACCAACACCCGAGTGTAACAACTAACAAGGCAGTGACGAAAGGTGCATATGGCCGTGATCAGCGGTGGGTTTCGCCTGTGGACTGCGTGTGATGAACAAACGTGAAACGCGTTTAAGTCGTCACGCTTGACCGGAGTGAAATTATGGACGGTTTTAACACTGCGAACATTGTGGTGAGAGATAGGAGGACGAAGTCATGAAAGACACGCGTGAGTTTTAAAAAGTACGTTCTCCAGATTTTTTGATAAAACAACTCCATGAAAATATTTCCTCGTTATTCAGTTTTATTCGTTTATTGACTTAGACTATTCTGAAAAAAATTTGTTCATAGCAGAGCGCAAGAAAATGGTCATAGAATGCACCGCCTTACGTATTTTGTGAAATTAAAAATCTGTCACGGTGTAGATTTGGGTCTAGTTTTTTTAGCCGATCGTACTTAAGTAACGGTCGAGCTCATGGTATGATTGTCGTCCGTCTGTCTCTCAGCGTCTGTCTGTAACGAATGTATTGTGGCTAAGCTTAGTTTGGTGTTGAGGAAAACTTTTTACACGAATAAGTATTAAGTAGCCATGTGTTTTAAACTTAGGCATGTAAATTTCAGCAATCTAGTGCTAGGGGAACATTTTTAAATTTAGGGTTAAATGAACAGGGGTAGGAAATTTAATGGAAAACTGGCCATATCTTGAAAACGGTGAGAGATACGGCCAAGGTTACTATTAATAACTAACCGGAAATGGCTACGCCCTGTCAGATGAGATGGAAATCATTGACCTTGGATGACCTTAAAAGTCACTAACAACCAGTACGGTCGGCTATCTTAGCGACAGCTGGGCTTTTTGTTCGTTTAAATTACAAGATATTTTTTCAGCGGCACGTCAAATTTTAGAAAAACCGAGTGTTTATAGAGTGTAGACGTACAGATTTTCGCAGATCGGTGACAATATAGACATTATTTGAAGGGTAACTGTCACTATGGTAGCTTATTTGAAAGTAAATCAAAACGCTGCCGTATTTTTAGATCTGTAATTCGCCGAGTAGCGTGATTTACGTTTGCTAACACCAGCCGACGGCCATCAATTGTCATTAGCATATAGCAGGAGTATACAGGGGTCCCGTGTACACGATCATTGATCTGAGTTTCTAGGCGTAGGTTTAATAAACGATGATGAATTCACTGATCGGAAGAGTGCGAGATACGACGCAGTTGATGCCAGTACTTCTTACTGTTTTAAGCGGGGTTTACACTCAACGCAGCGCACGCTACGCATGGACGTAAGTGACGAAATGGACGCAGCGACCAATAAGGCAAGTGACTGCTCTTTCGACACCTCGACACTCGTCCTTTATAATTAATACTAGGCTAAATTGTTGGACGATTTTTTACTTTTCGTTCATTTATTTTATTCGTAGCAGATGATTAGAATTCGGTTTTGTTTGTTGCGCGACATTTATTTGCAAAAGCAAACGACAGAGCAGCGGAGGGGGTTGTGGATAATTATTACCACAGCCGTTGCGTCAACGAATACCCCGTTTACACGATGAAGCAAACATGAAGCAAACTTAGAGCACAGGTCGTGCACGTGTATTTTGAATACGTTTGCTTCATCGTTGCTTTATGTTTGCTTCATCGTGTAAACGGGGTATTAGCCTATTCAGCTACGTTTGTTGCGTACTTATCTTGCGCTCATTCCGTTTTTTGTTGCGTACTTTTTTGCGTTGCTTATGTTGCGTGCGTTGCGTTAAGTGAAAACTCCGCTTTAGTCCGCAGCATTCTGCGTAGATTTGCATATCTTCGTCTATCTGCCACTACCGCATGTGTTGTTGCATAGCTTGATTTTTTTTACTGTTTCGCGACTGTCTGCTATGTTTGCGTGTTTGTGAGTGTTTTTTTGTGTGTGTAACTTTGTGTTATTTGTGTTTGCTATGGGCCGTGTTGCCTGAAATAAACCTGTGATGATTTCTCGACGCAGATAAATGTTGCACAATGTACATAGGCCTATTAACTTATTCGAAAGTTTTTGAAATGACTGAAAAAGGCACCGTTGCGTGTTTTACTTTTATAAGTCCTATAACAATAATCAGGTACCGTCGACCTCCAGTAGGAAAATACAGTCATCCGCACTTTTCTTTCCGTTGAAATGTCAAAAGTACAGCCTAAGTCTTGAGGTCACTAGAAGTCACCTCGGGCATGGCGCTATACGCCCCACGTGTCTTATTTGCAATCACATAGTCGGAACCTAGTTAAAACTTGAAGGCTATGAGCTACTTCATCTCGTGCATAGAATTGCTGCAAATTGCTGCTAGATATTCGTTTAAATTTTCACCTAGCTAAAAAAATAAAGCATCAGAGGACGGTCCTCGTGGCGTTTCTTCGGGTACCCCTGGGAATCAAGCTAGCGTCAACTCAAAAAGCTGCTCGTGCGAAAGCCCTGAAATATTTAAACGTCACGATTGTGTATCTTTAACTAAAGCGGAGTGGAAAAAACCAGTACCACGAAGACCGCAATACTTGGAACTATTATAAGCGGACGTTTCGGCCAGCCGAAAAGTGGAAGAGCATTGTTGGCTTATTCGAGACTGCAGTGAATTATAGGCGGCAGAGATCGGGAGCATTGAAGCGAACTAATGGACACAGGCGCCACCTGCTGAGTATTGGGCGAATATCATCACACTGGACCGGACTGTCTAGACGTCAACAGTACGTTAAGAAGCTGTAATGTTCCCCTCTCGATCTCCCTCTGTGCTATATACACGCATACTCAAGTTCTTCACGAACGTAAGCGGCACGAGTTTTTGGTTCTGGCGACAGTAGGGAGTTACAATGATGACAAAAGTTTTGACTAAACCGTTACTAATAATATTATAGGCCTACTATAGGCCTAATAACGATTTTGTACGTCTCTTTGACGCCCTCGTTCTACGGGAATCCCTTCACCCAGCGGCAGGAAAATTTGTCACAAAAATAGTCTTTGTTGAAGACCCCAGTAAAAGTTCCGTAATCCTAGCTTGCACCGTTTTGACATAATCGCAGAGTGTGACAGGCAGACAGGCAGACAGACGGACTTACGCCTGTACGATAGCTAAGACGCGCTCAGCACACCTACGTTCTGTCGGGCGTAAGAATGAAACAACTCGTTTAGAGGTAGCACCGTATCGTGGTGTTTCATAAAAAAGACCCCTTTTTGTTTTTTTTCATAATTCACTCAATTGATGATCAATTTACACAACATTTGTATCAGTTGTAGCTGAAAAAATGCTAATTCAAAATATTGCAACAAAATATGGCAGTTGATTAAATGTTCTTTGCTAGTCCTGAAGTAATGCTGACGTCATAATGTGTCACGGGTACAAACTGGATAGTTTCAACTGGTGCTGTCAGTTACTACAAAATGCTCCAATGGTGAAAAATCTGGTTCATTCATGACAAATTGTTGAAGTTTTACAGTTACAGTTACAAAAAAACATGCAAAGAGATAGCATTTACGTGTCTGTGGGGATAGTTGGACTTTTATACGTTCGAACAAGACAGTGCACTAGCACACCGAGCTTGCAAAATGGTTGCATTTTTGTATCGCAAGACGCCTGATTTCATGTCCACATATTGTTTGATACATTATGTGTACAATGTACACAATGTGTACAATGTACACAATAAACATTTTTCATTAGCGAACCAGAATACGCTCACCATCGAAGCAGGGTAGCAACTGATAGCACCAGTTGAGACTATCCAGCTTGTACATGTGACACATTATGACGTCAGCATTACGTCAGGACTAGCAAAGAATATTTAATCAACTGCCATATTTTGTTGCAATATTTTGAATTAGTATTTTTTCACCTACAACTGACACAAATTTGGTGTAAATTGATCATCACTTAAATAAATTATGAAAAAAACAAAAAGGGGTCCATTTTTATGAAACACCGTGTATATCGTTTTTTCTCTTTTCCCTTCGTTCCTCCTTCCGTCTTCTCTTTCTTACCCTGCCCTTTACATCCAGAAAAGATTCAACTGAAACTTCGGAACGTTATTTATATCGTCCTATGCTTCGAGCTTGCAACCGAGTAACACAAACGATTGAATGATGACTTGCATAGATATTATTTGTTAGTCTTCTGCAGTGTTCAAGTGTAACCAAAAGCGCCACCGCAGAACAAAAAAATGAACAAATTCGTGGAAACCAAAGTGAAGGTGTTTCCCTGATAGCGTACTGTCGAGTGTCGACCACTAACATGTCGCATAGGCCTATTCAACAAACGGACGACAACGCTATGTTCAAATTTAATGTAAAGTGTGCAAAACTCAAAACAGCAAGCAATGTACAAATTCGCAAATTCGATCTTAACAAGCTCATTTAAATGACGGTCATGCAGAGAATCTGGAATCAATGGGGTAGAAAAAAGAAAATGTTCGCTTAGTGTATCCAATGGTATAACAAGAAATATTATTAGTGTGACCAATCTAATGTACTCCTCGCGTGCATCATTTTCTTTTATAGTCTTTTAAGAGCTTTTTCGTTCCTTTCGGCTTGTATTAGAGACCCGGTGTCTAACTGAGACCCGTTTAAAATTATACTAATAGTGACTGGCGTCGAGGTCGTTATCGGAAATTGTCTCCCCAAAGTTCATAAAATATTGCCCGATTTTAGGAACTGAGAGGAAAAACTTTCCAATAATGGTCGACGACGCTTGTTGACATTTGTGTTGCTATATCTCAACGCATGCGTCTATCTTGCACCGTTGTGGAGATATAGCGTCTCAAACATGATGGGATGACAACCATAGAAATTGCTAAGCCAGACATAAGCCTACATATAAAATGTCGTTAAAATAAAGTATGTGTCCATCAAACATAACACATCGGCTTTGGCCTACAATTCTTTGCTGTTCACAACTTCACATTTCAAGCCGGGATATTAAATGTCGGTATGTCAGTTAGGCCCACGTAATGTATACTCGGCGAATAGCTGTTGCATTAACCGAATGAAGCGTCTTAGCTTATAATACATAACAAACTTCAAAAACACTGCAACGCGAAATCGCGAATACTGGCGAATTAGTGAATATGTATACACTGTACAGCGTGAACAGGCAACAACATCGGCTTCCTACAAACACAGTGAATTAAAGCTCTAAAACTATCGAAAGTGAACAGATCTATCACTATAACGTTGATAGGCATATTGGCTGGGGAGAGAATTGAAGCCCTAATGTAGCTTTTTGGCCCACCTCAAGCAGAAATACTTTGAACTCAACGAACGTTGAAACACTAGGCAACACAGTGGAACTGCAAGATGAAAATGAAATAAAGGGGATAATTCTGCGAGCAAAATAGTCGGCGTCAGACAGGTATTTGTCATTTGCTAAAACTGTTGCCGCAACGTAAACGATAATATTATGTTACAGTACGAAAATAAGGAAGCCAGAATTTTTAACATTTCCCGGTGATTCCAAGACGAACGAAATTCTTTCAGTCCTGTGCAGTCGACTCACTCTAACTCTGCCCTTTGTGTTCCAACTCCCAAGAAGCAACACGTAAACTCTCAGCTACATGACTAACGCTACCTGCCATGCTATAAGCACGTACATCAACGAGGACTAGAAAAAGCGGTGAATAATTAAGTGAGTGAGTATTAAAAGAAAAAAAGCATTTGTCCTGCTCATGCGCTAATTGTGTCAAGGCATTATTACAAAGAAAATTTTGAAAAACTGCAGAAATTCCACTTTACCAATGTACAAAAGCTTCCCTGCTGTAGCGATGATTATAATTATACGACAATACCGGTACATTCAACAAATAGTAAATACAGATTTTACGAAAAATATTATAGATTGTGACCAATCTAATGCACTCCTCGCGCGCATTATTTGCTCTTGTATTCTTTTAACTGCTTTTTAGTCCCTTTTTCACACCGCAAATGACGTCATCGGTCAGGTGACCATTCGACTCCCGGGGCTCGACTTTCTATGGGTCATCTATAGTGACCATGCGTCTATCTAGCACCGCTATGGAGATATAGCGCCTCTAACATAATGGGGTCACGACCTTGACGTTTTGGGGTCACGTTACGTCATCGGTTTGAAGTTCTTCCAGGAAGGCTCTTCCAGGAACAGAGGTCGGTCGTTGGTCGGTCCTCAAAATTACACTGATCTTATATACTCCACTTCGCTACGTTAGGAACGTAGCGCACGAAAAGAAAAAACAGGTTCAACAGAGTGAGTGAGTGAGTAGGGTTTAACGTCCCATCCGACACATAATAGGTCATTTCGAGGACGGCCTTTCCAAGCAAAATGCACACAAACATTCCAGCAACACAAAATTTAACCTTTACAAACAAGAAATTTGAGCTAATGCTCACGAGACGCGCGAAAGCCTATAGCAGTTCCGGTTCACTAGTTTAGCTAAAAATTGAGGTTTTCACGCTAAGTTAATATAAACCTATAAATACCAAATTCTCTATCTGGATTGAACGATAGTTCCGTGGCACCACGTTGTAAATGCGACTTGTGTCGCAGCCTGAAATCGCCAAAAAATCCATTAAACCCCCTATTTTGGCGTGGTCATTCAAGGTTATTGAATTCGGCGCCAATCGAGAGCCAGTGTACGACTTCCTATAGTGATTAATAGTAACCTAGGCCCTATCTGGCACCGTTACTGAGATACAACGACTTATTGGCCAAAAATCGCAAATTTTGCCCACCCTCTTTTCATGTAGCGCCCTCGTTAGGGATGACCCTCTTCGAATTTATGAAAAAGCTTTACGGTTCCCGAAACTAGAGTTTTCCAGGCAGCCGACGGCGAAGATTTGGTAATTGTAGCTTGCACCGTTTTCGACTGATCCACTCGTGTGACAGACGGACAGACGGACGAACGGACAGAATTGCGATGGCTAAGACGTGCTGAAAGCTGCTTTCGCGCGTAAAAACCGAACAGACAAAACCCAAAATATCGAACCTAAGCCTAAAACTGTGAGAACTGTCAATTATAAATATGCATATGCAAAGGTAATAGCAGTTCTAATAATCTTCCCTGTTATCCTCCAGACAGTCATCAATCTCATAATGCTGTCTACTGGAGGACAAGAGGCAACAGAAGCTGACAGTGAAAAAACGAAAAAAACACAGGAAAATAGAAAAATGGAAAATATTTATATGCATCAAAGCCGCGATGCAAGCAAGCTATAGGGGCCTAGTATGTAAAGCTAAACAAACACAATCAAACACAATTGCAACGTTTCTAGCAATGCCATAAGTTACAACACAAAAATTAAAGCCAGCACAATCTGTCATTTGCTTAAAAAATCATGCCGCAACGTAAACCACAGAAATATTATGTTATTGCAGACTAAACCGACTTCATTAATGTCAGCAAGTTGCCAAATGCTACGCCTGATAGGCCTATGTGAAACATTATCGTTATTGGCTGATAAATTATCTAGCACAGTGACATTCTAAGATAACCGCAGAAAAAAAATATTAATACAATATCAAAGTCAAGACATCACCTAACAAGGCCAGAAGCTTAAAGCACCAATTGCAAGGCCAACGCCAACAATTCTACCCAAGCTTAGTTATCATCAATGTACGTAATATTAACTAAGTTAAATCATCAATTATGAGTTATGACAACTAAAGACATAAGGGCAGGATAAGCAAGTTACATTATAGTTAAATGCAAAAGCATAGCAGAAGGAAAAATACACCGTGTCTCAAATACCTGTGCGAAACATTCGCCGATTTTAATACTGTTTCAAATGCCCAAACTACAACTTTGGCATTTCACAAGGTAATGCTGCAACAGTATTAAGGTGTGGTGGGCAAAACTATTGCCATTTACGTCAAGTTTCTACACGACGTTGCATGCCAAAAATTAAAGTCGGGCAATGTTTCACAAAGATATTTTATAAAGTGGCACGTTCTTTACAGACAAGATATATATCCAATCCGGGCATCTTGATTCTCACAAAATACCAAAACTTCCTGGTAGACTTATTCACATTACTGTCACACAACTAGAGTAGAAATACTGCTTGACTGCACAACGATAGTAATATGCTTATAATTGCAAATAAAAATCACTAATTAACACGTCATTATGACAAAATAATAATAAATTAATAATGATAATTCAAATCAACTATACACTTTGCAATGTAAAACACCGCAAAATACACGCAAGAAATCATATCGACAATTGCACCGGTAACTAATTCATTTGACTGAAAACTGTATCCAGTGCCCAGTTTGTATACACTGCGGCGCCGCCTACCGAAAAATAAACCATGTTAGTTTGCGTCTGTGTGGAACATATTCACAAGTTGGCCTATTACGATCAGTCTGAAAGGTATCGAGAATGGAGGTGAAAAATAAACGCACAATGTACAATGACAAGATAATTATTCTTAGGCCTAAGTCAGTGGCAAAAAATTAAAAAAAACTACAATTCAGCTAACAAAATACAAAACTGTCACAATGTCACCGTGCAAAAAAATGTACAAAGTTTTAAGCTGCTAGTAAAATAATAAAACTACAAACACGCCTAAGCACGTGGGACCTTGTGGAATGTATCAAAAGTAAGTTTTTTCCATTTTCACTTGACATCAAATCATTTGTACACTCACTTCTATAGACACAAATTATCTAAAACGGTGATGAAATCTTATACGGCAACACAAACATAAACAAACAAAAGAAGCACAAATAGCAGAATTAAATTAAAATTAATACTTGCAAATCAGTAAAACATGTCAACAAACACGCAGCCTATACAGCAATCGACTCGCGGGTCTAGAAGGCAATCCGCCTAGCAATATACTGCATTACGCTGGGCAAGTCTAACCCTAACTAGCACACCACTTACTCCTTCATGGAAAAACGTTTACGCCAATTCTGGTTCTTCTACACCATCGTGTTTTCGAGTTAGAAGCGTGTACAGAACAGGG
>Ga0209671_1003316_pt1 | contig 15397 bp, 9 predicted proteins | sample WorMetHERISLAND2_2_FD_187401 | JGI IMG/M metagenome (GOLD analysis project Ga0209671, IMG submission 187401) | Marine gutless worms symbiont microbial communities from Max Planck institute for Marine Microbiology, Germany - Olavius geniculatus... | ecosystem: Host-associated > Annelida >...
AAACAAAATGCATACATTTCATTATCAACTTAATCAAAACACCAGCTGTAACTAAAAATTTGTTGTAAATATGAATAGAGCGAAAAAGATTAACAAATCGTCGTCACGGTTGTGGAAGTAAGTAGCTATTATCCTTGTCTCAATTTTACCCCAAGTTAACCCTAAGATTAAAGGTTGCTGAAATGTTGATTTCTTCTTAATCCATGAGTAACTTGAAATTTACAACTTACCCCTAGTATTAAAAACCAGGCATAGTAATATTTTCAGCAAGAAAGATCAACATGAGACACAAAATGTTAATTTACAAACAACTGTAAACCACAATGAGCTAAGAGATAATATAAGCCTTACATTCAGAGGAGAATTGTTCCGAATGGAGAGGAAATCTGGAAGCAAGAGGTGAACTATCAACTGTTGAAGCCTGCACATGTTAACATCTAATTATTAACAGAATGACGCACATACACAAACAGACGAACAATACTCCATTTAACAACTAGGCCATGTTCAGATTCAATGAATCAGCTCTAGTCCATCGCAGACCCCAGAGTGACCAAACCAATGAGACCAGTTACCTATATTTCGAACAATTTCTGCTCTGTTGCAAAGCATCAATGCTGTTTTGTTGCATGACAGTTTGCCAGCTGCTGACTGCATAGACTGAAGATCGTACCTATCTATATACTGCTTAGTCATTTATAAGCTCCGTCAGAAACAAAGTACTGAGGGCCAAAATTTAGTAATAACAATAATAATCATAATCTACAGCACTGTTAAGTCATGACTTGGAGGCACTACAACCTGACAGTGGGTAAATTCACTTCTGGACTTAATTTTCACTGAGCCTTTTCGCTGAGAGGAAACTATGAACTTAGACCAAGTTTCCACTGAGCAAAAAGCTGAGGGAAATAACTTCACTTTCTGGCTAAAGTGTGTACTTAGACCGAACTTCAGCTCTGCAAACTGGCTCAGCGAAGTCTAAGTTAAAAAGTGAAGTTGCCCAGCATGCTAATGTCACTGACAGCGAGAATGACAATAAATCAAATCTGCTTACATGTTGTAAGGTGGCAGGGAAAGGCTTCATATCAACATCATCGTTCGAATCGAGACAGTAACCCTCCACCGGCAGCGAACTCATCTTTGCTCAGCGTTTCACTGCGAATACATCTGCCTGTTTCACACTGACAGCAACATGCCACACGTAACACATTACACTGTCAAATGCCAGTGGCATAGCAATGTTCAACATTATAAACCTTTTTAAAATTCATGCTGTCAAAATTACAATGCAGACAGGGAGCATATGGTCATGAGAAGAAAGGGAGAAGATATTGAATGGGGGAAAATGGATGGGAAAAAATGAGAGAAAAACAACAGCAAAGATGAATTAATGATGCCAAAAATGGACAGATGGAGAAGATAATGGTAAAAACAACATCATCTTTGCTGTTGATTATCTTTGCTTAAAAGTGTCGACTTTCTCATCGGACAACATTTGGTAAAATGTGGATAGGTGGATAATGCATCATGGTTAGGGCTAGGATTAGCATTAGCGTTAAGATTGAAGTTGGGAACAGGGTTGAAAATAGGGTTAGGAGAAGGTTAAACTAATAAATAACAGCTTAATTGCAGTGTTATCTGTTGCATCATCCACAGACCCACATATCTGCTTAATACTGAATATGTCCAGTAGTCATAGCATGTATCCGCATAAAAAAGTGCACAAACTAAAGTCCATGCTGAATACATGTAAATCTGTCATCAGCCTGTATGACAACTTTAACAGTTTAACCGAGCTTTAAAAAGTTTAGAAGACAAGGCAATAAAGACATTTACGCTACTGTAATAGGTACGTTGTGGCCCCGATTTGGTAATCAATCATACCCATCTTCATTTCCAATCTGTCGAGCATAACTTATTATCCTTATTACCCCAACAATTCTATGTAAACACTGGAACTTCCTCCAAGAACAGTCACATATTGTTACTGATGTACTGATCGCCAAAAGGCCACCGGATGATGGTAAAAGGCGGATGTGCGAATGTGGCAACAGGTAAAAGACGGATGTCGATGCGAAGAACATCCACCTTTTACCCATCGTACTCTGCCACACCTCTGGACCAATAAGCGATGTATAATTGTGTATTAATTTAAAGCCTTTGGGTACCAGACGTTTGGGCGCCATGCTGTGTAACAGACACCATGGCACGTTATTGAAATTACCGTACTTTGTAATATTTGCATATCGTTCAAGTTAAAATCGTAAGTTAGCAAAATAAGATAGTTGGCAAATCTGGGTTTACAATAATAACTTCCTGCTGCACTTTGCAGTCATCATCGTCGTCATCCGTTGTCATTCGTTGTCGCATGATGTCACTGCAGTATGTAAGCCTACGTCGTCGTCGTGCATTGATGCGCGTTGTCGTATGTCTGTGCGTCATCATCATACGTCATCATCGTATATCGTCTCCGAGCATTTTGTCACGCGTTGCATCGTCAATGTCGCACTTTCTTGTGCGCTAGGCCTATTGTGCGTTGTCGTCGCCAAGTGACAAAGCAGACCATTGTTTTCTGAGTAAATGCCTAGACGAATTCGCAATCAAGAATTTGGATATTGTCTTGGCCTACCTGGTATGCAGAGTGAACTGTGAAAAAAATTCACAAGTGCCGACTTCAAAAGATTGCCACCTATAAAGAGTCCAATAAGCAGTTAATTACAAAGCAAATGACTGAAAAACTCAACAACTTTCATGACTGGTAACGTACGTGACAACTGTTATCCGCACATCCGTCTTTTACCCACACATCTCTATTTTAATTAGCACTTAGTTCTGCACCTTGACATCCTTCATGGTTTTTACGCATTCAGCACTGACAGCATGCGTACAACCACTACTGGTCAGGAGTCTTCAACTTGTTGAAGTTCGACCATACGCCGAAGAAGAAGCATCTGCACTTAGCATCCGCAGATTTTATCTGCCTTTTACCTGTTGTCACATCCGCACATCCGCTTATTACCCATAGCCAAGGCCACCAGGCCTATCAAGCTGCAGAAAATGGTAAACAGATGCCGATCTAGCCTAGTATCAATGCCGTCCCTGTCTATCCAGTGGATAATGACCGCCGTATCTAGTCTGGCTAGTGCCGATCTGTCACATCATATCGCCCTTTACTGAACAAACATTCTAAACAGAAAGTCAGCAGTCTGATCACCTTTTCAGAGTTACAACACTTGTGATATTTGATATTCAGCGTACAACATGTAAACAGCCAGTATCTACTGAAGAACAGACAAATACCACAAACGATCCGCCATTACCTCAGCGAAACTTCGGAATTTTATTCTTGTTGGAAATTCCTAGTCGCCATAATAACTTCCGCAATCAACATAGAGTAGTCTATTAAATAAAGCCTACGACATAAAGTCGACAAGATGTCAAGAACCTGCCGTTGCAAGTTCCACTTGCATGATAAGTTATATCAAGTAGCTACAGCCTGCAAAGTTCAACTGCAAACAAGATGGTCTATAGTTGTGGCTGTTATCATGCTGTCATATTTTATTGTATTTGCATAGCACATTACGGCCAAAATGTATCAGCAAAATGGCTACTATTAACAGATACCAGACATTTACCAATGCGCTCTCTCATGCCTCCATAGCCGACCCTCTTTTTCGCTCCAAATAGAAGTACTGAACTGACCCTTCATTAACATTTGGTGTTTTTGGACATTGGCATACAGTCGGCCTTCCCTAGCGAGAGCTGGGCCTTTTGTTTAGGTTGTGTCGTGATTGCCTATGAATAAAACTTTTGTACCTGAAAACTTTCCTGGGAACAAACTCAGGTACAAAAGTTCCAGTTAGACCAACATAGTGTTCGCAGTTGTTATGATTGGAAGAATATATCTTTTATTCCATCTTATAATGCCTGCGCATTTGGTATTTGCTACAGAAATGTCAGCTTGTGTTCTTGACTAGACCTCATACCCATTACTAATAGCTTTTGGCTAGCTACAGCTTTACTTGTTGGCTACCTATGGACTAAATTATGGCAGACTAAATGGCTAAAACTGCTAAACACAACAGCCAAATAACATTGGCCTAATAACCAGTTAACTATTGCCAAAATATTTAACAGTTATAACCAGCAAAAAATATCCTGAAATTCTCAAATACTTTTTTCTTAAAAAACTATTTCTGACCTCAACAGCGAGATTATATGTACAAATAACAATACAACATTACTAAGCTTGCTATCAAAACGTAACAATATACCGGATGGGCCAAAAGAATGTCACCATTTTTTTGCACGTTATAATTTTACCAAGTATTAAGCGATTTTCGAAATTTTCACTGTCAGAATCAGCAGACAATTTGTAATAAAACTATCACTACAGATCCCACCACACCTCAAGTGTGTTGCTACACTACCTTGTGAAATGTCAGTGTCTTAAGAGTAACAATTGAAAACAAGACAACTTCTGCAACAATAAATATTAAGAGAATAACAACAGAAACAACGACTTTGTTGTCTCAATTATTGTCTAAAAAGTCATGTCTCACAATTTTACATCAAATGTTTAATGTGTCTGCTTTGCTGCTGGACGACACATCCAAAATGACGACCAATGGCGCGATTAACCAAACCCTGCGACAGTTTGCCCCACTCAGCGACGATCACTTGCTTCAGCTGGTTAACTGTCGTGAATCATCAACATTGACAGACCATCTGTTGAGAACATCCCAAACAGCATAACTGATCGGATTTAAGTCCGGGCTGTTTGGAGGCCACATGCCAGACTTGATCAACATTGATCAGTGGCGTCACCACTTTAAGTGCGTGGTTTGACATTTCACAAGGTAGTGTAGTGACACACTTGAGGTGTGGAGGTATCTATAATGATAATTTTATTACAAATTGTTTCCTGATTCTGACGGTGAAAAAATTTTGAAAATCGGTTAATATTTGGTAAAATTATATGGTGCACAAAAATGGTGCTTTTTTGGCCCATCCTGTAAGGGGTGGGCCAAAAAAGTAAGCTATTGCACTTTGTCCATATCTTCACTAAATATTGATCAATTTTCACAATTTTTTCACCAATGGACTCTACAAGAAATTTGCTACTCAGTGGCATGCACAACACACTTATTATGTCACTACACTACTTTGTAAAATATAAATATCCAAAACATGCAATATCTGCAGATGAATAGAAGGTCTAACGGTAAATTTTGTAAGTATTTAACTTAAATGTTAAAATAAGAGTTATAGTAAGTGTCAAAAACATTGGAGGACATATTAAATATTTTTCCGAATAATTTTAATGATTTCACTGCGCACCAATTTTCAATGTAAAGTAATGCTGGTTGATGGCTGCAATTTTGCTCAGTTAACTGCATGAGCATACAGAGCAATGTATTTCAGTTGTGCAGCCCTACAAGCTGTGCAGTATTTTTTGAAACATGAAAACTTACTCCATAGCTACACCAAAAACTTTTCGACACTCATTATAAAACTTTACCTTAATACTTTAAAAATTTACTACTCGACCTTATTACCATCCGTAGATATTGTATGTTTTGGATAGTTATATTTCACAAAAGAGTGCAGCAACATAAAGGTGTGGCGTGTATGTCACTGAGTAGTAAATTTCTGCCAAAGTTTACTGGTGAAAAAATTGTGAAAATTTGTCAATATTTGGCAAAAATATGGAAAAAGTACAATAACTTACTTTTTTGGCCCACCCTGTACAAGCAAGCAAAGTAATACAGTTTGATAATCATAACAACAACAATAGAACTACTAACAATAATCACATGCAACAACATGGTTATAGTACACAATCTAACTTCAGTCTTTATTCGGTAGTCAACAAATATAATATCAGACTCCAACCGTGCTTTTAAGTCAACTAACTGGAAATGTAGGCCACAGCAACTTGTAGTTCGCCTGCAGCTCTAAAATGTGAAATTTCAATAAGCGAGAACTGACAAAAAATTATCCAAAGGCAAATAGAAAGATGTACTACAGACGCCGATAATGAAACGCGTGGGTGGGATCTGAGAAATGTGGTACTGGTATCCCCCACTCCAGTCCAGCCAACCAAAAGATCTGTGGGCGGAGCAACTGGTGGTTGAGTTCACGGTGCAGACTGAGCCAAAAATAAATTTAGCACATTTCTATAACCTAACGGAACACTTTGGGTGGACTGACAGCTTAGCAAATAAACAACATTTTTTTCAATTTTTGCCGATTCTCGGTCGAAGTATATGGGCATTTATGATTCTGGCTATCTTGGCTACACTACCGATAAGATCTGAGTGGGAGCTGACTTTGCTAGAACCAGATCCAGAAAGTGTAGCAAGTGAGAACAACATTATCGCACTTTTTTCTGCCATACGAACTTCATTGCATTTGGACGAAATTGGTATCACCACTGCCTGCCCCATGCCAATAAATAGCAGCATTTCTTTTGGACTAAAACTGACTACAGCAAGTGAAAATGTGAACTGCTGAATAATGGCTACAAAATTGTCAATTTTTGCAGAATGATGAACATCCCATTTTTCTAAATTACAGTGGGTATAACAACGAATCACTAAAATTCTCGAAATTTTTAGTAAATTGTCAAAATCAGTGGTCACAGAGTGTAGATCTTTGTCCAGCTTAGTATGGTGATGATGATGATGATGAAGGACAAATTAACTTTAGCATGGCGTTAAGTCCTAAGACTACAAGAACACGTAACAATAAGCCTAAACAGTGAAGTCACGTAATAGTAGTCAGTGCAATGAGACGTTGTTAGTATGACGTTAAGAAGCAACCAGAAGGACCAAAAACTTTTCTGTCTTCATAGCTTTGAGCTCCGACAGATATTATGCAGACAAGCAATCAATACAGCAAGTGTTGCATTTGCATTATGCGCCTCTGGAGCTTCACTGGACTAGAAAATGACACATTAAACACACTCACACATACAATACTGTATGGTAAGGCAAAAACACTAAACACATAAGTAGGGCCCACAGTTTTCCGCGGGCCGCGGAATTTCGAACAAAGTCGCGGAATTTTCCCGTTGCCATGGAATTCTGACATTTCTGCAGAATTTGGCAGAAGTTGAAAATTTGCTGGCGATTAGCACAATTTTTTGTAGTTGAAGATGTATTTTTATGACCAAAAAATCAAACTGAACTGCCAAAAGCTGTTGGCTCTACTGATAGCTATCGCAATATGGCATAATCATAAATAACTGCAACGCAACTTGACAGACTGCACTTTTAAAACAAAAAAAGATAGGTACTTTTTTTGAAAGTCGCTAGCATAACTTAGCACAATGGGCGACTTCACTTTTTGACTTAAGACTTTCGCTGAGCCTTTTCACTACCCCGGTAAGCCAAAGCTAAAGCTGAATGCTAAAGTCTGTACTTAGACCACAGTTCAACTAAACTTTGGTCTAAGTCAGTAGACTTAGACCAAAACGATTAAAAATGGCGGAAAATGAGTAAACCTAACAGGAAATAAATCAACCAGTTACGTTTGGACTTGCTTATGTAATTGCGCAGCGAACGCGAACGACATAATTACATAACGTCTGACATCATTGCGTATTCATTACAGCGTTGATTTTTGGTACCAGACTGCTTTAATTTACTAAACTATCCGTACGTATATAATAGTCGCCATGCTTTCGCTCAGCTAAAGGCAAAAGTTGAAGTGGATTCAGGGTCAGCAAAAGTTAAGTCCTAAGGGCTAAAGCTATCTCTTCCATGCAAATCGAACCGACTTTGGCCAAATTAGTTCAGCTCAACTTTGGTCTAAGTAGGTACTTTTGGACTCAGCGAATCGCTGAGACTTTCGCAGGCTCAGCGAAAGTCTCAGCAAAATCACTTCAATTTTTGACTTAAGTAGGTACTTAGACCGAAGTTTAGGCTCAGCGAAAGTCTCAGTGAAAGTCTAAGTCAAAAAGTAAAGTCGCCCAATGTCACTGTGCCAGCCGCCCCTTCAGAAACTAATGTTTTTGAACAGGACAGAGCTCAGTTTACTAACAAATGGAAGGCTGTGGTGAGCCGCAGAACTTGGACGATTTTGCAGCGGTAAGCCGTGGAACTTTGCAAACTGGCCCGCGGAATTCGGCACAATTTACTGCAAAAAACTGTGGGCCCTACACAATACACATAAGTCATGACTTCAAGTTGAAAGTCTAGTCAAGAAGATTAAGTCAGCTTCTAGTCATATGCAAAGTGCTGCATCTCTTGATTCTGCCAGTTTGATGAACATTCTGTGCATGCTATTAAATTTTGTATACAAATGTAAGAGGTAAAATCTGAATCGAAATCATGAATTCACTTTAATGCATTCTTCACGTTGTAACTTCAGAAAATAAAGAACTAACAACTAAAATTTTGTTGAAATCATTGATTTATGCACTGTATTCGCAGCCATATTAATAACATTATTTGGATTAACTTGCAATTTTTAGTACACTGTATTACGTACACATGCAATACAAGCGGCAGTTGAAGTTCTGGGCCTCAGTGTAATGAACCCAAAAAAATTCTTTTCACAATCTACTGGCCTATAATCAAAGGTAAAGAAGGTAAAGGTGGTGCATAGCTCCTGATAAGAAACCCATCACAGAGCTATGGAGCGTCACCTGCCATATGGGATCACACAGTGTTACCTGCCACCTGTAGGTGAATGCACCCCACCTTAACCCAAGCCAAACATGCCGGTACTCGATTTATTTACCCCAGAAGGATGGAAGGCTGAGTTGACCTTGGTATGGGTTATATACCTGGATGGTTCACCTGTCCACAGACAGTCACCCATCCAAGTAGTAACCACCTGATAGTGTCCCGACCAGCAATCAAACCCTCGAACCATTGGATCATAGGTCTGGCATTCCACCGTTACATCAGCAAGCCACCATACATTCTTTACTGACTCCTAATTCATGATATCACAAAGTGCTAAACAGAAATGATTCACAGCATCAACGAAAGTCTCTAGTCATTCATTGTGGCAGATAGCAGACACCACCAAGATGAGATTTCAGATTTTTAAAAATAATAGTCACTACGGCACATCAGTAGCAGCACAACATATCATTAACAGTTAAAATTTTCATGAAATTTTATACTGAAACTATTAAATTACTGACATGACATTGTAGATCGCTAAAATACTCTTCTATGCAACAATTAGGCTATTGTATATTCACAGCAGCATGTGAGAAATTCATAAACATATTTGTCAGGGGTTCCCCTCTAAGACAGATGTTAAGTTGTTCGCATTTGTGCTCCAAATCGTTTTGTTGTAATACTTGGGAAATTAAAATAATGTCACATGTGCAAGACACTAACATGCGTATGCAAGGAAAAAGCATTTTAGTGATACAATGACAATAGACCTTTTTATAGTCTAACATACTGAGGCTGAAAACTTTTTGGCCCTGCCCCTATCCCTAGTACACTAGTCAGCGGGTTATTCATATATTACAACTCTCAGACAGCGACCAGCACAAAATTACAGCCGCTTGTCACTTTATCAATGACAAGCATAAAATACAAGCTTCAAAGTTCAAATCATTTGCAACAAAATTCGGTCACATTTGTAACAAGAATCAGTCACATTCAACATAATAACAGTATTGCAATACTTAACATTTTCTTTGCTGGGCACCAGCCTAACCTAAAATAACTCGAAACAAAAGCAAAATGTACTGGTACTAAGCATGCACAACTGAGTGTGACTTTAAATTGCTTTGGAAACTACTTTACCATCACTGCACTTTATGAATTCATATAAATCCTGTGCCATTAAATTTCCGTGAAGAAAGTCACACGTTCGATGCCCAGGGCACGGAACATGGCCGGTGCAGCATACACCATTCCGACAGAGATGGTTGCGTATGTGATGAACTTGTACGGCAGTTCGACAGCAAAGTGTTGTCTGGCTGCCACGCGATCTCGGTGATCAACCCCGGCCATGTAGCAAGCGACACGGTGCACAACCACTGCAACGGTCTGACGTAGGAACAGTAGAACCGCAACACCGGTCACCATACGTAAGACGACGAGACCCGCCCACGACCACGTTGGTGGAATGATAGCATAAGGAGGTGGCAAGCTTGCCTGGTGCATGAATCCATACTGGAACGACATCCAGTGTCCCAGAGCCACTCCACTCCCAGCAGAAACAATCAGCACTGTGTCGCTGCGAGCAGAGCTCCATTGGCTCTGTGCCGGGTAGATGACACACAGTAGCAGCGGCACCACAGTGCATACTATCGGCGCATAGGGACTGAACAGTAGGAACTGGTCAATGACTCCAAGGTAAGGTAGGAACACAGCCATCAGTGCAGCAACGTACAGCAGACCGACAACCACATCCTGTGTTATCATTACACACACACAGACATCACAAGTTTATTATTTAGTAATTAAGTAGTTTTAACACTGTTCAGCTGCCATTTCCATCTACTGTCTACCTACATGTACTAGCACTCACATAGGCATGTGACTGGCTTGGTAGCATAATGGTTAGCACATTGGATTAAAAACAAAAGGTCGTGTGTTCGACTCCTTGTTGAGTTGATATCAAGTGGCTACTACTTGGACTGCAGAGTGGTACACAAAGGTCAACTTAGCCTTCTATTCCTTAGGGGTAGTAAATCAAACTACCAGTCTGTTTGGTGTTCACTTGTGTCGGGTGGCAGTTTTAACACTACATGATCCCACAAGGCTGGTGATGCTCTGTAGCTCTGTAGCTCTGCAACAGGTTTCCCACAAAGAGCCATACACACTTTTATCATTTTTAAACCTGTAAGCAAGGAAATTAATACAGCCACAACGTCAGCAAGAAGCTGCCAAATCTAACTACCATAAGAAACAAAAAAAGCACAATCAGTGAGCAAACTGCTAACAATGCAAGATAGCAACATAAGTGACTGACCAGGACAGAATGCATGCCGAGGTAGATACGACTGAAGCTCACCAGAAGGCACCACGCAACTGCTCCGACCAACGCCAATTCATACGTGTACTACAATGACAACAAACAACTGCAGTGTTGTTATGGCTATCAACTGCAGGTTTTTGGCAAAAATGAATCACGGTTTAAAAGTTTGCTATGAATGTTTAGAGTGCCAGAAGCAACAGCTCCAACTACGATATTTCTGCCAAAACATAGCACATTGTCACCAGGCCTTTCTGTTGTCCAGTTCCCTCAATCTTCAATGTCATACACTGCTTAATACAATCAGCATCCTCTTTATGTAGCACAAACCAAACTACCTTAAATAAAAATGGTACACAAATAATGTGACTGGTACAGTTCTACTAGTCTGAAATGCTTAGGTTCCGTTCTGCCACAGCCAGATGCTGCCATATCCAAGCACTACCATAGCCAAGCTCTGCCATGGCCAAAAATGCAATTCTCTCTATTCCTAACCATATCGATAACCTAGCCCTTAACCCTCACACTGTTCCGACTAGTGCCCCTTTAGATTAGTAAACTGTCCCCACAAACAGAATGCCATCAAAGTGGCACCAACACTTACTATGTATCTTTCCTTGGTGAGGAAAAAGATTGCAAACGGAATGCCTGCACCGACCATAGCGTGCGTGGACGGCATGCCGTACTCAAGAGCATATCGTTTCTCCAACTGTACGACGGGCGGCGACGCCGGGCGCGGCAGCTTCACGATGTCCTTCGTAGCTTGTCCCAGATACATGAAGATGCACCAGAACGTGCACAGCTGTCGCCCGACGCACCCGTCAATGTTCCAGAACCAGAACGGGAAAAACGTCATGTAGAATATCTCGTTTCCCAGGTTGGCGCCGAAGTGGAAAAGGTAGTAAAGAAATCGATTCGTAACTTGGTAGTCTGGAGAGTGGCAGGCAGTGGTACTGGGCGTGGCTGTAACATTTTCTACGCTGTCCGTTGTCGCAGCACGATGTTTCAGGCGTGGATCGTAGCCATTTTTTATGTCCTCACTCACGGAACTATTGCAAGGTACACGCCGCCCGTCGTCCACGGACGCACCATTTCGCACACCGATGCCACACAATCGCTGAAACTTAGCTACAGTTTCCGCGTCCTGCAAGTATGAAATTACCGACGTCATAACGCTCATTGATCTGTTAATCTGTAAAAAAACAACTTTAATCTAAAAAAAAGTACTACGCCTACTAACGAAGAATAGATAATACTAAACGACTATCTCCGAAGATTATTTAAATTACTGGTGAGAAAATAAGCAAGAAACGCCAATACATCATTCACGTTTCACGGTGACCGACCGTGACAGACATGCTACAGCAAGTTAGCAATCCGATGACATAGGGCTCTGCGAAGAAACGGGAAAGCTAAAAGATCGTAAAAAGGAAGACAAAAAGAAAGAACGCCGAACCACACAAAAACGCAACATGACACAAAGCAAAAGGGCAGATCGAGCGAGGTTTGCGTTGTCGGTCGCACTGACAGTCTGGCAGTAAGTATCCTAGGTTAAAAAATAACGATAGACTTTTTTACCTTAGTATAATTAAAGCTTCTGCTTCAACTTAGGCTTAATTGAGTACAGTTTTAGTTAAACAAATTCCCGTTAGCATTATAATGAAACGAAAGCATGAAGCTGACGTTCGATCCGTTCTATGAACGCCGCTTTTTCTTCGTTACCGACTGGGTTTTTTTTTCTTTCTTTTCGCAGAAATCAAAGATAATTAACTATGTACTATAACGTCGCTCGTTTTAGCCGCGGGCGTAGCGCAAGCAATTCCGTCTACTGCTATACATTTCTGTCTGTCTGCCTGTCGTCTGTCGCATTCATGCACCCTGCTTACAAAAACCGTTCAACAGATTTAGATGCCGTTTGGTATGTATAGGGGCTTACTGTGGTACTGTGAAGTTCACTAATATGTCATTGTGTCAGATCTATGGTCCCTGATTCCTAGGGAAAGGAAAGATTCAGGGGTGGAACTCCTATCCAAATCATGCAACTATACATGTTGGTTTCGGCGCAATTCGCTCTTGAAATGTGTCTCGCAGCCTGAAATCGCCAAAAAATTTAAGGAAAAGTTTTACGGATCCTGAAACTAGAGTCTACCAGGCAGCCGGGAAAGATTTGGTGATCTTAGCTTGCACCGTTTTTGACTGATCCACCCGTGTGATGGATGGACGGACGGACAGACAGAGAGACAGACGGACAGAATTGCGATGGCCAAGACGCGCTGCAGCAGTACCTGTTTTCGCGCTTAAAAACTGTTATAATACAACATAAGCGTCGCACGTTGAGCATATAGGAAATTAATAGCTGACCTGGATGGCAATGATTAGCGGCTAGGCTATTATAGGGGCCTAGTGGCGTAGGTAGGTGTCTGTTGTCAGACGATGAATCAATGGCATATCATCATCGGATAGCTGCCAGTCCACTGGGAAATTTGATGCAGTGCCACCACTGTCCACTACATGTCCTCTCATTGATCGCTCGCATCGACATAGACATTATGTAAGTGGTTCTAATATACGGCTCTGGGAATGGTAATTGAAGGGGGCACTTCGAGCGCCGAAGGCGCCGTAGGGAGTGGTGTGGAGAGAAGATGTCATCTCCCTCTCCCCACAAGGGAAAGAAGGTGGGGAAGGGGCACTGTCCGCTCGGTCTCCAGAAAAATTTTCATATTTTAATGTCCTAATGGGGGTTAGATACGAAACCGAAAGGTCCAGGTTTCAATTCCCAGACAGAGCACTACTAAATAACAATTTAGGCGTACTCTGGGCAAGTTGTTCACAATCGCACCTATGTGCCTTTGTAGGTACAAGTGGTCTAGTTGTGGGTGTCGACTCGTAACTTTCAGGTTATAGGCTATGGTTCGATTCTCACTGCTGGCCATTTGCAAGCAACCTTGAGCAAGTTGCTGACCTACTAATGTGCTCAGGCCAACTCAGTCTCCTACCCTCCGTGGGATGGGAAATGAGTAGTAGCTTACGGGCTACGGGGTGGTTGATTGGGGCAGTGGTATGTCTGCTTGTTGCAAACCGCCTGTTTAGTTGTTTGCTGACGTGGGCAATGGATGGCCGCATAGTGCTCTGCGGTACGGTGTCATTAGCTCATGCTAATCAGCTGCCAAAAAGCGAATTTTGCCCTACGCACGCGGGCATCAAAAAGGTGTACCCCTTAAAAGTTATTTTTACCGCTGTTGGTTCATCTAGCGTGAAAACGGTTGCAGATAGACTTGCTGCATACGGTAACAAGAACTGCTGACCGGCTTTTGAGTGCAACCAACAGTGATGACCTTAAAAGACTTTCAACCTCCCTCCCCGAAAGTAAGGGATTGTAGTGATTTCTTGCAATTTTCGGCTGCGGTGCACACTTCGCGAGTCCCTAAATTGCGACAAAACTGGTCACGGGCGAAGATAGATTAAAGACAACCTGCGAATAGCTAGGAATTGCCATAGGCTGTCGCGCGTCTTGTGAGCATTAACTCGAGTTACTTTTTAACCGACGACGCCGGTCGCTGTATGAAGTGCTGTAATTGATGCAGATTGGACGTGATGCCGGAAGTCAGGATCGAGAAAATGTTGATCGTGCAAACAGGCTATACAGATTTATTGCACATTAGACCATTAGGCGGCGCGCGTAAACAACACTTGAATAGAGAGCGTCGTCGCCGATGAAAATGGCAACTGCAGCTGCGCGAGGAGCGCTGTAGAGCTCTGCGGTGAATTGTTTTCCGAGAGAGCACGTCGTGCAGTTATGATGACTGAGCCTCCGCGCGAGCGATCGACTTAAATATTGATGAGGATCAACTCACTACGTCACGAATGACGTCACGAGGTGATGATGCGGATACCCGACTGCTGCTGCTACAGGCTGCGGTAGAGTGGACACTGGCCACACGGTCTGGACTGCAGGCTGCACCCAACCCTTTGTAATGTTGTCGTACAGTCCAGTCAATCTATAGGTCTACTCTATAGGCTACGAGTATAATTACGCATCACAGCCGTTCGCTGACTTGACAGCGTTCAGTTGATTGTTGTACGCAGCGAACGTAAGAAGAAAAGTACGCGCAACAAACGCGGCTGATGCAGCGTCCAAAACGAGGTGATTTAGTTGAAGTGTTTAAAATTCTGAATGGCCTAAGGGTGTTCCATAAATGTATGGTGAAAAAAAATTTTTGCAGATGGAAATGCACACAATTCCATTGTTTTCGTTTTGTAATGAAATGTCACTGTGCTAAAAATTATTCCAATCAGATGACCTTTGGAGGTTGCTTATTACAAGTAATGCATTAGGCAAAAACCTGAGCACATTAGTAGGTCAGCAACTTGCTCAAGGTTGCTTGCAAATGGCCAGCAGTGAGAATCGAACCATAGCCTATAACCTGAAAGTTACGAGTCG
>Ga0209671_1003320_pt1 | contig 15392 bp, 7 predicted proteins | sample WorMetHERISLAND2_2_FD_187401 | JGI IMG/M metagenome (GOLD analysis project Ga0209671, IMG submission 187401) | Marine gutless worms symbiont microbial communities from Max Planck institute for Marine Microbiology, Germany - Olavius geniculatus... | ecosystem: Host-associated > Annelida >...
CATTTCTTCAGCTACATCTGGTAAAAATTTCGTGTAAATTGATCATCATTTGAGTGAATTATGAAAGAAATAAAAAGGGTGCCCGTTTTTTTGAAACACAGTGTAGAATGAATAAAATACACCCAAGATAAAAATATCACAGGTATTAACTAATTATAAGTACTAAAAATAGTGACGGTGGCCAAAAATTACAAACTAGAATTAACTGTACCAATGTAGAAAGCATTATCCAAGTAAGCTGTGTAACTCACATGCGACAAGCTTGTGTCCAATAACAAAGGCTGGTCGGACACGTTTGACTGATCAGTGGCTAGTGATGAGATCAGAGACACATTGTCAGTTGAAGGCATCACTGGAACACAGTTATCATAATAAAAATGACTAAAATAACTAGAAGCAATCGGACAGCACAAATCTCTGCCCAGACTAGAGCTGCCAACTGGCTAATACAAGTGACTTATACTATCTGCTACATGTTGTGAAACAGACTGCTCCCAAAATTGAATCACTTGCACTACCCCTCCAGAAATATTATCGAACTCTAACTTTTGGGAAGTCTAGTGAACAGACGAACGGACAGATCTGTAATCATGACTTTTATTTTCAGTAGCAGTAACGACGTTCAAGAAAATAAGAAACTGTGTCATAAAGAGTTTCCCATCTTCATGTATGATAAATAAAAAACAACCAAAGTGGTTGCCAACCCACACACCAGGGCTGTATTTACGGCCAAGAAACTGCGTTCACCAATAAGGAGTGCATAATTAATCTACAGTCATTAATCACTGAATTAAGATAACACTATCACTACAGCAGACTGCAAAACGCTGCTAACAGTCAGCAAGTAGTAAATATTACGCAACATAATCTAACATAATCCTTCTGATTCGAAATTGCACTCAAACAGTACACAAAATTCCGAAGCAGCATGAAGTAAGCATTCATATTTACACAACGCAACTTTCGTGGAGCAAAACAACACAAAAAAGCACAGCTGCTGAGTGTTGAGAAACATTGCATTAACTGAGCACTGACCGCCAGTTAAGATGATGCTAAAAGCCTTATCGGTTACATTGTTGTTGTTGTTGATACAAGGCACTGTGTTCTCATCATTCTCATCAAACTCAGCTATAATCTGAAACATTAGCACAGATCTTATTGCGTGCAGAAATTCATGAAAACACAACCTATAATGTTATTGTTTTTTTTGACATTTTGGCAATCACAGCTGGCTTTGGGCCAGGTGTCACTGCGGCAGACTCTAAGTAATCATAGATGTGTGAAGTTGGTAGGACCCCTCATCTTGGTTCATTAAAACACATCAGACAAGATCTATTGCCACCTGGACAACTATATTAAGGTATATTGTCAGAAAACTAATAATATCTCACAAAGACGCAGCCACGATAATAACAACTAAGCAACAGAAAGGGCTCAGCAAGGTCCACTTCTGAGCAACTAGATAGCCTGTAGTAACAAAATAGCAATTAATAGCTTCAGTAAGTTTAGAAGCAGCAGCAACAAATGCTCATCACAAACTAGATCATTAAAAAAACACATAATCATGCTGAAATATAAGCTATAACCACAATAACCTGTTGCATATTTAAACAGATACATTGACAGCTATAACTAAGACCTAACCAAGAAAAAATACTGATTTTACCACTATGCTGTGCCCGTAGTTCGCTGCTATAGAACATAACGAAATCGGAGATATTGTGCGAAACAACAAGACGCTAAAAGCACCTGCAGATGCTCAGTGACATCACAAGCAAAAATTATGTAACTGAAAAAAAATGCCAAAGACAGAAGCAGCTGGTAAAAGAGTTTGTGATAAGACCAAAGAGAGCAGTGCCCTACTTCAAATCACCATATCTTTCTAACCAAAACTGTATATAATGGGGTACTACAGATTCATTTGTTGGCTGATGCGTACACCCTACAACTGTGCAGTGTATACCTGTTCTTTGTCTGTGGCAACGTCGCAGACAAGATCATCTTTGTCCAGAATTCGGCTGGTTGATTGAGATCTGAGGCAATGCACGTTCACCGTGTGACCACCAGCCTGTGCAGATCACGCCCAAAACGCCATCAATAACACTACACTGTGTCTCAAAAAACATCCCTGACATTTTGACTGTAATTTGAAAACCAATTACCACATTTTGATAATTTTTGGTATGAATATTCCTGACACAACTTACCATCAAATGAATATAGTGTTTCCCACCTTACCCAGCGTTTGTTTCTGCACTACCTGGGGAAAACACAACCGGCGAAATATCACTTTTTTATCCAATGCGATATGATTGCTTAATTAATATAACGCGTGAAAACACATTTTGTTCACATTTCTGACACTGTGGCTGACATTTCATTCAGTTGTCTATTTTTCAACTGCATGCAGTAAAAGTGTTTGTCCACTATGTGAACACAGGCAAGGAGATGTGTTCTCCATTCATAGACAGCAATATCGCTTAAGTTCTGCTCCAGACCAATGCAGGCTGTACCAGTCGCTTCTTGACTTCACAAACATTCCTAAACTTCATCTGGTAGACACACTGCTGCATGATAGTCAAACCTTGTAATAGACCGGCTGTAGGGGGGGCACAGATAGATGGAATTTATCGACGTTTTTTCATTCATTTTAACACGCAATACGCTTGATCTGCTATCCACAGGTAGTGCAAAAGCAGACGTTGGGTGAGGTGGAAACTAGAACATTTATTTTAATAGCCAGTTGTGTCAAAAATATTTCCGCAAAAAATTATTAAAATCTGTTAATCTTTCTTTAAGTTATGATCGACAATGTCGGGATGTTTTTATGAGGTTTTCTGTTTATTTCAACATATATTTCACTTGATCTGCTTTCCCTAGGTAGTGCAGAAGCATACATTGGGTGAGGTGGGAAACTAAATGGTCATTTGATGGCAAGTTGTGTGAGGAATATTGGCACCAAAATATATCAAAATCTGATGGTTGCTTTTCACGTTACAGTCAAAAATGTTGGGGATGTTTTTTTGAGACACAGTGTAGCAGCTACTCTATTCTGACCACTGACTCCACAACAATGTTCAGTCAGCAGAGACTGGAGTGTTATCAATCACTAACTGACGTTGCATGTGGCAGTCACTTGATATTCATTATGGAGCTCTGTGGCAGTCTGTGCAAACTGCAAACTGAAAAACTCAATCACAGTGCAGCACAGTAGAGATGACATTGTTGTAAAGGCAATGAGCTAAGTACAGGAAATGGCGTTTCAGGGTCCTGTAAATCGGAAATAACTGACATCTCCTGATAACCAACTAAATGAGTATTCTGAGCATTCATGTAATGTTGTAATACAGAAAGATAGTAATTCAACTGTAACACCCATTCATGCCAATTGATAAGTAGGATCATAAGTAAGGCCACAGTTTTCCGCAGACCGCAGAATTTCTAGCCGAGCCACAAAATTTTACCTTTTCCGTGAAATTGATGTATTTATGTGGAATTTTGCACAATTTTGCAGAATTTAAAAAATAGCTGATGATTAGTACAGTGTCGGCTAAATAAAATAATTAAATAGACAAACTATATCATAGAAAAAATCAACCAAACTGCCTAAAACTATAGCCCTACTAACAGCCATCGCAATATGGCACAATCACAAATAAACATAATGTGACTTAACTGATAGTGATTGCACGTATAAAAAGAAAAAACAGACTGATAATTTTCTTTGTGTGCTGCTAGCATAACTGAGCACATTGCCAGCCTTAATTAATTGAGGATACAGCTCAGTATACTCACAAACCTAGGGTTGCGATGAGCCTTGGAATTTACACAATTTTGCCGAGGTGAACCGCAAAATTCTGCGAACTCTCCTGCAGAATTTGGCAAAATTTTCCGCGGAAAACTGTGGGCCCTAATCATGAGATATGGTTTAATGCTGTTACAGAAACATCAATCATGAATGACGTCTTTTGACTTTTCTTTAACTCTACCATTTTAGGTTACGTTAGGCTGAGCCCATCAAAAGGAAACTTTTTATAATCGGGCAAGGTGCCCTTCTTGTCACCAAAGCAGCGGACTAAAGCACCGACTTTCGGACTTTAGAATAATTATGTAACGTTTATTCCACTGGCTTGTGCAACTGGTAGTGCAACTTGTGCAAGTCATACTCAAGCCTATAATATTGTTTCACTTTAGTTGCAGCTGACAGCCTGACTGTTTGCTGAGCTCAGGCGCTTATGTTCATATAATGTAAGCCGGAGCGACATCAAAGCGTCTGCGCCAGAGTGATCCATTCTGGCTGTTTGCAGTCTGTCAGTCGACCACGCACAAGCACAATAAACTCTGCCCAGTGGCTGCTAAATAAACAGAGACTGCAGCAGCAGCAGCAGTAGTAGCTTTGGTGGTCCAACGGGCACACGGGCGGTCACTCCAACCGCCATAATTCATTACACCCCGACTGACTGACCCACTCATACACGAAATATATACAAATAAATTGCTCATATGGCGCCAAGAAATCACGTGACACCTTCTCAGGCTGCAATCCGTCACTGGGTGTAAATAAGGGACCTGATAAAATGCTGCAGTGATATGCGGATGCCGGATGCTGATGAATCAAACGATCAATGATCACGTCTATAGCCACAAGATCGGAGATATGTTCATTAAAAACGCACAATTATTTTGTAATAAATTACCGGTATGTAAGAACCAATAACGTAGTATGGTAAGAACACTACATAAACTAAAGATTCAATACTTTATTGCCCGCTTTTGGGTTGCACTGAGTACAACAGCACCAAGTTAAAACACGTACGTGTCCTGCACTGTCAACAGCACGCGATCTATTGTAAACCGTATAACCTGTCAAAGTGACAGTAAATATGACACAGGCGTAACTTCTTTAGCAGCAACACACAGCCCAAGTATAATAGGGTAAATACCAGCACATGCTACGTTAAGCTAGATGGGTTCATACATGAATGCCGTGCTGACCTGTGTACATACGCCCATCGGTCTGTAACTCCAACAGGCTATAATATGCCCTTGCATCAACTACTCAAGCTGCTTGTCACAGGTTATACTGAGACAATTTACTGAAGGAGAGAAAGCTATCAACAATTGACGAGTGCTTGCGGTGGTGATGGCGTTATAGCGCCTAATGGAAGCCCATTTCAGAGCTACTGAGCGTCACCTGCCGTATGGAATCGCACAGTGTTACCCGCCACCAGACTCAGATGAACGTGCCCCGCCTACTGTGTGAGATGCAATACAGAAAATAGAACAATCACTTGCAGATCAGGCGAATTTAAACAGGTTATAAAATGTCTAGAGTAGATAGTCACTATAAAATGTGTTCATGGGTCCACTCAGCGCTCAGCTGGTCAGTGTACTGCTATTCTGATAACCCCACACGATGCGGCCGCCTGTACAGTCTATATACAATGCAAGCTGAGGCTTCATCGGCTCCATTCACTTGACCTGCCAGACGGGGTCATGACCTATGACCTCGTTACACAGAGGCTTTCCAACGCCACACAGTATACGCTGAGTGATACGTATAGACGGTCTACATCTGGAAGCAAGAACTGCTAGGAAATATGGTTTACAGAATTTCCCAGGCAGTCACCCTTATCACGTGACATCCGACGGGCGGCCTGGAAGGGTGCCTCTGAGTGTTGCACAAGGCTTTGTGCTTATGTCATCTGAACTTCCGGTAAACAACTTATTTCTTGGTATAGCTGTGGCAGTATATATCACGTGCCCTCATTATTATATTCGTTAATGGTAGTCGACATTAGAACACACCGAGCGCACAGGTGCACAACAGTGATGGATAAAAAAACTTGGGACTCTCTGTGGCTAATATCGTAGGAGGCGCTATACAAAATTTTTTGATTGACTGACTAATATTAAACTTCATCCACTAATTCAAAAATGAAGTGACGAGTATGGGTCTGTCATACAGCTGGCTTACTCAAGAACTTATAAACTGATTTTGATGAAATTTTGTAAAGAAGCTGGACATGGCCAAGGGAGGAAGTAACCAGTGAATGTTAAATGAGAACAATTTCTCGAGGCCAAGCACAAATCATCGAGGCTGAAGAAGAGGACAATTTTCGAATTTTAAAAATCACCTATAATATTACTACCTACACATAATACAAATAATACACATGTACTGTATTTTGCAGAAATCATCAGTATGATCATGTTATCATCATCTTTATTCAAACTACACTCTAATGTACTAGTAAATTGTAATGCAAAATCTTATACAGCGAAGATTTCGTGATGCTACTTCTCAACGTTCTTACGTGCAACATTATTGCACACATTTTCACCAGGCCAAAATAAAAAGTTCGAGGACAGACCGAGGACAAACGCTCAAGTCAGCCGAGGCCGAGGAGGACAAAATTTTGACCTCTAGTGAGTAAGAGTGAATGAGTAGGGTTTAACGTCCCGCCGGACACAGTATAGGTCATTTCGGGGACGGCCTTTCCAGGCAGAATGCACACAAACACAATAATGGAACGGTAAGTTTAACCTTTACAGAAACAAAACCCCCCCCAAAAACCAGATTAACCTAAAATTGTAAAAACTCCATTATACGCGTGCATATGTAATTAAAAATAATGGTAGTTCTTCGCCTCAAGGACTCAACTTAACATCATTCAACTTAACAATAACATAACTTAAACTTCGTAGCAATCCAGGATTCTTTACCAGCAGCTCATATAAACTAGCTACAAGTCCAATGAACAGATGGCAGCAGTGAAGGTTTGAGATCTCTGATCGCTGCTAGCTGCCTACTGGATTCGTGCACCTGCTCTGCGAAACGCCCGCACACACGGACTAATGACGTGCTTGACATATCACAATCATACACGATCTATCAAACAAACGATGCAGGTACACCAGCGTGAGCCGCGGTTTGCTTTCAAGTACTTCAAGAGCTCAAAACAGGTTCTATCACTACCAGCCTTACAAACGTCCGTAAACAAAGTGTGCTTTATACAAATTCAAAAAGGTGACAGTGTCACATGCGAGCATTTGGTGCAATGTGGCTACTTCAGAAAGGCGCACATCATTGCAGCAAAAAGACACGAACACAGTAGGACACACCGGGACTAGACGTGGTGACCACATCTCACCAGTGCTGCGTCAGTGCTTCCAGTCCAGAGACGAGTTGACTTCAAACTGGCGTGCTTTGTCTTCTGGTCTTTGTCCGTACCTGTCTGACGACATACACCTGGTCTCGGCAGATCGGGCGCTGTTCCATGAACCCACAACACGTTCGGCGACAGAAGTTTTGCTGCCGCCGGGCCACGCGTCTGGAACAACCTAACAGCACACTTACGCGACAAGGACATCACATACAGAACTTTCAGGCGCGAACTGAAAACGCAGAGCTGGTTTTAACGTTATGACCGGGGCGCAATGTGACACTTGCATAATTGCGCTATACAAATATTCTTACTGAACTGAACTGAACCGAACCTCATGTATCTTGACACAGCAATAGTACTGAGCGCACTCCAGACATACCCTGCAGCATCAGAAGCAATAATTCTACGCTGTTACGAGGCTTCAACGTTCATTCATACTGTACAGCAGTAACTGCAGACGCTGATGCTGAAAACGGCAGGGGCACACGGCAAAACGAACTTCCCGTCGACAATAAATGAATGAATGAATGATGATCACCCGCCAGCCAGTCATACACAACCGGTCGTAACAACCTGGCGCATAGACCCGTCAAACAGCTGGCGTCACGTCAACGGAATGGATGGCAAGATACACATACTCCGCCCATGCACGCTGCTGCATACCTGTATATAGTTCCATGCACAGTTCAAACTTTTTATTACTCTTTTCTTTTCCAAACGGCAGGTTTATGACGAGCTCCTCTTGCTCTGCCAGCTGCAGCGCGCCTACATTCCGCTTCTCTCTCTCCATATTCTCATAATCCTTGCTCGAGACGTCGCATAGCATTTGTAGGCGCTCCTTCCAAGTTCCAACTCATAATAATTAACTTACTAAAATTTCTAACACAAAATCGCCTATGGCATCATGCATAAATGGATGCAGCTTCAAAAAATACTAGAAATTTGGGGCAAAGCCCAACGTGAGTCCGCCCGGCGCCCTAAGTCCGATTGGGGGGAAATTAGGAGGGCGGGTAAAATTTCCCCGGCATCAAAGTCACGTGGCCCGAACTCAAATGCATTGGCATACGCCGAACGCGCATTGTCGACTTAGGGTAGGTCAACATGAGCGCTTATAACTTTGTTCGTAGTGGACCGAATTTCACAAAATTTTTTTGTTCAACGCCCAAAAGATCGTTTTCGTCAACGCCGTTTACATATTGTCGCTATCTTCATCGGTTCCAGAGATATTTGCGCTCAAACTCGAAAGTTGTCGTAAATCGCACATGTGCAACCATTTTCACGTTACACGAGCCAATAACGGTAGAATAACGCCTTTTTAAGGGGGCGCCCCTATTTCTCCCCCTCGTTCGTGGGGACCCCATTCACCCAATGGCATGAAACTTTGTCACAAAATACTAGAGACTCTGAGCTCTATATGGTCAAAACCAGAAGTCTCTATCTCACCTGGGCTCCGATCGGTACCGGGTTGTGACAGACAGACACCAAGACAAAATTACCATAGCTAATACGCGCTATAGCTATGCTAGCTCACGCGCGTAAAAACCATTCTGGCATAATGTAGTAATCCAAGTCGCTCGTTGCTATCCGGATAACATCGTAAAATGCCCGCCAGCAACACGACACAGAGAAATGCACCGACGACATACGGCTAAAAAACGGATACCACAACTACACGCATCCTGTGGTACATATAAGCCAAAAGTGAATTAGCTGTAATGCATTTCAGAAACACAACGTCAACGTCTCTGCCGTAGGCACAACGACTTACTTGCAACAACACGGACGTCACCAGAACCGGGTTGGAAAATGCGGGCACAGGCACAGCCCTCTAGATTAGTCACAGGCCAGTGAGGCCAGCGCAAAATGAACTGTGAACGAACTGTTGCAGCCGCAGTTCAATTGCAGAAAGACCCCACGAACGAGGAGGGCAGTCAGGGTAGAACAGTGGCCTGAACTTTGAGAACTTTGATCAAGAAATCCACTTGCAAACAGCTGCTACTAAAGCAACATTGATTGACTGACAGTCTTACTAGTACTAGAACACATTATAAGTAAGTAAGGAATTAAGCAAGCCTGGTTTCACTAATATGATCCCACGAGCTCACCAACTGACTGAACTGAACTCTTAACCAGTCAATACCAGGAAAAAAAACAGACAGTGACTGCACGTCCTGCAGAGGGCAGACTGGCAGCTTCTGCAAAACAAACTGACTAGTGCTAACTAGTGTATGTTACTTAACTAAGCCGTACTCAGCGGTATGCAGAAAATGTCCTAAAATCTCACACATATTACAGCACTCACGACTGCCCATGTAACGAGAAGTTCTGGATTCTGCGGCTCGTAAATCACTAAGTTTGGGGCCAACGGGCTACGCAACTCAGATGCATACTAGCCTAGAGGTTCGTTACATCATTGCTTTTACCCAAATGGACAGCACATAGATATCCACTACTACGAAATATGTCACCCCTCTGCTGACAAAAAGCAGACAGCAAATGTTCCCCGTTACGTGTTGCCTTGCCAACCCACTGACTACAGCGCTGAGACGTGGCTATAAGTCCGAACTCCACTTGCTTCAATTTGTTGTTATGACATGCTGTGCAACAAGTCCAGGAGGAATCCAAGTAGTGGAGTATGGGTGATGTATGCGTGTGCAAGCGCATTAAAACGCTGATGGAATGGCGGCCAGCCTGTTGCGCTATCTTAGGCAATAATATGCATGGCAATGCCAAGCAGCTGTCAACAGTTTACTGGCTGCATGGCTGCTGGTTTATATTATGACACACGCTGGACTGCTGGCTGGACGGACGGACCGGTCAACGCCAGGGGCACCGATTTCCTGCAGTTTAAACGACAATATCCGGCAATAATTGCGATAACAGTTCACGTGGCAAATAAGCCTATGGCCTCATTTAGGACAGACCAAACTAACCCCTGTCGATTAACTGAATAATTTAATAAATTTGGGTGCCGAACGTGTTGGAAGGTGCATCAAGGAAGGGTAACCTAAAGGCGCCTACACAATTGAATGGCACTGAACTGATCAACGAATGAGCCCTAACTTGAGAACTACGCTCAAAGCGAATTACTTTTCTCAAGGGGGGCAACTTTTAAGACTTCAGGGGGAGGGGCAGTCATTGTTTTATCAGAACTTAACCAGAAGTGTTTTAAATACCCCTTTCCATTCCCCACGCCATTCGACCTTTCACCCTGGTCCCTCTTGGAAAATTTTCAACGGCCATCCATGAGTAAGTGTGCCGTCATCTGTCAGTGGGTGGCAATGACGGGGGAAGGGTTCCAGCTGACTTTGAGAAGGGGGAGGGGAGATAAACATTGGAAGCAGGAGTTGGGGGGACTTGGGTAGTGTGACCAAGGGGAGTTAGACGGCACAGAACTGTAATACATTACTGCTCCATCAGTTCAGTTCACTTACAACATCTATGCTGCATTAAATAAAGTTCTACAAACTCAGTATCTGATACCATAACGGTGAAAAAGCTCAATACATTACAATTACCTACACTCGTAAGTTTACAGCAAAACCATGACACCACCAACACTACAATAAATCAGCGCACTAAACACCAGCATACAGCGCACTACAATACGCCCACACGTTGTGGAAATTGTACACATATAAACATAGTGGTATACAAACGGGATCAAGTGTGAGCCAGCCAACAGAGCAGAAACCCACACAATGGCACTGGCCGTAAATGCATATAGCTGTCATAAAAACTCATAAGGGGCCTCTTACTTGCCGCTCTACTACTAAGTCATATACTTGACGACGTTGCAAAGCTATAGCTACGAAGAAGCAGGCGGCTAATCTCTACTGCAGCGGCGTAATATGATGCCTGGCACTGAAGGTCGACCGCTGTGCTATCGTAGTTTTAGAGAGAAAAAAAAACAGATTTGGTTTATGTTTCTACGAATGTGGGGTCTCTGGTCACGACAACTGTTTGCAGGCTTCAGCCAAACGCCAGACAAGACTGCAAGACCAAAGAGTGGATAAGGTGGCATTGCGAAGCCAAGCCAAATTACATGCACCGAATAGCAGAAACAATGGCGTAGGGGCAAAAAACGTGCAGTCTAACAATTGACAGTTAAGCCCAAATTCCATTACGGACACAAGCCACCTTGACATGTCGAGAAGGTTGCGACAAAGTCGTCGTGACAAGTCACGACAAAGTCGGCGCAATGGAATTTAGGCTTAACTGCACTCTCTTGCTGGCAATCAAACACGCATTGGTAAATGTACTTCTCTACAATCCTTAATCAAGCGGAGCTAAAGAAGGCAGGGGTCATTACCCAACAACATCTAGTCGGGTCACTATAATGCACTGAAAAAGTGAGCTAGCAATGACAGGAATTAGAGCTAATAGCTACCCATACTGAATTCTGATTTCTTCACCCACATACACCCAGCCTCTCAATTATTTTGCACATGTACCATACGTACCCTAGTCCGGTAATATGTAAATCTAATTAGCAATACACTCATCAATCATCGACCATAAAATCAACATGACCTCTGAATAGTTTTACAAAAAATAACCAATTTTACTTTCGGTTCGGTGACAATATTATTATCAATATTAATACAATTATCTCACTAGCAGCATAATATCACAAATTACGGCTAGAGGTGTCAGCATTTCAGTTTCAGTTTTCGCGTTATCAAAATATCATTTTCTGTGACCTACATAGGCCAAAAGATAGATAAGTCACTTGATAGTATATGGGCCGAGCCAATGCGCCAATGCGTAAGCACACTTAGTGGTCGGTGTGTATGATAACGTACTTGCTTGCTGACAACTCAAAAGCACTCCATGACTGTGAGAACTGCGTGCTTCACGTGATGCATGTTGAATGGTCCATGACTAATTGCTGCGCTGGTGCTTATGTTTGCTTGCAACGCAAAATTCTGGACTCTCCTAAAACTGGCTCTGTTCTCTCACACACCAGAACTTTGATCTACGGGCAAATCTTCTTCTGTTCGCGCTCTGAACGCCACAAACAGTGCCTGCGGTTGGCTCAGCAGGCAGCCGGATTTATCCTTCAATCCAGTGCCTACTGAATCAGTCTGTCAGACAGGACCTTATTACTCTGAACGCTATACCTGGTTTAAACCTGGCTACACAGATGCCCTTGACAAACTAGCGCATCACAGCATACCATAGTGGAGCTAACTACATTGCAATGCATCACCGCACAGCTGACACTGAAGAAAGTAAAGATGTAACACTCGACTGAGAAGAAATATAAAAAAGAAAAAGTTACAGGTGTCTAACCTAAAGCTCTTAATGGAAACCATCACATCAGGTGAGTCACCTGCCATATGGGATCACAGTGTTACCCACCACTAAACCCAGATAAACAAGCCCCACCTCAAACTCATCTAGGAAGGCCGGTACTTAATTTAACTACCCCGAGGGGATAGAAGGCTGAGTTCACCTACACTCTAACGACAAATGGTTCTTATGAGGTTCCATATAGAACCCAAAGGTTCCATGTGAAACGCAAAGGTTCAATCTCATCCCATTTTCAGGAAAAGGTTCTTCAGCGTAACCGGCTTGGATCAGGGATATGGAACCTTTTGCTCAATGCAGGAAACTCGACAAAATGCTAAAATAGTACTGAATTCATTTAAGATTAATTATTTCAGTGTTCTTATACTCAGAGTTCATAATATATTACATATTGCACACGATAAAAAAAAATGTGCCGGCATTTAGCGACCCATTTAATGTCCCTACATTAATTAAGCAAGGTTCTTCAAAAGGTTCCATTATTGGCTGCGCTAAAAGGTTCCATATAGAACCCCAAAAAGGTTCCAAATATATACCAAGGCACTGAACCTTTAAGAGTTTTATATCAAACTCTTTGCCGAGAGAGTGTAGACAGTAACTGTCAGCACCCATCTAAGTAGTAAGCATTTAATAGCGACCCGCCCACGAGTTGAACACTCGACCAGTTGATGGTAAATCTGATGCCATATCATTAACTTTAAGTCACCAAGCCACAGTACCGTACGCTGAGTTTTGTCTGAGGAATGAGGATAGCTACAAATCGTACCAGCGGCTACACAAAAAAAGAACCGATTTCAGTTTTATTTTAGTTTTCTTCATTTTCGCTTCCGTTCTTGTTCATGAAAATAACACACAGCAGAGAAGACCTAATAACAAGCAGATCATATCGGTGACAGTTAGTCAAAGCAAAAAAAAACACACCTGCAGTAAAAAAACTTCAAAGAACCAAAAACACAGAAAACCCACTGAGTGACACAGGGTGAAGAAAGATACAATGTAAAGAATGCTGGCGGCAATGACTGAAGGCAGACGGCGCGACAGATCAGTACTGCATAGGTATCTTGGCAGCTGTCAGCAATATATCTAATGCATCACTGTATTACTAGTCTTGACTCTTGAATGGGTTTTTACAGGCATCACTTATGCCGAGCTCATAAAGTGGAGTAGGACAGAGCACATTACAACAGGACTGAACCCAGCACACAGACTGGAAATGCCACAGCTCAATTTACTATACCAGTACCAGTACCAATACTTTTCGTTTTTGTTTAAATGACCTCATAATCTGGAACTGCCGTACTGCTGGCTAGACTAAATGCTCAACATCAGAGAACTGTTTACACGAGGTTTTTGTAAAAGCCAAATGAAATTCATTAACTAGCACTGAACACTTAGATAATCTGCACACAAAAACTTCAAACTCGATAAAGGTTAAACGTCACCAAGCCGGCGAAAATAAATGAGGAAGTAAAAGTAAGTACATGTATTGAGTTGCTGCTGTTCTGAAATGAATATTCACTGTAGCCGCAAGTGCAGAAACACTGCTAAACGCGGCGCCAAGATCAGCCCAGAGGCCCCAGAAAGACCCACTCATTAATCCGGCCATGATAAAATAATTTACCACTCTGTCCAGTACAGAGTTAAACGAGTTACAAATGCGGCGTGCAATAGCTACAGCTTTCACCGACAGCGGCAGACAGATCAGAATTAACGTCTGTCATAAGCAAGAGCTACAAGCAATCGCGGCAGCACCGCACGGCGGGGCCTGAAAGCCAGACTTCAAAGTGTCCATGACGCAAATGAGCCGCAGCCAATTGCCCGGAGCGAGGACTGACAAGTAGTTGCAAGCCTGAACACGCCCGCGAAGCAGCGAATATCGCCAGTGGAACCAAGAGTGAAGCAAAGCCATCCTCAGTTGGTGGCCAATACAACGCCACGGCAATATGCTGATATACTCAGCACACGACGTTGTGGCTGCGACTGTGTTACAGGATAAAAACGGTCAAAGTCTTAAACGGATGTATAGCTCTTTGTGGAAAACCCATCACGGAGCTACGAAGCGTTACCTGCCATATGAAATCACTACCTGCCACCAGACACAGGTGAATGCTTCAACGTGCCCCATCTTGACCAAAGCTAGACAGGCTAATATTGGATTCACTAATACCTACCCCGAAGGGATGGAAGGCTGAGCTGACTCTGAGATGGTTTACCTGTACATAGACAGTCAGCTATCCAAGTGGTTAGCGATAGCGACCCGACCGGTAGTGGAACTCACGGCCTGTTGGTCTTAAACCCAACGTCCCAACTGCTTATAAGCCACCAAAACACCAGTGCTGACACACAACGGCTAAAAACTCGACTGACGCATTAAGAAACGATTGTCCAGTGACACAAGTCCAATATCCGGCCACCATACAAAAACCAAGGCCGACAATTTCAAAACACAGTGACCGAGACGTAAATCAACTATTCTATTTTTTTATTTTATTTTTTAGTCAGCTAAGACAAAACTTCAGTCTGTTCTGATTCGGTGATTTCACGCTGCGTTCTTAAATCTTTCAAAATCACAGCACCAGGCCTGGCCGTCAGCTTATGGAACAAACTAATAGCATACGAAAATGGTTAGATAGCCGTGAGCCCTTTTGGTGAAGTCTGTGTGAAAATTCTGAAGTCAGAACTCAGAACTTCAACTTAGCTTTAAAATGAAATCCCTTTGACTCGGCCCATTTGACTGAACCATCTGAGTCTTACCCACAGGTTACCTGGCCCATGCACGCACCTGACTGCTGACTACAGGAATCAAAGAGAACTACCACCACATCTCGCGTCCGTGAACTGATCACAAAAGCAGATGTCCAGCTCAATCACAGGACATAGGGGCAGGTTTCCTTGTCTACCCACCAACCG
>Ga0209671_1003322_pt1 | contig 15388 bp, 11 predicted proteins | sample WorMetHERISLAND2_2_FD_187401 | JGI IMG/M metagenome (GOLD analysis project Ga0209671, IMG submission 187401) | Marine gutless worms symbiont microbial communities from Max Planck institute for Marine Microbiology, Germany - Olavius geniculatus... | ecosystem: Host-associated > Annelida >...
ATTCGAGCCAATAACGGCAAAATGACGTCTTTTTAAGGGGGGTACCCCTCTTCGACGCCTTCGTTCGAGGGGAACCCCTGCACCCAGTGGCACGAAATTTTGTCACGATAAACTAGAGACCTTGGGGCAGTCCACGGTGAAGACTTCGTGATCCTAGCTTGCACCGTTTTGATACAGCTCACGAGTGTGCCGGACGGACGGACAGACAGACAGACGGACGGACGCCCAGACGATGGCAAAGACGCGCGAAGCATACTGCTTTCGCGCGTAATAAAATCAAACCTCTGCTCCTCCTCTTTCCCCGATGCGTTATAACGGATTCGTCAGTCATTCCCTTCCACCTTCCACTGTTGAGTGTACCAGTAAAATTTAGAAACTTGGCGAAAATACAACGAAAAAAAGAAGGTCGATTTTCCTGTGACTCACGGTGTAGATAGGCCTAGATAATTACCATACAGATAGCACACAAAACACTTTTTTGGCGGTCGCACGGCTCATGAAGTTAACGACCAATTACGACGACAAATGTTCGAATTATTTTTTTAGAAAGAACGTATCATTGACGAGGGGGTTGCTATTCTCAGCAATGTGCGAACCGGTGCCAAACCCCCACTTTAAATTATATCCTGTCGGAAAATATTTTCTTCCAAAAACACAACGACTGCGGCCTGGCGTACTCCGTTTTGTGAAAATTTGCAAGCAAAATGAAATTTTGAACCCCCAGAATATCCTCTGTTGGAAAATTGCAACTTCCTGTCTCCCCTCCCAACTTCTTAACATCCGCTGGTTGGTTAGCAGTTAGCGATGATGGAGAGCATAGCATAGGCTACATTCATTCAATCCATCATCGACTTACAAGCAAACCAGTTGCTCGACGCGCGGTCGTATCTAATCACCGGCAGTGCCCGACAAAAGCCAGGTCGGCCTTGCTCGAATTAGGCACAGCAGACAGGTCTCGCTCGCTCGGGCGGGCGCTCGCGCACGATTTTTCTCGGCAAACGAGAGCCGGAGCAGCGCCGTTGCTCCCTGCTTCGTTTTACTTGTTGGATTGGTCTGGCAACGAGTTTATTAGAAACATGCGCCACTGCTGCTGACGCCGCTCGTTACCGACTGCATTTAGTAGTTGGGCTACTTAGCGGTGGGTTGATTGGGCAAGCCGGAAAGAACGGCGACGGCGACAATGCATGGCGACCGGAAGCGAGCGAGGGGTAATGGAAGAGACTTGCGCCGGTATCGCTGTAACGATAGCGCGTGTACAGCGCGTGTAGCAATGCACCGTCGTCGTCTTGGAGGTAATTGTGCATGCCGCCATCTGCAACTAGGTTTACTGTAATGCCAGCACGGCGAGCGCGAGTAGAATGTGGTTCTAATTTGTTGCGTTGCTGCTCTCTGAAAGACGCCGGCCGTGGCGGCCGAGAACGAATTAATCGACTATTCCGAGTTCCATATCGCAGCATCGTCGTCGTCGTCTTAATCACGAACCTCAAGTGTAGGCTACTGTGTAACGGCGAGAAGAAAAAAACGCCAACTCGAGCTGTTGCAAACTAAAAAAAATCAATTCGATAAAACACCACATGCAATGATGATGTACAGCTGACAAAATCTTCGACACTACGTACATTCGTTATCAACTTCAACAATTGAAGACGTCAGCTCAGTGTCGAAATAATATGCGACCGTCCAACTACGATATACGTTCTCGCCCACTGCACTGTGAAACCCTAAGCTCGCGTTCATCTGTGGAATTACCACCCAAAACAGGTAAACACGCCCCGTCTTAACCACAGCCAACCAGACCAGTATACTCCGAGGGATGAAAGGCTGAATTTACTTTGGTGTTAGTTATATACCGAGATGGTTTACCTGTGTGCAGACAGTCACCCTTCCAGGCAGTAATCTCATGATAAAGACCCGACTAAGAGTCGAACCATTGACGTCTCGATCGTAAAGGCGCGTACAGAGCGAAGTAACTAAATTGAACTGAACTGAACTGACATGGTTTAGTTTTTGACGAACTGACCAATGGGCAAACAGGGCGAGTCCACTAGTCGTTGGTTGACGCGTACGTGAGCGTAGTCACATAAGCCACCGACGCCGTTAGACGGTGCCTACTGTAACGCATTACTGCTTGGCCATTGGTCAGTTCGTCAAACATCAAACCATGTCAGCTCAGTTGCATTCGGTTTAGTTACGTCGCCCTGTACGCGTTTTATGTCCAACGTTCTACAACCGTTAAGTTACTAACGCCAGTGTTTACACACCTGGTTTGAAGTCGCAGTTGTTGTCGTCGACGACGGAAGAAGCCCTGAGTTGTGTCGGATCACCAGCTTGTGACGTCGGGGAGGTCTGGTGCGTCAATACGTCCACGTCAGTTTGTGGCGCTGCTCCGGCGACTGCGAGAACGGCAAACTGCTGAACGCGTTGAGCGTGCTTGTCAGTCTGACAGTGCAGGTGAAAGTTGGCGCGCAGAGTCGTACGGTACGGACACAGGTTACACGTGAAATACTGCGGACCTGCTAAGCCGCTGGTGCTACGCGGTGTGACTGTGGCACCCTCGCGCGACGTCTGAACGCCTAGAGCAACCGCAAAACAAACTATACTTCATGACCTGCATTGTTCTTTATGAAATTATTTAGTACAAATAACATTGAAACTGTTAAGAGTATTCAATACTACCTTGGCATATCCTTACCCAGCGTTGTCTTGGGTAATAAATCAGTAAAGTTTGAACTGAGTTTCGGGTTTTTCGCTCGTTAGTTAAGGCTTTCATCTATTTGTGTCATCCTACTGTCACTCTGTCTTACCGTCCGCTGTGTTGTTAATTATGTTTGTGTTGTTTTTTTTTCTTCTTTTTACGTGCTACCATTTCATTGTGAATAGAGTTGTCCGCAGCGTCACAACCGTCAGTAATCTCCGTGCATTCAATTCAAGCGTGACGGTTAAAACGCGTCTTGCGTCTGTTCATCACATGTATACGACCCAGGCAGAACACACCGTCGATCACAATCATGGAACAAGCACGTTTCGTCATTGTCTCAAGTGTACAGTATTTTGCCTCGTTACACTCGCATACTACACTCTAGACTGCAGTAAAACTTACAAATATCCAAACAAAAATTTGGAGAGTGATTCCGCTTTGCTGGACCTACTGTTTGGACAACCTTCGTGTTCATCCACACAAGTTAACACAATAATGGCACGGTTCTCTTCAAACGTCACCTAAAACGTGAACTATTTTGTAGAGCATATCAATCGTTGCTGACGAGAGCGTCAATCACGATCTGTTTTCCAAACATAGAGAGAACATGCCCCAACCTCGCAGTTTTATACATGTAAATACTTTATAAATGTTTTATAGAAGTCCTATAAATATACGACGTGTAACGTTTGACAGCGTTACCGTTATGCGGTTGTGGTGCGGACGGCATGGATCGGACGGAGCAAGGTCGAGTCAGGTCGACCGGGGTCTGCAGAGGTAGGAACCCGGCAGCGGACGGCCCAGCTGACCAGGCGTGCAGTGACGAACTGTGATAGTTGCTAGGCGACGGCGTGAGCTGACCCTGCTGCTGCTGCAGCCTCAGCTGCTGCTGCTGCTGCTGCAGCCTCAGCTGTTGCTGCTGCTGCTGCAGCTGAGTGCGATGTAGCATGGCATCGCGAGACGGCAGACGCTCGGAAGAAGAAGCCAAACCGGTTGACCGATCCAAAGGATCGTGACAAGTTGTTGTTGTAGTTAAAACCTCTTTGTATGATCCATCGCGCCACGAAAAGGCGAGGTTTTTAGGGATAGACTGCTGCTGCTGCTGCTGCTGCTGATGTAAGAGCATCTGCAAGTTGTGTGCGTGTTTCTCGCTGGTCATGTGAATGCGCAGGTTGCGAGCGACCGACGTCGAATACCCGCACACGTCACAGCGCCACGCCGACTTACCACCACCACCAGACGACGACCCTGTACACATGCCAGTCAGTCCAGACAACTACTATTAGAAAATCAGTGACGTCGTGGCAGGCGTTAGTGGCAGGCACTAATTTAGCGTGAGATAAACAGGGTGGGCCAAAAAAAGTAAGCTATTGCACTTTGTCCATATCTTCGCTAATAATTGACCAATTTTCACAATTTTTTCACCAGTAAACTTTACAAGAAATGTGCTACTCACTGGCATACATATCACATCTATTATTTCACTACACTACCTTGTAAAACATACGTTAAAAAAGTAAAGTCCTTCCCGAGCCTTACGGTCCATAGGGCGGCGCTGATCTCCGTTTCCTAAGGCCCTCAGCCAGACACTAGTTTTTACACTGCGAGACCACGGATACGGGGCCAGTGTATCGCGCGGTGTGCCTGTTTACGTCCCAGCGGTGAAGCCGGAACCAATTTATACTGCTTGGTGACAGAGGCACAAGTGTGTGAACCACTTGCCTAAGGTCGTTACCCGGCAGTGTCCCGGTGCGGAGTCGAACCTGCGCCCTTGAGTTACCTCAGGATTACAAGTCTGACACGTTACCGTTAGACTACTGAGCCACACATAAATATCCAAAAATCAATAATATCTGCAGATAGACAGAAAGTCCAGTAGAAAATTTTCAAAATATTCAACTGAGATGTTAAATATAAATTATTGTAAGTGTCAAAAAAGTTAGCATAGCTACAGAGTAAGTTTTTATCTTTTTGCACAATAGTGCACAGCTTGTAGAAAGCTGCACAATCGAAATACGATGCTCATGCAGTTAACTGAGCAAGATTGCAGCCACCAACCAGCAGTAATGTAGTACATTGAAAATTAATGCACAGTAAAATCGTTCAAATTATTTGAAAAAAAATGTTTGATAGGTCCTCCATTGTTCTCGACACTCAGCATAACTCATATTTAACACTAGTAAAATACTTTAAAAATTTACCACCAAAGCTTCTGCCCATGTGTAGATTGTTGATTTTTGAATATTTATGTTTTACAAGGTAGTGTAGCGACATATTATATGTGGTGTGCGTGAAGCTGAGTATAATGAGTAGCAAATTTCTTCCAAAAACTACTGGTGAAAAATTGTAAAAATTGGTCGATATTTAGCGAAGATATGAAAAAAGTACAATAGCTTACTTTTTTGGCCCACCCTGTACTTGTTGCGTCCGTAACAAGCACTGCTGACGAGCTTTTATACGGTATAAACATTGATGACCTTTATCGATCTTGAAATCTAGAAAGCAGGATTGTAGTATTTTTTGCCAATCTTGCACTGAAATTACTAGAGATAGACCAGGACAATCTGCACATAAATTTTTAGCATCAAACGTAGGCTGCAATTTAACCATTTGAGTTCGACCTCTTAGGTTCAAGAAGTCTTATATACGTATGTAGGCCTCAAATTTGGGTACTCTTTCAAAACGCATTGTTATTATATTGCACGTTGTGCACTGATTTTTCAGATGGCAGCACAGATGCTGTCCCGCGTTACGTGAGCTTTGCTAAAATTACTTGTAATAATTACCCATCACTGGTCCAGACTGGCGGGGTAGTGATGGTCCAATGTCGGCGGGGGCACTGGCCTGCGCGTCACGTGACTCGTCTGCTCGACCAATCAGCGTCGACAACGCGGCGGCGCCCGGATGTTGGAGTGACGTCACGTCGCACGGTAGGGGCATTACACTGCGACCGGTCATTTCCTGCACGAACCCGTACACATATGCGTGAGCGTAAATTTTGCAGAGCACGGAGCAGAACACTCAATGAAAAAGACAGTTCACTAGTCTGAAGGGGCGCTAGCCCGAACAGCCTCAAGGTTAGTGACAGCGCTAGAAATAGAAAAAAATGCATCCAGCGTGTGATCTTCTGCCGTGACCACCTCCCCCTAATTTTCCCTCAATATTTTGGCTAAGATCACGCTTGCACGTGTACCTCACACCAGATTTCCATGCCTACCGAGAAAATAACGAAGATGTGCTGACTGCACTACCGTTTTCTGACGAAATAAAGATCGTGGACCCATATAATGGTCGAACTGAATAGACTACCTGAACGTTGTTGAGATGTCGGTCTGACTGCATGTGAATGCTCAGGTTGCCTTTGGTGGTCGTCGAGTACTGACAGACGTCACAACGGTACGGCTTGTAGCCACACGCGTACGTCTCACCGCGGGCCAGGCGCGGGTGTGGTCCGGCGCCATCCACACAGTACGGACACCTTGCTGCTGCCACCTCCGGACTAACACCATTACCACTAGCACCACTCAGCTCCGAGTCAGGCCCGTCCACCTGTCAGTCACACGGTTCACCATATCATCGTCATCGTCATCATTAAGAGAATGCGTAGTGAGTGCGCAGTTTAGGCCTACACAAAAGACAACAACTAGTCCCCCCCTGCAAAACGTTCGTCAGAAAAATTACAAAATTGCAAAAATAAAAATTGAAAACGTATTTTGCTAATTCAGCAAAGAAAATTAACTAAAGTACACATGCACCCGAACCCACGACCACTCGATCGTATGGTGACGTAACGACGTATAACTCCAGCCAGGCAGGCCAGTACTCAACTTACATACGCCAGAGGAATGGAAGACTGGGTTGGGGTTGACCTTGGTGTTGGTTATAAACCGTAATGGTTCACCTGTCTGCAGACAGTCACCCATCCAATTCCTAAGCATTTAATAGCGAACCGGACCGGGTGTCGAACCTCCGACCTCGCGATCACAAGTCCAACGTTCTAACCGTTACGCTGCCAAGCCAGTGGATCATATCGTACCGTTGCTGCTGTATCGTCGTCACCGGTAGCGGGGTGTGCGTGTTTCTCTCGCATGTGAATCTCGAGCGTCTCTCGATACTTGTAGTGCCAGTTACAGCACGGACACTTCAACAGCTTGACGCCGCCGCCAGCCGCCCAGCTGTAGCTGACGTCACGGTCCACGCGTGGAGGAGCCCTGGACACTGACTGAGCCAAGGCTGCTGTAGACGGTAGTTCGTGACGGGGTGATGATGGACTACATATTCCTATAGGGTGGTGCTCGAAGCGTGACTCCGTCATGTCGGTCGACTGATATGTCGATGAGGCGTCGTTGTACACGTTCTCTGAACAATCGCATATACAGTATTTATGTGGAATCATCCTAATAACAAACGCGATCAAAAGCTCAAACCTCAGTCGAGAGACTTGTGTGAGAACGTGACGAAAACAAATGACCTATGGCCAATTCACATTTACGACGCCGACGCGAGTCAGCTGGTGAGTTGAGCTGCATCGTGTAGGTATGAACGGAATTGACGAAGCGACTCAATCAAATGACGCCGACTGTCGGAAACAGTTGAGTTGCGTCGGCAATTCGAGTTCACACCTGAGTCGAGTCGTTGGTGTGAAATGGCTATTAATACGATTGCTGTCTTCTAGTAGAGTAGTAGTAAAGACTTCTGAATAATGATGCAACGAAATCTAACTACTTTTCCCTAGGGCTATGCCCAGTGCCAAACCATTGTAAGACAAAATGAAAATCTGTTCATAATTTTGAAGAAATCCAGCTGACAAAAATCGACAGACCCCAAAACATAACCTACTTCGTTTCACTTCTGGGTAGATATTAAAATCAGTCCTTACGGCTTCAACTCAAAAACGAAACGTCAAAAGTCAGACAGTGGACCAAGAAAAATGTGAGGTTACAAAAAGTCCGGAGTAATTTGATACTAGCTGCGTACCGTCAGGAGTGGACATCGCATCGACGTGGTTGTCGCTTGCTTTCGACAGAGACGAATGCAGCGGGGTGCAAGACGGTCTGAAGTGATTTGAGTCCAAGCAACAGTCTTCTTCAGAGTAGTTCCTCTCCGGTGATTCATCGACGCACAGCTCCTTTGACTTAACGTCTTCAGAACGATCACAACGAGACCAACTGTCCTCCTCCGCAGTTTCGACTTCCAGCTTCGGCAGCGTTGAATTCTGGCCACCGTCTGCCGAGTACTCGCCGTGGTTCCCGTTGCAACTTCCGGTATTTTTAGAACTTCCGGTTTGCAGCAGCTGCTGGTCAGGGTCAAGGTAAGTGACGTCACTGTCATGGCGGCCGAGCGACCGTCTGTCACTGTGCTCGGTGAAGTCTGGAGGTTTCAGCGACGATACGCGAGAAATTTGCACACCTGAACAGCAAACTTTTTAATCAATACAGGTCACAGCGTTGTGTAAACACATTTATTAGTCTAATTTCTATTAGTCCACTCCATTTAGATTTTGTCAGTTCTGTAACACATTACTCGCTCTTTCTCCTAGTCTGATACAGCGCCCAGCATTTATATTGTGATGTTATTAACTCCATAACATGGCTGCTGTCTGAGACAGCAGCCATGTCTGAGATATCGACTTTTTATCATAGCTTTTAATTCGTTCATGTACATGCATGTGTTATTGTATTATTGGGCGAAATCGCTCTAGCGCAAACGACTTCGCCTATAGCTACACATTTTTCCCTTTGTGGTCTGTCTGTCTGTCGCATGTCTGTGTGTCACATTCGTGCATTATGCTTAACCCGTTCAACGCATTTGGTTGTCATTTGGCAGGTTCACGGGTGGGGTCCAACGACACATCACTTTGTTAGGTAAAAAATCCCTGACCCCTGTGAAAGAAAAAAATTGGGGTCAAACCTTCAGGCTCCGACTAAAACCTGCAACTGCAAATCCTGTGCTGCAACCTGACAAATACAAACAATAAGTTAAGTCGACAAAAAGAACGATTCCGCTTCTTGCCAAATTACTTTGGTTTTTGCTTTACAAAAGTTGCGATTTGTTAACTCAGTGTCTCACAGACGAATATTATACAAATTGGATAGATGGACACAGACCGTGGTGTGGTCGGATAACGTCAACTTCGCTGCTGCTGCAGCCTTCCATCTTCATCTTCATCTCCATCTCCGACGACACCGACAACGACGACGACGACGCTGTTTCGACCACCTGGCCCGCGGCTGTGGCAGTAGTCGAAGCTGGAATAATGGCAGCGGCATCACCGAGTGATCTCGATGACGTCTGAGACTGCAGTCTGCGACCTCCGTGACCACTGCCACCCCCGCTCATCGATCGTGAAGGACCTGGTGTACTGGACTTACAGTCCGTCGCCGCCCCCGCGTCATGTCTCGACTCCACCAAGCTCGACATCTCGCCTCACTTAGGCCTATACGTTCCGTCGTCTCCCTCGCCAGTCTTTGTACACCTCACACCTGCAACGTCGCAACAAAAACCGTTCGAAGAGGACTAGTGCATCGCGCAGTGTGCATGTTTGCTTTCTTGCAGCTTTCGCTGGTATACTCATTGCGCATGCGCACAGAAGGATGGCCAGGCTGAGTTGTACTGTATGGTATAGCAATGTACAGAGATAAGGTCGTGAGTGCATTCTCTGGCACTTCTGCGGTCTACTCTAGGGCGCCTAACTTCCGACGACGCAGTGGCGTCGTGGCATAAAGGGGACAATGGAAGCAATCGCCCAACCCCTAAATTTCGGGCTGTTGAAAAAATGTCGAAAACTTTTTCTTAAAAAATTTCGTCATAAATGCCAAATTTGGGCTGAAATACTTTCATTCTGAAAAAAATAGAGGCAAAAATTAAAATTCTGAGCACCCATAATTTCCTCTGTCGAGAATTTGCAGCTGTCTGTCAAAAAAACTGCGACTTCCTGCTGCTTTCCTTAATTTTTTAGCGGACGGCGCAGCTGATACGAAGGTCAAAGTGAGGCCAAGCAGACACTGCCCCAGCCAATCGACCCTAACGTCAGACGACCACGCAGGACGGATCGTGTCCAGTAACGTACGTTTCCTTCGATCCCTGGAGTAAGGGTCCCGAAACGCAGGTTATCGACGAACGGTCAGTGACGTCGAAGGGACGGTAAAGTTGAAGCTCTTAATAGGAAACCCATCACAAAACTACAAAGCGTCACCTGCCATATAAAATCAAACAGTGTTAGCTGCTACCCGACACAGGTGAACGCGCCCCGCCTTAACCCCAGCTAGACAGGCCGGTACTCGATTTACTTACCTCGAAGGGATGGAAGGCAGAGTTGACTAGTTATATACCGAAAGAGTTTACCTGTCCACAGACAGTCGCCCTATTAAGAAGTAACCACTTGATAGTAACCGGACCAGGAGTCGAACCCACGACCTCTCGATCGTAAGTCCGACACGCCACCGATACAACACTAAACCACCTCATTACGCCGCCTACAACGTCCGCACGCAGCGAGCGTTATACCGCGTTTAAATGATAAAGCAAACATCAAGCAAATAGAGCACACGTCGTGCACGTGTATTTTGAATACATTTGCTTGGTGGTTGCTTGATGCTTGCTTGATCGTGTAAACGGGGTATTAGACACAAGCGGTACGAAACAAACATTTTCCGACACTACGGAACAGGGAGACGCAAAACACGTGTTCCGAGACACAGCGACAAGGACTGCATGCATGGAGTGAGCGGACCACAATTAATTCCCGTCCGTAATGAGTCGGTCCGTCGGTCGTCGCTCTCTACGGTCACCCCGGCACTAGCCAGGCCACCCCGAGCCCGACTCCCACCCGTTCCTTCCTAGATCAATAGACCCGATCCGGAGCAGCAGGATTAGCATCGGCCAGATTACAGTAATCTCAGCGAGTGTATGGCCTATAGCCTACCGTGCAGTTGCTTTCGACCACGCCGAAAATGGTCATTTCTTGTGCACGGTTACGCCGCGTTAGCTTCCGGTGCAGGAAATCTTAATCAACGAATCAGTAGTAGCGGACCGTGTCTCAAAGATTTTCGTGCCACTTTTATTTTTTAAATAACTCTGTAAACCTTGGCCGACTGTAATATTTGTGGCATGCAACATCGTAAAGGAACTTGATGTAACCCCCGTAAACGACTGCAGTTTCGCCAACCTCACTATAATAATGTTACTACTTACTTACTTAGCACTTAGATCTTCTGGTCCTTAACAGGACAATGGGCAGCAAAAGTTCGGTATCTGCTTCTGTTTGTCCCACAGCCCAGACGCTGTTCCAATCGACTCCTCGGTCCACCAGGTCTTCTTTAAATGTAGACCGCCAAGTCTTCGTTGGACGACCTCGTCGTCAGCCACTACCACGAGGGGTCCATGACATGGCGTGATTGGCTGGTCGTCCGGGTGGCATCCTGATAATATGGCCTGCCATCCGAAGTCGTCTCTCTGTTACAATATCTTGTAATCTTCGCTGCCCAGTCCAGCTTAGCACCTCCATGTTAGTCACGTTGTCCTTTCATGTAATGCCCAGAATCTTCCGTAAGTTGCGCTGGTGAAAGACGTCCAGCTGCTGACATATTCTAGCTGTACTCTTCCAAGTCTCGCTGGCGTATATGGCTGCAGAGACAATGAGGGAGGTGTAGAGGTCTAGTTTAATCTTGAGGCTAAGCGTGCTGGATCGCCATACGTTGTCAAGTCGTCGGAAGACTGCTGCTGTCACTACACTACCTTGTGAAATGCCGAAGTCGTAATTTGGTTGTTCACAGGAATGAATTCATACTGGATACAGTAGCACTTTTTGAGACACGCTGTATATAGACCTACATGTCCCATACATGCTTGTCTAATTCGCTGTATAGACTAACTTTTGTAAACACCGCCAACCAACGTATTAGAACTTTTCTGAAACACCAAAATAATTTAATGCAATATGCTTCATAATTACTATTTTCTTTCACTGGCTGAAGCTGAGGGCTATGAAAACGGAGATCGGCGACGCCCCATGTGCCTTATAGGTCGGGAAGGACTTTACGTCACGTTTGCGAAAACTGACATGACAAAATGCACAAGACAGAAGGCTGTATGGTGCATAAACAGATGGCGACAGCAACTCGAGAGAATATTATTAGACCTAGCAGTCAGCCAGCAACAAGAGACAATGCAGTCGGACCACTATAAACCGGGACAGAATCTAATAAGCGTTGCAGACTGACTCACTATCGGAGGCTTGGCATCGTAGCGACGCCACCTGCTGGTAGAAATCGCTCGACGTATAACATAGTAACAATTCGAAGCGCTGCTGAAAACGTGGCCGAAAAACAAAACAGCGGCTGCGGCGGCTGCGACGTCTCGGGAGGATGAGAGCGGGTATAGCCTACTCAGTGAAGTCAGGCGACGAAGCGCCATGCTGACTGCAGTTCGGTGCGGTTCCTATGCCGCCGATACAACAATAGCCGTCTTTGCGTATAGTGAGAGCGAGAGTGCCTAGTACGGTCAGGTCAGCAGGCAGGGGCGGATCTAGGATTTGCCAACCGGAAAGAGCGAATCATGACTTATGACGAGAGCGGAACGTAATCCCATAACCAAGGTCTGGAGCGCAGCGGCCTTCCTTCAGCGAGCTCTTGGGACAGTCTTTTGTGGGGCCCCGAGGCTGAAAGCTTTTATACATTTTATACACCAAATTAGTAGCAATTACAGCACATCATACAAAAGGAAGCCAGAAGTTAAAATTTTCAAACGAAATATTTCACGCTCAACAGCACAATTTCTTGGCAAGGTTTAGTAACTACCAGCCATGCCTCTCTGCGTAGTCTGTTTTTGCTAGAACTGCCGACAATGATCTGAACAATATCACGTGGCTATGCATCGCGATTTTTGTCACATTTTTAAGTCATGTTTAGTTGAGTTTAGTTAAGTGTTCTTCACTGTGCTTACCGGACACTTCGGATCTAAGACAGTTTACTGTTACTTCTGTGGCAAACTAAAGATGTACGATATTTTGTAGCAAACTGTTTCGTGTTGTGATGACAGTGACATACTTTTGGTCAATGGAGAGGGGCTGGAAGCGCCACTGCAGGTCAAGACAGGGCGCCATCGCCAGGAAGATAACACAATCAGACACTGGCGGCAGCTGCAGCAGCGACACCAGCAGCCGGGTCTGCTCATCGGTCGCCGGCAGATGGCTCAAATCGATGCTAATATCGGACAGATGCATGACAAATGCTGCTACGCACACAAACGAGCCTGACTTGGCAAATTAGACTGACAAACGGCACCGTGGCTATCCGTCTCGTCCAATCCCATTCCATCTCATCTCATTTTCTTCTCTCATCCTCTTTCTTTCTCTCTCTCTCTGTCGATGTCGCCCACCTACCGTGTGCGTGTCTTCCTGTCTGTCTCCCTATAGCCTACGTCCGCATAGGCACGTCCGTCCGTGTTCGCACCATGCAGCTGTAAAGATGCGCGCTTATAGGGCCTACGTCCAGAGAATCAAGATGCATTGTAGCCTAGCAATCATCCGTGCACACTTTCTGCTGGCATTTCGCGTACGAGAGAATATCTGGCAGCAGTATTCATTTATGCCGGTCGATCTGACACTGACGAGCTATATCAATATGCGCTTTCACTTATTTCTTGGATTCCACCGCAGCTGCTGCAGCAGAACGGAGAAATGTCGCATTGCATTTATTTAGACAAGAGCTGGCAAAGTTTTGCAGGTGTGATGAACTACCACGGATGCAGTTAACCACAGATCACATCACGAACCCCCGTCTAAATAAGTTACTGAGAACCATTCTTGTCGGCAGAGACATAAAATTGCGACATGCATTTAGCAGCTCACCGCAACAGTAAAGTTTTTTTTCTTCGCGTGAACTAGGACTATTATACGCGTAACTTTGATTTCGCATTTCCACTCAGACCAGAGTCGTTTGACCACTGTCATTAGATGCTGCATTTCACGGGATCCGCATATTAAACACACTTCTTGGCAGCGGCCGATGCACAACATAGCTGGACGTCGGAGAGCACCGGGGCCACTCGACGCACTTGATATTACAGCGCTATATGAGATTCTGGCGTTTCTGCAGCGATCTAATGTGCCCCAGGCGTGCATTAGTCGTCGTTGCAATTTGAGGCCTGCCAACCAGGCGATGGCCAAAACGGCAAATCTATATATAAACAAGGAACAAATTCGTGGCAATCAGATCGCACGATGCGTCTTTGCGCATGCGTCTTCGACTCTCCTCGTTCTTTTCCCATCTCCCCCTCGGCGCTCTCGACGCCTAATAGTCAAAGCTTAGCGATTCAGCTAAATCAAGCAATCTGATCTGATTCGCTTCGTTGTTGATTCAAGCTCTTCATGAATTCCGAGTTATTTTGGGCATCGCATAACTTGCAGCCTGTACGAAGGTACTTTTTTGAAAAATAAGCTATATTTATAACATTAGGCTACTAGTGGCCTACTCAACAAACAAGAGTTGACTATTAGCTAACTTTCTATACTGTGCTGTCGTTTTTCGACGCATGCTCAAATCGTGAATATATGTATTTCACTGGACTTGGACTCGGATTCGAACTACATGAACTCGAAGACAATGTCAACGTCAAACTGTCAATACCAGAGTAAATTTATATAACGCATTCTCGTAAAAATAGCATCTAATACGCAGCCATTACTGAATGTCAAGTAATTCGACACTCAGTAAAGGCCGTGCATTAGAAGTCACTCAAACAAAACCCCCGAACTATCACGAGCGGTGCCGCCACTGCAGTGCAGAGTCTAGCGTGGCGTCATCGTCGTAATCTGGACCCGGCGCCTCTGGCTGGTTGTCATGACAACCTCATCATCAGCCCGCCCTGCAGCAGCAGCAGCAGCAGCAGGCTGCGTGCTCGGTGGTCGGTGTTAATTGGCGACCGATGCCCGGTGTACAGCCAGCAATCGCCCGCAACCGACCGAGCCACCGACCCACCACTGCGTGTCTGTCTGTCCGGTATTCTGACGATTCGTGTACTGTTTCAATCTAATGCCACCCTAAGTGAAAAAAAAATAAAACAGAAAATCTATTCCAACCTTACGTATATGACTTGGTTTTTGTCATACATACGTCGCCTGTGAGTTGTGCGTAGAGCTGTCTACTTGCCCCATAACGTAACTTTAAAATACCGGTATTTCGGTCGTCTATTGGTTGCAAAAAATAACCAGTAAAACAGCGCTCGTGGCATTCACTGTCTTGTCCTTTCCGCTCAGTGCAAATATCGTCATAATACAACCATCAAAATGGCTGCACGAATCGTTCCATAATCGCCTGTCCGCTCGTCAATCGGCCTGGGGCACCGCGCGCCCTGCCATGGAGTGAGTCCGAGTGACCAAACGGATAGTTTCGAAAGTCGATGATCTTACAGGAATCCTAAAACTCCTACTCCACCCGTTTCGATTTGTTGCGGATCTGTTATACAAGCGGTGACTTGGTTGCGTAACAGTAAGAATCAAGTGAATCAAGAGTTCAAGGGTTTGACTTCCGGCCCGTTCGTGCTATCAAGTGGCTATTACTTGAATAAATGTAAAAAACTTACCAGTTTAAAACTCAGTGTAAGGACGACGTGACGATATATCAGTCCACTAAAACAGCAAAAATCTTTTGATTAACTACATGGTGCTATACATGCGGCGTCCTTACAAGC